>Ga0187777_10001165_pt1 | contig 17108 bp, 17 predicted proteins | sample 1015_Q2_SP5_10_M_FD_132416 | JGI IMG/M metagenome (GOLD analysis project Ga0187777, IMG submission 132416) | Tropical peat soil microbial communities from peatlands in Department of Meta, Colombia - 1015_Q2_SP5_10_MG | ecosystem: Environmental > Terrestrial > Soil > Wetlands > Peat | place... | reverse complement strand
ACGGAGCGTTGTCGATGGATGAGCTCGTGCGCAGTGTGCTGGCGGACGAGGAGGCGTGGTTCGTCGGCGGGGCCGTTCGCGACGAGCTGCTTGGCCGTCCGATCGTGGACGTCGACGTCGTCTGCGCCAGGCCGGAGGACGCCGCGCGCCGATACGCGGGCAGCTCGGGTGGATCGCCGTTCGCGCTCTCGGAGAGACACGCCTCGTGGCGCGTCGTCCTCGACGGCGGCCGGACGATCGACTTCACGCCGGTGCACGGTTCGATCCAGTCCGACCTCGCGCGCCGCGACTTCACGATCAACGCGATCGCGGTTCCGGTCGGGGGCGGCGAGACCCTCGATCCGAGCGGCGGACGTGAGGACCTCCAGCTGCGACTCGTGCGCGCAGTGTCGGAGACGATCTTCGAGGACGATCCGCTGCGTCTTCTCCGCGCCGTGCGGCTGGAGGACGAGCTCGGCTTTCGGCTGGCGCCGCTGACGGAGGAGCTCGTCCGCATGCACGTGCGCCTCGTCTCCCAGGCGGCGGGCGAGCGCGTGCTTGCCGAGCTCGAGCGGATGAGCCTGGGCGGCTACCGTCGCCTCGACGAGCTCGGGCTGCTCGCGGAGCTCGGCGGCAGCCTCGACGAGCGGCTCGAGCGGTTCGACTCGCCGCGGTACCGGCTCGTCGCCGCGTTCGGAGACGGCATCCGACGACTGCCCGTCTCCGTCGAGACGCGCCGCTATGCGCGCGCGCTCCTCAGGGCCGAACGGCCGCAGAACGGGGCTCGGCGCGCGATCCACCGTTTCCGGCGCGCGACAGAGCCGTGGGCGCTCGACGCGCTCGCATGGGTTGGCGCGGAGGAGCTGGTTGCTGCGGTCGAGGAGGCTCGGGCCGAAGACTTCGACGACGTGCTCGTCCGTGGAGACGAGCTCGGCCTACCACCCGGCCCCGAGATCGGCAGGCTGCTCCACCTCGTCGCGGAGGAGCGCGCTGCTGGCACGATCTCGACCAGAGAGGAGGCGCTCGAGCTGGTGAGACGGGAGACGAGGACCACGTGACGAACATCGACGACGTCCGCCGCCGCTTCGGCGAGACCGCGGCACGGTACGCGGAGCACACCGCGGAGCACGTCGGGGAGGTCAGCGAGAGGCTCGAGCGCTACCTCAACCTGCGCGGCGACGAGCGCGCGCTCGACGTGGGCACAGGTGCCGGGACGCTCGCCATCGCGCTCGCGCCGCTCGTTCGCGAAGTGATCGGAGTCGACGTCGTGCCGGAGCTGTTGGAAGCTGCGCGCGGGCTCGCTCCCGAGAACGTGACCTTCCAGGAGGCGGACGCGACGTCGCTGCCGTTCGAGGCGTACTGGTTCGACGTGGTCGGGACTCGACGGACGCTGCACCACGTGGCCCGGCCGGAGCTCGTGATGGCGGAGATCTCCCGCGTCGCGAAGCTTGGCGCCGTCGTCGTCGTCGAGGACCAGGTCGCTCCGATCGACCCGCTCGCCGCGCTCGCGCTCGACCGGTTCGAGAGCGCCCGCGATCCGTCGCACGTCCGCACGCTGCCCGACGTGGACCTGCGCCAGCTGTTCGAGGTGAACGGTCTCTCGCTCGAGCAGACGCACGTCGAGCGCGAGGTCCGGCCGCTCGAGCCGTACTTGGATCTCGCCGGGTGCGAAGGACCGTCGCGCGAGGTCGCCAAGGGCCTGTCGCCGCAGGGCGGCGAGGAGTACACCGTCGACGCCGCGTTCTACGTCCTGCGCAAGCTCTACTAACGCTCGCCCGCGAACTGCACGATCGCCGCTCGCAGCGCCGCACGCTCCGAGCCGAGATCGGTGAACGCCCGCGCGAGCCGACGCTCGCCTTCCTCGGTCAGCCGCAGGTACGCGACCCGTGCGTCGGTCGACGACTGCTCGCGCTCGACGAGGCGTGCCTGCTCGGCGCGACGGACGAGCTCGGTCACGGTCGACTGCGCGAGCTGGAGCCGCTCGGACAGCTCGGTCACCGTCGAGCGTCCCGTGCCGTCGGGTGCCCCTTTGATCATCAGCAGCAGGAGGTAGCGCTGCGGCGTGAGGCCCGACGACTGCGCGATGCGCTCGGTGCGGCGCATGAAGCGGCGCAGCGCCGCGCGGAACTCGGCGACATGGATGACCTCCTCGAGGGGAAGCTGGGCGGCCACGCGGCCACGATTCTAGGTGGAGCCGCGGCGACCTCCCGCGACGCGGGCAAGGAGCCCGGGAGCAACGGCCTGTGCGATGGCGGCGATGCGGTACCACGCGGGCACGAACACCTCTCGCTCGTCCCGATCGACGGCGCGCAGCACGCGCCGCGCGACGTCCTCGGGCTCGATCACGGTGCGTCGGAGCCACGCAGGCCGCAGGACGGTGCGCTGCGGGAATCCCTCGGTCTCGACGAAGCCCGGGTTGATCGTGTGGACACGGATGCCACGCGGGCGGAGCTCGGCGGCCGCCGAACGGGAAAAGGCGAGCTGCGCGTGCTTCGAGGCGTTGTAGGGGCCGCTGCGCGCGAGCGCGACGGTTCCTGCCACGGAGACGACGTTCACGACGTCGGCGCGGCCGCGCGCCGCCTCGAGCGCCGGCAGGAACGCGCGGAGACACCAGACGCTGCCGAGGTAGTTGACGCGAGTGACCTCCTCGAGCCGGTCCGGGTCGATGTTCGTGAACCGTGCTCGTGCCGACATGCCGGCGTTGTTCACGAGCAGGTTGAGCTCGGCGTGCCGTGCCCGGACATGGGCCGCGGCACGCTCGACGTCCGCGCGGTCGCCGACGTCGCACACCACGTAGGAAGCGTCGAGCTCGTCGGCGAGCCTGCGCAGGCGATCCTCCCGTCGCGCGAGCAAGACGCAGTCCCAGCCGTGCGTGGAAAGAGCCCGCGCGATCGCCTCGCCGATGCCGCTCGACGCGCCGGTGACGACTGCGGTGCGGCGGGCGTCGGCTACGAGCAGACCCGAATCGAGCGCGTGGCGGACACGTGCCTGCCGCGTGCGTCCGTCGCAAGCGCCTTCAGGACGTGACGACCGTGCGAGGTCGAGCCCACGTGCCAGGTGGTCGTGAACAGCCCGACGACTCCCTTACGGTCGACCGCCACGCGACGCCCGTCGACCGAGAACCGCACCGACCGGACCGCCGAGGTGGAGCTCGCGGCGACCGCAAGGCTCGCCGTCGTCGCGACGCAGCGGCCGCTCACGGGCTCGAGCCACGTCACCACCGGACCTGCGACCGCGCGGAAGGTGACCGACTCGACCCGCGTGTTCGGCATGGGGTTGTTGCCGATGGTGTTGAGGTTCTTCGACTCTTGGAAGTCCGACACCTCGAAGAACGCCTTGGTCTTGCCTACGGGGATGCGCGCTGCGTCCGCAGGGAGCGGGAAGACCGCGAGCCCGGTGACCGGGTCGTACGCGGCGGCGCCGACGATCACGCCGCGATAGCCGATCGAGAGCGACAGCGGGTCGACGCCTGACTGCGTGTCGAGCGCGCGCGCGACGATCGTCGGCCTTCCGGCTGCGACGCGTTTGGTCAGGACTCGCGCGGACGGCGGCTTCAGGTCGTTCTGCCAGAAGCGCAGGACGTACGAGCCCGGAAAGCCCTGGTGCGTGAACGGATCGCTTCCGGAATCCACCGCGACGTAGAACTGCTGCTGGCGCGGGAACGACGAGCCGGCCGCGCCGATGTCGGCGAGGTAGTCGAACATCAGCTCGTTCTGGTTGACGGGAGTGCCGGCGTAGCCCTGCACGTCGTTCTCGTCTTTCGATCCGAGGAACCACGGATCGACGAGCGCGCCCGCCGACTCCTCCATCACCGACACGCCGATGTTCACGAGCGGCCGCTTGACGAGCCAGGAGTAGAGGTGTTCCGAGCCGCTCTCGTCCATCGGCGGCCCGACGTAGTCCGGCGGCGGGCCGAACGGCTCGCTCGGGCAGCAGTAGACACTGACGCGGCTCTGGCCGGCTGTGCTGCCCGTCTCCCGCGGCTTGATCTGCGTCGCGTCCATCGTCGCGAGCACGGGCTTCGCCACGACGAAAGCGTACGGGATCCGCCGCGTGTCGCTGCCCTTGTGCAGGACGATGAAGCCGTAGTCCTCACCCTGGGTGGCGCCCGCTGATGCGGCGGCCACCGCAGCGAAGTCGCCCTCGCCGCCGGGCGGTATGTCCACCTGGCCGGGAAGGTCGAGCGACGCGCCGGCGGTCGCGCTCTGCGGGTCGAGCGTGATCGTCCACGTGCCGGCGCCGTTGCCGGCGTCGGTGACGCGGACGAGCATGCCCTTGGTCTGCGCTCCGTGCGTGACGTCGAGGTCGCGGAAAGACAGCGACGCCGGGTCTGTGAGGACGAGCGGGCTCGCGGCGCGGACGAGATTCACGAGGCCACCGCCCTCGAGTGTGACCGGCGCCTCGACGGTACGAGGGGTGTCGGCCCACGCAGGACCCGCCGTCGACATCAGCGCGGACTTCACCTCCTGCGGCGTCCAGCTGGGGTGGAGCTCGAGCAGCAGCGCCGCAGACCCGGCGACCGCCGGCGTCGCCATGCTCGTCCCGCTGAAGACCGCGAACGGCGATCCGTCGTTCGACTCGGGCGGGACCGACGACAGCACCTGGGCGCCGACCGCGGAGATGTCCGGCTTCAGGATGTCCTGGAAGTCGGTCAACCCGGCCGAGGAGAAGTCCGTGATGATCCCGCTCCGTCCGGTCTCGACCTCCTGGATCGCCGAGCCGATCACGACCGGCGCCGTGCCGTTGTGCGCATCGAGGTAGGTGCGGAGGTTCGCGCCGTCGAGGTCGGCGATCATCGCGCCGGGAATCGGGAGTGCCTCGGGGATCGGGTCGGCTTCTCCCGATCGGTTGTCGACGACGAGGATCCCGATCGCGCCCGCGGCCTTCGCGCGCTGCGCCTTCGAGTCGAACGAGCAGTGTCCGCGGGAGACGAGCGCGATCACGCCGCGGAGGCTTCCTGCAGCGAGCGGCGTCTTTGCGGCGTTGTTCGGGTCGTTGTCGGGCCCGCACAGCCTCCGGTCGACAGCGCCTCCACCCGTCGCCGTCAGCGTCCCGATGTCGACCAGCTCGTGTGCCACGAGGCCGAACTCGCTCGGGAAGAACGCAGCGAGCGTGTCTTCTGCGACCGGGATGCCCGTGACCGAGTCGGGCGCGTCCTGCGCCTGTACGGCCATCGTCGGCGAGAACACGTGGAGGTTCGACGTCGCGGCGACGGTGATCGCGTCGGGGGCGGTCCCCGGCGAGCCGACCGTACCCAGTCCGAACATCTCACGGTCGTTGCCGGCAGCGATCACCGGGACGACGCCCGCGGCTGCGATGTTCTCGACCGCGTCGACGAGCGCGTCGTTCGCGGGCTCCGTCTCGGGAGCGCCGGCCGAGAAGTTGATCACGTTCATCCCGTCGTCGACCGCGGCCTCGAAGCCCGCGATCGTCTCGGGTGTGTCCGCGACGAGCTCGATCCCGAACGGCGTCGATATCGGCGTCGTGAACACGCGATAGCTTCCGATCTGAGCGCGCGGCGCGATCCCGGACAGTCCGCAGACGGCGGGGTGGTTCGGATCGGCGGGCGCGCAGGTACCGCTGTCGCCCGCTGCGATGCCGGCCACGTGCGTGCCGTGATCCGCTGCCGGATCGAACGGGACCCGCTCGGCGGCGGTCGACGTCGGGCCGGGGAAGACGCGTGCGACGATGATCTTCGGCGTCGTGTACTTCGTCGATCCCTTCGGAAAGCCCGAGGGATACGAGAAGGAGCTCGGGTCGAAGAACGGGTTCCGGTAGTCGACGCCCTCGTCGACGATCCCGATCTTCATCCCGTCGCCTTTGGCGCCGGTCGCCGCCTGCAGCGCGTCGGCTGCGATCACGCTCGGACTGCGATTCGTGTCGACCGTGTAGCGGACGCTCGGATAGACCTTGTCGACGAAGCCGAGCGACGTCAGCGTCGCGAGCTTCGATGCAGGGAGCTCGACGGTGATCCCGTCGAGCACGACCTGAAACCGCTCTTGCACCTGCGCCTGGGGGATCGCCCGGCGGAGCTCGACGACGGCCCGGCGCTGCACGGCATCGACGCGCGCGACGTACTCGCGGGACGCAACGCTGTGCACGTCGAGCCGCCTGGTGGCGACCTCGCCGGCGAGGCTGCGCCCGAACGCGGCTGCGAGTGGCGGCAGCTTCAGTCCGACGATGACGCGGATCCGGTCGGGCCCTCGCGTCACGGCTACATGGATCCGCCCCGCGTGGACGCGAGGCACGGTGACGTCGCCGAACGTTCGACGGATCGGCATCAGTGCCCCTGCTGCCGGGAGGGCGGAGGCCAGCGCCGTCACGACCGCGAGCAGAAGGAACGAACGGCGCAAGGAAGCCCAATCTAGCGGAAGGGATTTATGCTCGCGCAATGACGGGTACCTACGACGGCAAGCGAGGTTTGGTTCTCGGCGTCGCGAACAGACGCTCGATCGCGTGGGCGATCGCACGGCGGCTCGCCGAGGGTGGCGCCGAGCTCGCGTTCACGTTTCAGGGCGACCGGATCGAGAAGAACGTGCGCGAGCTGGCCGAGTCGGTCGGCAGCCCGCTCGTCACCGGGTGCGACGTTCGTTCGGACGAGGACGTCGCGCGTGTCTTCGACGAGGTCGGCGCCCGTTTCGACGGCGGGATCGACCTGCTCGTCCACTCGGTCGCGTTCGCTGCGGCCGAGGATCTCGAGGGTCGCTTCACGGACACGCCGCGCGACCGGTTCTGGATGGCGCTCGACGTGAGCGCGTACTCGCTCGTCGCGTGCGCGAGGGCGGCGGAGCCGCTGATGGAGGCGCGCGGAGGCGGCTCGATCCTGACGATGACGTACCTGGGCGGCGAGCGTGCCGTGCCGCACTACAACGTGATGGGCGTTGCGAAGTCCGCGCTCGACGCGTCCGTGCGCTACCTCGCGTGGGACCTCGGGCAGAAGAACATCCGCGTCAACGCGATCTCGGCGGGGCCCGTGCGCACGCTCGCGGCCCGCTCGATCGCGGGGTTCCCGACGATGGAGGCGATCGTCGAGGAACGCTCGCCGCTCCACCGGCCGATCGACTCGGACGACGTCGGAGCAGCAGCCGCGTACCTCCTGTCGGACGATGCGCGCAACGTCACGGGGACGACGCTGTACGTCGACTCCGGGTATCACGCGATGGGTATGTAGTCGCCTTCGCGAGGCCGTCCGGAGAGCGGTCCAAGCTGCTCAGCATGTCCGCGCGCGACGAGCCCGGGCTTCCCGCTCCTCCGGTCGACCAACGTCGACTCCACGCGGCCGTTCGGGAGGCTCGCGCGGATGCTGCGCCATTCGCACTCGTGGGAGCGGGAGTGCTGATCGCGCTGGCGCTCGTGAGCCGTCAAGCCCACTGGCACCTGCTCGGACGTCAGCTCTGGTGGATGTGGCTCGTCGTCGCTTTGCCCTACGTCCTCCTGTCGGCGGTGCTGCTGCTCGGCCCGGAACGGCTGGCGCGGCAGGAGCGGCGGCGCGAGCTCGTGATCGCGCTGCTCGCGCTCGTGTGGCTGTTCAGCGTCCTCGGTCTGGTGGTGCTCGTGGCTGCGCTCGTCGCTCCGTCGGGCGTGCACATCACCGGGACGCAACTGCTCTTCAGCGGCGGGACGGTCTGGTTCAGCGGCGTCGTCGCGTTCGGGCTCGCGTTCTGGGAGCTCGACTGTGGCGGCCCGGTCGCGCGTGCGCTCGCCGACGGACCGCGCAAGCCGGACTTCCAGTTCGCCCAGGACGACAATCCGAGTCTCGCGAGGGCGGACTGGTCGCCCCGGCTCTGGGACTACGTCTACACGTCGATGACGAACTCGATCGCCTTCAGCCCGACTGACACAATGCCGCTGACCCGGAGTGCGAAGACGCTGATGGCCGCCGGATCGATGCTGTCGGCGGTCACGCTGCTCCTCGTCACCGCTCGTGCGGTCAACATCCTCAAGTAGCTACACGACGACCGCCGCGGCAGCGGATGCCTCCGCTTCGGCGACCTCGTCGCTCACCGACTGGCGTCTCCTGATCACCGTCACGACCAACGCACCCGCGACGAGGTAGGCGGCGAGGATGACCAGCGACCTCGCGATGTCGTTACCACCGAAGTAGATCGTGTTGCGGACGGCCGTCGTGCCGGCCCCGGCGGGAAGGTACGGGCCGAACGTCCGCCAGAACGCCGGCAGGAACGGCGACGGCACCGTGCCGCCAGAGGCCGGCGCTCCGAAGATCACGAAGACGATCACGACGACGAGCGTTCCCGCGGGGCCGAGCACCGTCTGCAGTGCGGCGGTCGCGAACGCGACGGCGGTCATCACGAGCACGAACAGGCCCCAGAGCACGAAGAACTTCGACGTCGGGATCGCGCCGATGACCGGGCCGGCGAAGATGTCCGTGAACAGGGCCCCGATCACCGACACGAGAGCGAGTGATGCGAGTCGCCGCCGCCTCGTCGCGGGACCTCCAAAGGCGAGCCCGATCGTCGACGCGAGGTAGCCGCCGATGATGAGGGCCATGACGACGAGGAACGAGACGTTGCCGCTCGCATCTCTCGACGGGAGCGTGTGCACCTGGACGAGCGTGATCCGCTCGCCGACGGCGGCTCCGCCCGCTGCGAAGGCCGTGCCGAGCGCGGAAGCCATCGCGGCTCCGGCTGCGGGCGCGACGATCAACGTCGCCCCCGTCGGGCCAGAGACGAACGCCCCGTCGATCTTCCGCTTGTCGATCGCGTCGCGTGCTGCCGCCACGCTCGGATACGACGTGAGCTTCAGGGAGAACCGACGCCCGAGCGCGATCGGCAGTCGAGGCGAGCCGACGACGCCGAGAGGGACCTTGTGCGGCTTCGGCTCGTGCAGCGCGCCGACGTACGACAGGACGAACACGCCCTGGACCACGAGCACGACGCAGAGCGCGGCGATGAGGAGCGGAAGGCCGGTCAGCCTCGGCGCCCTTCTCGTGCTCGCGCTCGTGTTCCCACCGGACGCAGCGCTGTTGTCGTTCACGACGACGGACCGTAACCGAGCCTGCGCTCTCGCGCTGTTCCCGGATCGTTCTAGGATGCGTCGTGGGGATCGAGCTGCGGCCGATGAGCGAGCCCGAGTTCGCGGACTGGCTACCGCGGGCGCGGAACGACTTTGCCGACGAGCTCGTCGGGTACGGAGGCGCCGATCCCGACGCGGCGCGGGCGAAGGCGCTCCGCGACTCGGAGGCGCTGTTCCCGGGAAGTGCTCCGTCGCCGGAGCAGCTCGTGTTCGTCGTCGAGGCCGACGGTGAGCGAGTCGGGGAGCTCTGGGTCGGAGAGCGGGTGGGCGACCTGCGACGCGGCGCCTTCGTCTGGAATGTCCGCATCGACGAGCGCCACCGCGGTCGCGGCTACGGTCGCGGGGCGATGCTCCTCGCCGAGGCGGTCGCGCGGCAACGCGGCTTGACGCACATCGCGTTGAACGTCACGGGCGACAACGCCATAGCAAGGGGTCTCTACCGCTCGCTCGGGTACAAGGAGACGTTCGTCACGATGGAGAAGGTTCTCGATCAGCGTGACGTCTAGCCGTTGCGGGACGGCGACGTGACGAGCGCCTGAAGCTCGAGCCCGACCTTGTGGCCCGGACCGGGCACGAGGTGCGGGACGTCGACGGTGATCACGTGCCAGCCGCGGCGCCCGAGCCGGAGCACCGGCCCTCGTTGCGGCTGCCCGTCGACGGTGAACGTCCGCCGCAGGGCCGAGGGCGCGAATCTCGGCTCGAGTCTGCCACCGCCGTAGTACCAGAAGGGTGCGTGCGGCTCGCTCATGAACTGACCCGAGCCGGTGTTCCCGTACCAGCCCTGGCAGAACACCGGCCGGTCCTGCGCGGGAGCGACGCCGCGTTGCGCCGCGGCGACGCGGCTCACGCCGCGCTCGTACAGCGTCACCTGTCCGTTCGGCGACGACTCCGTCGGCTCGTAGCCGTGCGCGAGCAAGCCGTGGACGGCGAACCAGGAGCGATCGGGGACCGCGGAGTTGCGGACGTACAGTCCCTCGTGGACGGCGATCGTCCGGACGCCGAGCCGCTCGAGCAGCGCGGCGGTGTCGCCGCTCCAGTCCCCGCAGTTCAGCCGCTCGAGCCGACGCGCCGTGCTCTTCGCGACCTTGGGCGCGGTCGTCGAGTAGCCGCCGGGCCGCTGGACCTGCGCGGCCGTGTCGTACCAGAGGTAGACGCTGCCGGAGTCCACTCCGGGGTCGAAGACCGGCAGCTCGAGGAGCCGTCCCCGGACCGCGGCGACGGACTGCGGGTTGCCCGGGGCGGACCGACCGTAGACGCGGGCGTGTAGGTCGACGAACAGCAGCGCGATCGCGAGCACGCTGATCAGCGCAGTCCGACGAGCCTGTCCGAGCGCGTACGCGACGAGCCCGGCGAGGCAGAGGCACGCGATCGGCAACAGTCTCTCGGGGACCCGGGGAAACCGGAACGGCGGCAGCGCTTGCCAGAGCGCCGAGTAGAGCGGCAGACGCGTCCCGACCGCGAGCAGGATCGGGATCAGCGCGCCGAGGCCGAGGACGACCGCGAGCCCGATCCGGCGACGGCGGAAGAGGAGGACGAGCCCGGCCAGCGCGAGCAACGGCGTCAGCCAGCCGAGGTAGACGAACTGCTCGCTGCGCGCGTGGTCGACGTGGCGCGCGAGAAAGTCGCCCCAGCGCGCGGAGTAGAAGCTGATCTCGGTGAGCGACCGGCCGCCGGCTTGGGTCGAGCCGACGATCACGGTCTGGCGAACGACGAGACCGGCGCCGATCCCGGCCACGGCGCACGCGAGCACGGGTACGACCCTGTTCCGCAGACGCACGAGCGCGTAGGCGAGGAAGAACGGAATCGCACCGAGCGCGAGATGCACCTGACCGGAGAGCGGGATCGTGGCGAGCGCTGCGCCGCCGACCAGCAGCCACCATGCGCTCCCTTTCCGCGCGCGCTCGACCGCCCAGAGCGACAGCGGCAGCATGATCGAGATCGGGCCGAGCAGGTGCCCGACGCTCTGCTGCACGCGGTACGGAGCGATCGCGAAGACGAGGCCGCCGGCGAGCGACGGTCCGCGCGGCAGTCCGAGCTCCCGCAGCCACATGCAGGCGAACAGCCCTGCGAGGACGTAGATCAGGAGCTGCGCCAGGTTCCACCCGACGACCAGGCCGAAGGCAGCGCTGAGCGGCCAGTAGACGAAGCCGAAAGGCCAGCCCGGGAAGTTCGGCTGCGCGCCCGCCTCGGGCCGGAACGAGTACGGGTCGAGCCACGGTGCGTGCCCGTGCTCGAGCTGATGGCCGACCAACCACCAGTGGTACAGCGTCTGCAGATGGTCGCCCGGCGACGCCTCACCGTGGCCCGGCGCGCCCCCGGAGAGGAAATCCGAGCGGAAGTGGATCACCGCAGGCCAGGTCGCGCTGACTCCCGCGGCGAGGTAGAGCGAGACCGCGAGCGCTACGAAGCCCGCGCGGCCGTCAGCAGCTCGTCGAAGTCGGGCACCTCCGTGTTCGCGTAGCCCCATGAGCCGCGGACCGTACCGTCCGCGTCGACGAGGAACGCACTTCGTCCGGCGACGTCGGCGAGGCCGCGGTACTCCTGCGCAACGTCGAACGCGCGGACCGCGTCGCCGTTCCAGTCGGAGAGCAGCGGGAAGTTCAGATCGAGCACCTGCGCCCACGCGATGTGCGTCCAGGGCGAATCACGGGAGACGCCGAACGGCCGCACACCCAGCTCCTCGAACTCCGCGCTCCTGTCACGCAGGAGCTCGAGCTCGTCCGTTCAGGTCGACGTCCAGTCGAACAGGTAGAAGAGGAAGAGCGCGCGACGGCCGTCGAGCACCTCGGCGATCGTCCTCCGTTCGTTCGGCCCGACCCAGACCGAGACGTCGGGAACCTGCCGTCCGGGCTCGAGCACTTCGAGCGACCCTAGTGCGCTGCCACGGGCACGTCGATCGCCTCGGTCGCGTCCGCGATCTCCGCGACGACCTCGACGATGTCGCGGTTGGCGTTGAAGATGCGAAGCTGCCGGTCGGCGCTATTGCCGCGCGCGAGGATGTCGCGCACGCCCTCGAGCTCGCCGTCCGAGCCGAGCTCGCGTGCGTGCGGCTCGATCTCCTTCAGCGTCCGACGGATGACCTGGGCGACCGGCACGCGGTTCCTTCGCCCGGTGGCGAGATCCATCACGGGAGCCTCGAGCCCGTAGCGGGCGGCGAGCCATTTGTTCTCGGCGGTGAGGATCCGGTGGTAGGACGGGATCTCCTCACCGCGCTCGTGCTGCTCGCAGTAGTGCTTCACGAGCGCCTGACAGTACGCCGTCAGCGCGATGACGTCGTCCAGTCGCGTGGTCGCGTCGCAGATCCGGATCTCGATCGTGCCGAGCCGGGGATGCGGACGGATGTCCCACCAGATGTGGGTGTAGTCCGGGATGCAGCCAGTCTTCTCGAGCTGGCCGACGACAGACGCGTAGTCGTCGTAGTCCTTGAACCGTGGTGGCGGCCCGGAGCGCGGGAACGCTGCGAACACCATCTGGCGCGACGACGCGAGCCCGGTCGGCTCGCCGCGCCAGAACGGCGACGATGCGGACAGGGCGAGCAGTTGGGCGAGGTGGGTCAGCAGGCCGTTGACGACCTTGATCGCCTTCTCCGGATCGTCGACGGCGACGTGGACGTGCATGCCGAAGATCAGCTCGCGGCGCGCGACGTACTGCAGCTGGTCGACGAGTGTGCGGTAGCGGTCGCGGGCCGTGATGCGCTGGCGCTCGAAGAGCGAGAACGGATGCGTGCCCGCGGAGCCGACGCGCAGTCCCTGCGCGCGCGCCGTCTCGCACACGTAGCCGCGCAGCTTGCGCAGCTGGTCGGCGACGTCCGCGGCCGTCCGGCACACCGGCGTTGCAATCTCGAGCACCGACTGCATCAGCTCGGGCGCGATTCGCGCCTCGAGCTCGTGGCCGCTCACCGCGGCGAGGACGGTGTCGACGTGCTGGACGAGGTCGAACGTCTCGCAGTCGAGCAGCATGTACTCCTCCTCGACGCCGAGCGTGTACGGGTCGCCTGCACCGAACTTGTGGTCGTAGACGCTGCCGCCTTCTGCGAAGCTCGCGTCCTTGCCGGTGATCGACGGCGGGTAGATCTGCTTGCTCATCGTCCCTCGGCGACGACCGCCTCGACCTCGATCTCCATCAGCCAGCGCGGATCGAGGAGCGCGCCGACGACGACGGTCGTGTTCGCAGGCCGGACGTCGGCGAACAACTCGCCGTGCGCGCGGCCGGCGCCCTCCCAGTGCGCGCCGTCCGTCAGGTACACGCGTGTGCGGACGACGTCCTTCGGGCCGGCATCCACCTCGGCGAGCGCCGCGACGATGATCTCGAAGCACCGTTTCGCCTGGCCGTATGCATCGCCGGGCGGGTCGGCATCGTCCTCCATGATCGGCGCCGTTCCCGCCACGTAGACGTGTTCCCCGACGCGGACGGCGCGCGAGTAGCCGGCGAGTGCGGCGTAGGGGGAGCGGGTGGGAACGAGGCGCCTTTCCATCGGGCTAGCATCGCCGCGTGGAGGCAATCCGGCAAGTGGAGACCTGGCCTGCCCCGAATGCCGCGGTGGCGGTTGTCCGCTCAGATGCCGATTCCGTCGCCGTCGGGGATCGCAGCCGCGAGTTTCGCTGGGCGTCGGTGACGAAGCTCGCCACGACGATGGCGGCGCTGGTCGCCGCAGAAGAAGGCTCGATCGACCTGGACGAGCAGGCGGGGCCAGAGGGCTCGACCGTGCGGCACCTGCTCGCGCACACGTCCGGCCTTCCCTTCGAGGCCGGGGGGCCGGTCAACCCGCCGGGCCGCCGGCGGATCTACTCGAACGTCGGGTTCGACGTGCTCGCCGAGCACGTCGAGGTCCGGGTCGAGATGCCGTTCGAGCGGTACCTGCGCGAGGCTGTCCTGCGCCCGCTCGGGATGCGGGCCGAGCTGCGCGGCTCCCCGGCGGCGGACCTGCACGGATCGCTCGACGACCTCGTGCTGCTCGCCAGGGAGCTGCAGGCACCGCGGCTCGTCGCGCCGGAGACGTTGTCGGAGGCGACGTCCGTGCAGTTCGCCGGGCTTGCGGGCGTCGTGCCGGACTTCGGCCGCTTCGACCCGAATGACTGGGGCCTCGGCTTCGAGCTCCGTGCTCACAAGGCGCCGCACTGGACGGGCGCGCTGAACTCCCCGCAGACGTTCGGGCACTTCGGCGGGAGCGGTGCCTTCGTCTGGGTCGACCCGGTTGCAGGCGTGACGCTCGTGTGCCTGACCGATCTCGAGTTCGGGCAATGGGCGAAGGAGGCGTGGCCGCGCCTTTCCGACGCTGTCATCCGGGAGGCTGGCGGCTAGACCGTCGGCCGCGCGGGCGGCTCATCGACCCTTAACCTCACAGGGGTAGAGATTCGAGCAATGCGACGTCGCCTCGCCGCCGTCCCGCTGGTCCTCCTCGCGGGCTGTTCGTCGGGCGGCGGGCAGACAGCCGTGCACAAGCAGTCGACACCGTCACAGGCCGTGCGCTCGCGACTCGTCACCGTCAGGCGGTTGGAGCCGGCGCAGCAGGTTCTCCACCTCCCGCCGGTCCCGGCCTGGCCGCTGCCGGGCTATCTGCTCGTCGCCGATCGCGACAACAACCGTGTCGTTCTCCTCAGCCCGTCGAAGCGCATCGTGTGGAGCTCCGGGCCGCTGCGCGGACCGGATGACGCGTTCTTCACTCCGGGCTACCGCTCGGTGATCACGAACGAGGAGTTCAACGACACGCTCACGGAGATGTCGCTGACGACGAAGCAGCCGATCTGGCGCTACGGGCACGACGCGGTCCCCGGCTCGAACTCCGGCTACCTGGACACGCCGGACGATGCGTACCGTCTGCCGAACGGCTCGACGACGACGGCGGACATCCGCAACTGTCGGATCGTCGTTCTTTCGCACAGCGAGCGCGTGCAGCGCGTGATCGGCGGGAGCTGCGTCCACGAGCCTCCGCGTGGCTTCGCCAGCCCGAACGGGGACACGCCGCTGCCAGACGGGGGTTTGCTCGTGACCGAGATCGGCCCCCCAGGCTGGATCGACCGGCTCGACCCGCGCGGGCGTCTCGTCTGGTCGGTCCAGTCACCGGTGCCCTATCCGAGCGACGCGCAGCTCCTCCCGGACGGCCGCATCCTGGTCGCGAGCTTCACGGTCCCCGGGACGATCGTCGAGCTCACGCGCACCGGCCGCGTGACGTGGTCGTTCGGTGCTCCGAGCGGTCCGAACATGCTTGCCAAGCCGTCGCTCGCCGTGCGGTTCCCCAATGGTCTCATTGCGGCGAACGACGACTACAACCAGCGCGTGATCCTGATCGATCCACGCACGAAAAGGATCGTCTGGCAGTACGGCCACACCGGCGTGTCCGGCTCGGCACCCGGCTATCTCGACAAGCCGGACGGCCTCGACTTCCTTCCTTCGGCGACCCGGGCCCGGCCGAGCGCCCCGACGACGACCGCGCGAACGGCGCCGGCCCCCCACGTCGTCGTCACCAAGGTCGGCTCGTTGCCTCGAGCCGCGTCGCGCCTTGCGGCAGTCGCGCTTCCGGACGGGCGGCTGGTCGTCCTCGGCGGGCTCGTCCGCGACACGTCCTCCGACGAGGTGCTGATCGGGCCGCCGCAGTCGCTCGCGGCCGGAGGCAGGCTCCCGATGCCGACGCACGACGACGCGGCCGTTCTCGCCGGCGGCCGGGTGTACCTCTACGGCGGCGGCCAGGCAGTGTCGTCCTCCGCCGTCGTGCGCGTCGACGGGGCCACCGGGACCGCGCGCACGATCGGGCAGCTCGCCGAACCGCTGTCGGATCTCGGTGCGGCAACGGTCGGTGCCGACTCGTACCTCGTCGGGGGATACACGGGCTCGCGCTTCGCGACGGCGATTCTTCGAGTTCGCGGAACGCGGATGACGGTGGTCGGCAGGCTGCCGCATGGGTTGCGCTACGCAGGCGTCGCCGCTCTCGGGAAGACGATCTACGTCGCCGGCGGGCTGACGCCGTCCGGAGCGACGACCGCGATCGATGCATTCGATCCGGCGACGGGAACCGTCCGGCGACTGGGTCGACTGCCAGAACCGCTCGCGCACGCGCCGCTCGTCGCGGCGAGCGGGGCGCTCTACCTGGTCGGTGGCCGACTGTCGGACGGCCGCGCAAGTGCGCGGATCCTCCGGATCGATCCGGTGACTGGCAGCGTGCGAGTTGTCGGCCGCCTACCGCAGCCTCTTGCCGATGCGGACGCGGTCGAGGTCCACGGCGGTGTGGTCGTCCTCGGCGGTGCCTCGACCTCGGCGAGCCGCGCGGTGCTCGAGTTCCGACCGCTCCCCTAGGAGTCGTCCGCAAAGAGCGGCCGCACGAACTCGTCGAACGTCGCTGCGTCACAGCTCGCGAGGGTCACCGGCGTGAGCGCGTGCACCGAGGCCGTGCGCGGGATGTGCATTGCGAGCGCGACCTCGCCGAAGTAGTCGCCTGGGCGCAGTACGCGTTGTGGGCCTCGCGCTTCCTGTGTCACGGTCAACATGCCGCGGAGGACGACGTAGAAGCGGTCGCCGTCTTCGCCCTCGGCGACGACTCCCGCGCCGGCAGGGAGGTCCTCGCGCCGCATGCGCTGAGCGAGGCGGAGCAGCGTCTCGCCCGGCAGCGACGCCAGCAAGCCGACTCGAGACAGCTCGTGCGCGGTCGCGCCGGCGGCCCGTGGGCTCATCTCGCGGTGCCTCGGTGCTGCTCGTTCCGATCGTGCATCGTTCGCTCGATGTCGTTGCTCGACGGGTGGATCTACTGTCCGCGCTGCGCCGGTCAGCTTACGCGGCACGGCGACCGGGTCGAGTGCGCCGAGTGCGGCTTCGTGCTGTACGGGCACTCGGCCGTCACGGCGAGCGCCTTGCCGGAAGACGACCAGGGTCGCCTGCTGCTCGCGCGACGCGGGGTCGAGCCCGATCGGGGCCTGTGGGATTGCCTCGGCGGCTTCGTCCACGAGGGCGAGCATCCGCTCGACGGCGTTCGGCGTGAGGTACACGAGGAAACGGGCGTCGACTTCGCGCCGGGCGACCTGCTCGGGACGTGGACCGGCTCGTACGACGGCAGGGCCACGCTCAACCTCTTCTGGCGAGGGCGTCTGAGTACGGGTGAGCCTCGT
>Ga0187777_10001164_pt1 | contig 17110 bp, 9 predicted proteins | sample 1015_Q2_SP5_10_M_FD_132416 | JGI IMG/M metagenome (GOLD analysis project Ga0187777, IMG submission 132416) | Tropical peat soil microbial communities from peatlands in Department of Meta, Colombia - 1015_Q2_SP5_10_MG | ecosystem: Environmental > Terrestrial > Soil > Wetlands > Peat | place... | reverse complement strand
CGGCGCGGGCGCGGGTGCCGCCGGAGCATGAGCCACAGGCGCATGAGGATGAGCTGCCGCGGGGACTGACGGCTTCGCAACAACAGGCGCGGGCGCATGTGGTGTCGCGGCAGGAGGCGCAGGCGGTTTCGCCGCGGGTTTAGGCGTTTCCTGCACGGCCACTTCGGCCTTCGCCTCTGGTTCGGGAGTACCTTGCAACCGATGACGAACTTTCTCTGCGACTTCAACGGGAATCGAACTGGAGTGCGTCTTCTTTTCTGCTACGCCAAATTCGGGCAGCAGGTCAATAATCGCTTTCGCTTTGACCTCGAGTTCACGAGCCAATTCGTTGATTCGAACTTGGGATGAGTCACTCATGCTTCGTTAAGAATTCTTCTCTTCCTGCTGTCCCTCGGGAGATTCGCTTTCCTTTGGTTCAGCCGCCGCCGAGTGATTCTCCGCGGTGGATTTCTCGCCTGCGTTTTCCAATTCCTTTTCCGCTTCTGTCTCTGCAGCCGCTTCCTCTGCTTCCGTCACTTCTTCCGCGGTCTCCTCGGCTGCCTCTTCGGCGGTTTCCGTCGCGCCCTCGGCCGCCGCTGCTCCGGTTTCACCGCTCTCGTAGAAGCGGTTCACGGCCTGGTAGATCTTGTCGACCATCTTTTCGCCGATGCCCGGAATCTCCATCAACTGTTCCGGTGTCATGCTGGCCAGTTTCTCCATCGAGGTGATTCCCGCTGCTTCAATCTTCTCGATCGTCTTCGGGCCCACTCCGGCCAGAACCGTCAACGGCGTCGTCGGAGCAGTCAGCGCGGTCATCTGCTCTTCGATTTCGCGGCGCTTCTCTTCCTCGCTCTTGATATCGATGTCCCAGCCGATCAGCTTGCTGGCCAGCCGCACGTTCTGTCCCTTTTTTCCGATGGCCAGAGAAAGCTGCGAATCTTCCACGATCACTTCCAGTTTCTTGTTCTCGGGATCGGTGATCTGGACGCGCGTCACTTTCGCGGGGCTCAATGCCTTCTGCGCAAACGCAACGGTTTCTTCGTTGTACGGAATAATGTCGATTTTTTCTCCGCGCAATTCGCGAATAATGGACTGCACGCGCATGCCCTTCATTCCCACGCACGCGCCCACCGGGTCCACATCCTTGTCCCGGCTCGCCACGGCCACTTTCGTCCGTTCGCCCGCCTCGCGTGCCGCCGCGCGGATCTGCACCGTGCCGTCATAAATCTCCGGCACTTCCATCTCGAACAGCCGCTGCACCAGCGACGCATCCGCGCGCGATACCACCACCTGTGGTCCCTTGGCCGCGCGGTCCACGGCCTTGATCACCACGCGCAAACGCTCGCCGATGTTGTACGTTTCCAGCTTTGACTGTTCGCGCTTCGGCAGCCGCGCCTCCGTCCGCCCCATGTCCACAATCAGGTCCGGGCCTTCTGCGCGCTTCACAATGGCCGTCACCAGCTCGCCCGCGCGCGTGTGGTACTCGTTGTAGATCGTGTCGCGCTCCGCCTCGCGCACCTTCTGCAGGATCACCTGTTTTGCCGTCTGCGCCGCGATGCGTCCCAACACGTCCGTGGGCTTCGACGTGCGAATTTCTCCGCCAACCTCCAGGTTGACGTCCTTTTTCTTGGCGTCGGCCACACTGATTTCCCGCTTGGGGTCGGTAACTTCTTCCACCACGGTCAAAACCGAATACACGTCCACTTGCCCTGTTTCCGCGTTGAACTTTCCGCGCAGGTCCTCTTCCGACTTGTAGAATTTCCGCGCCGCGACCACCATCGCGTCCTCGATGGCGGAAATCACCACTTCCGGTTCGATGTGCTTTTCCCGGCTGAGCATTTCAATTTGTTGGTAGAGCAGATTCGCCATTTTTCTTTCAATCCTAGAATTCAATCGCCAGGTTCGCCTTGCGGATCGTCTCCAGCGGAATCTCCACGATCCGCGCTTCTTTCCCTTTCAACTCCAACCGGACTTTTCCGTCCGTAAACCCTTTCAGCCGCCCTTCGAAGAACTTCGCTTCTCCGATCGGTTCGGCCGTCGAAATCTTCGCTAGCCGCCCCGCGAATCTTTCAAAATCCACCTGCGTCTTCAACGCCCGGTCCATCCCCGGAGAGCTGATTTCCAGCACGTACCCCGGTCCCGGCACCAATTCTTCGACGTCCAGAATCACGCTGAGTTGCTGGCTCACCTTCTCGCAATCCGCGTGGCTGATCCGCGCGTAAGGGCTTCCAACTTCTTCCCCTTCAGTCGCTTCCGATGGCCTCGGCGGCGGAACCCGGTCGATGTACACGCGCAAAAACCGCTGCTTGCCTATCTTCCACTCGACATCCACGACTTCCAGGCCTTCCGAACGTGCCACACGTTCAGCGGCTTCGCGGATTTTTTCCAAATTCACTTAAAGACTCCCCGGCCTAAGCCGGTCTGAAGCTCAGTCCATCCGGCGGCAACAAAAAAGTGGGCTTGCGCCCACTCCATGGTGCGACCCGTAACAGAGCGAAAATAGAGTATATTCCGTCAACCCCTCAAAAGCAAGGCTAGGCCCACCCCTGCCCGCCTCCCGCTGGTGCCCTCTGGCCGGTTTTGCGCAGGCCTCCGCTCCTTCCCCAGAAACAAAAGAGGCCCCGCCTTCGCCGGAGCCTCTCCCACTCTTGTACTCCTGGAACCCGTTTTACGGCTTGGTTGCGGGAGGCGTCGCTGGCTTCGGAGCCGGCCTCGCTGGCGCAGGCGTGGCAGCTGCTCCGCCGCCCTTCACCGGATACGCCTGGTCGTACAACTTGATGATCTCCTGCGTAATATCAATGTTCGTCGACGCAAACAGGATGGGCGAGTTCTGCGCCGAGGAATCGAACACGGCCACTAGCCCGTTTTCCCGCGCATAGCGGTCCAGAACATCCATCATCTTCCGGCCGATTCGGTCCACCACGTCCGCCTGCGCCGCCTGCACGTCTTCATTCAATTCGTTGTTCTTGCGGTCCAACTGCTGCGTCAGCTTCTGTCCCTGCTGCGTCAACCGTACCTTCTCTTCATCGCTGAGCGTGTTCGCTCCCGCATTGAGCCGGTTCCGCAGGTCATTGATTTGCTTGTTCATGTTTTCCAGTTCGTTCTGCCGCGGCGTAAACTGTGTCTGCAAATCTGCCGAAGCCTGCTTCCCTTCCCCCGTGGTCACAATCGCTTGCCGGACGTTGATCACGCCGATTTTGCCGCTAGAAGCCGAACCTGCCGCCGTCTGCGCCTGTACTGCTGTTGTTCCGAGCAGGCACGCCACCCCGAGAACACCCATACTAACGATATTTCTGAAATTCACTGTACTCTCCTTATTGATCTCCGGGCACGCCTTCCACTTCCATCATCGCCGAACGAAAGGATTACCCTGAACTTTTCTGCGTGGTCCGGTTGAACTTTCTTCGTGATCCATGCTGAACGAGCACAACCCGCTGGTCGGCCGTTCCTTCGGAACTCTCCAAAGTTCTCCGGGTACGGCCCCACAGACCCGCTTTGTTGCCGAATCACAAACACTTAAGTATAGCTGACTCGCCGTTTTCTCCGCAATCGGAGCCATTCCGGCTCATTCCATGGCTCCACTCTCGAAATCTCCTATTTCGGCGCCGGCACAAGCAGTACGCGATCGTTGTTCTGATCTGCCATCACGGCGGTATTTGTAAAGTTGTCGATTGCCACGGCAAACTGCGACTGGCTGCTGATTCCCAGCGTCTCCCTCGTAGCAAATGCCGGCGAGTTCACCGCGTCAACCACGGACATCGTGTTCGCGGTCGAGTTCGTGGTCACGATCGTGCCCGTCTGGTAGTTGTAGCCAATTGAAAAGGGATTTATGCCCACGCGGATTAAGGTTGTGAGCCCGCTATCCGGATTGAATGCATAAATCGCATTCTGTTGCGTCGAAGTGGCGTAGAACAACGCCGGGCTGACCGCAGGGTCATACACGATGCCCGTCGGATTCGCGGACAGCGAACTGATGGACGAAGTTGCGGTCTTCGTCGGTGGCGTGACCGCCAGGTTGACTACGTCCAACCCTCCGGTGGCGATCGTTGTCCCCGCATTCTGGATGTTGGTGACTACCGCTATTGCGCGGTTCGGATCAACCGCGATGGCCGTCGGCGGCCCGCTAACCGCGATCAGCGTCGGCGTCAACGAAGTGGGAGGAGTGGCCAGCAACAGCGGCGTCAAATCAAGGTCCGCCAGACTGTTGCTGCCCGAGTTCGCAATCAAGGCGATCGCGGCGTCCTGATCGATGGTTACGCCCAGTGGCGAAACTCCCAGCGTGCACGTGTTGGTCGTAGTCACCGTTGCGGATCCTGTGCTGCACGTGCCCGAAGTAAACGACATTTGCGACGCGGTGAACGGACTGCCTCCATACTTGATGATCGATGCGGACGCGTCCGCGTTATTCGCCACCACCGCGAACCCGAGTCGCGGAATCACATCCACGCCGATCGGATGATTTCCCACGTTCACGGTCGCCAGCAATGTTCCATACGGCACCCCGTAATTGTGGGCGTTCGTGGAATCCATGTTGATGAAAGAAACGTTGTTGCACCCGTAGTTCGTCACCACCGCCACGTTTGCGATATCGTCGATCGCCACGCCTTCCGGCATCACCGCCGAATTGCATAGCGAGCTTAGCGAAAGCACACTCACCGCATAGACGTCCTCGGTATTCGAATTCAAGTTACCCGTGACAAGGTCCAGCGCAAAATCGTGCGCTCTTGTCAGGCGGGAGGCGACTATCGTCACATCCACTTCCGAATCGGTCGCGCTCGTGACCGTAACCCCCGTCGGGTCGCCATCGAGTCTTACCGTCGGCGCTCCACCGCTCAGAAATCCCTGGCCAAGAATGCGCAATGTGGCGGACTGTCCAACGGTCACACTCTGCGGGAAGCACGCTGCATATATATTGGTTGGGCTTGAGGGGTCGCAGACCGCCTTTGGCAGCGGATTGGGCGCGTTTGGCGCGCTTGCCAAAGGTGGCTGGCCGCTCGCCACTCCTCCCGACGTCACCAGCAGGTCTTGAATGTTCACGGGCTTGAACGTCGTCGTCGAATCGATGTCCAAATACGTGAGGGTATTGGAACCGGCATTCGCCACTAGTACAAGATCCGTCTTTGGGTCGTAGCCCATCGGGCCATACACCGTCACCGCCGAACCGCCCGACGGCGTGAAGCTTCCCGCTCCCGTTTGCCCGGTCTGAATAGCTTGGATAATCCGGTACGACGGGCTCCCGTTAGGTCCTGTTGCTGTTGGTCCACCTGGGTTGATCAGCGAAATTTCGTTGTATACGTCTTGTGGATTGTACGCGACCAGAACATTCCTAAACGCATCCCAGGCCACGAAGCGCAAACCGATCTCTGCCGCACCCGAGGGAATCGGAGTGCATGTGTTGCAACTGCCTCGGTTCAAGGTCAACGAGGTAACAATCTGGTCCAGGCCTGCAATGAAGCCGATCTGGCTAGAGGAAACGTTCGGATCGGCATAGGCGAAGGTGCGCGTTACCGGATTGATCGCCGCACCCACTGCCGTCGAGCTCGTGCTGAACGTATAGTACGGATTCCCAAAGGTAACCGTGCCACCGCCACCTGTAGTGCTTGTGCCGCATTGTGTGCCGTTGTAGGTGTACGTGAAAGTGTAGGTGGTGGCGCTGGTGACGTTATATGTTCCATTGAAACTTGCCGGCGTCACTCCCGCGATCAACACCGTTCCAGGCGCAGATTGGTTCAGTCCATTCGGCACTGGCGTGGTGATGGTAACGACGTCGTTCGTGCACACCGCTCCATTCGGCGACGCAAGGATGGGCACCGTGTTATTCGTCAGCAGTAGATTCACCACCGACGTGACGCCCGTTCCTCCCGGTGTCACGTAAGCCACCGGTACGTCCGGCTGCATCACTACTTGTGGTGTCGCCCCAGTATTCAGGGACACGGAGGCGATGGCACACGGGACCTTCTGGCTCGTTATGAAACACCCCGGTTGTTGTGCCGAGGGATTTGGATTCACGTCCACAATGAACCCAACGAAAGCATTGCTGAACGCCACCACCGCATAGTGCGTCGTGTTGTCTACTCCGACCGAGTAGGGCAGCGGCGCGGTTGTCCCCGGTGGTTCTTGGACCAGACCTGACAAACTGATCGGTGAGCCAATAACCTGGCCTGAAGGAAGAGCCAGAAGCGTCAAGGTGGAGTCTGCACTGTTCACCACCACGCCCAAGTCTTGCCCGGCGAATCCTGCTGCGGTCAGATCAATCCGATCGTCGATCGCGATACCTGTGGGCTGGTTCCCCACAGGGATCTGTATGCTCATTTGTGGCATGGAACGTCCGGACGCCGAGGGATTCGGCACAAAATTAACAATCTGCACCGCATTCGCCGCCTGTTCGGTGATAGCCGCATAGCCCTTTGCAGAATTGATCGCAATGCTGCTTGGCATGACGTTTGCCACGCTTCCAACCGCTGGCAAGGGAATCGACGGAGGATTCATCGTTTGTGTCGGCGAAGTCGTTGTCGTCCCCGTCGTAAAATAGGACGAACTCAGTTGCGTAAACGTCGGCTGCACAGCAACGTCTGTGGTCACTGTGGGATATGGTGGCTGGGAACCTTGCGGCGCGTTGCTTACGATGGACACGGGATACAGCCCCGGCCCGTTCAGTGGTCCGCTGCTTCCAGCAAGGAAGCCTGTAAACTGCCGGGCATTAAACGATGTCGCGATGTTCGAAGAGCCATTGAACAGCAGGTTGACGATAGGGCTGTTCCCCCCGCCGTAATACCCGCCATCCGCGGAAAACTGCGTGCTCGTTCCTTGGGGATAACTGTACGGCACCGCTGACACCAACGCCGGACTCGTGTAAACCAAATTGATCGGATAGGAAATCGAAGTCGTTTGCCCCGGGTTGTTTGAGTCCGGAATGTTGTTCACTGTGACGGTTCCGGTTCCCGCGTTGGCCAGTTGTGGCGCCGTTAATCGTATTCGCGTCATGATCGACGCGTCACAAGTCACCACCGGTGTCACCCCGGACGCGCTTGGCGTGCAATACGCCGAAGAAATGGGAATCGTGAATACGTTCGACGGACTGATCACCTGCGGCGATTGATTGGGTCCTGGCGGCGTAAACGTGATCGCGGTTGTGTTCAGCAGGTTTTTCGCATTCAGGAACACGTCCTGCAAGACTCCGCCGGCCGGGATTGTGGTCGGTTCTATTCCCGTAAACGTAATCGGGTTTGTCGTCGACTGCACCAGTGTGATCTTTGCTGTCGCAAACGCGGTTGGGTCTGCTGCGGACCACACCACGACGAATACCGTCGGCGCTGCCGTCGATGCGCTCGATCCACTCGAAACCGGGCTAGTATCCTTGGGAAAAGTCGCTGGCGCCGTGAATACTCCCTGGGAGGATATGCTCCCGCAGTTCGGGCTGCACGATGCTCCCTTCGGGTCGGCGACGTCCCCATCCGGAAAATACTTTGTGTTGTTCGCCACCGGCTGCATCACCGCCCATTGGGGGTTCGCGCTTCCCGGCGATACGTTCAGGAAAGATGCTGTGAATTGCACCTGCTGCGCGGGGCTCAATCCTACCGGCACCGTCGCTGTCGCCGGTGTTGCGCTCACGGCGATGCCGGAGCTTAGTGAGATGACTGCCGTTCCCTTCTTGTTCTTCGCCGCGTCCGCCGTCGCCGTGAATGTCAGCGTTGGTGGAGGTGAGGGGAAGTTCGAAAGCGTCGGGGACGTATACGTCAGCACGTTGTTCGTAGACGACGGCGCCGTCGTCCACGTTCCCAGGCTGCCGTTATTCAGCGCTGGCACTTTCTGGCCTGACGTGCACGTTCCCCCGTTTACTTGCGAAGGATTCGGAGTTTGCGTTGTCGGCAACGGTGTGTACACGAATGTGCAAGCCCACGTGGAAGTCGTCGTCGTGGAACCTGCCACGGTCGCAGTAAAGGTTGACACCGTTCCAGCGATCACCGTGGCGATCGGCGGCAATACGGTAACCGTCACGGTGTTCGCGCCCGAACCTCCGCAGCCGCTTTGCAAAGTCAACGCTGCCGCAAGCATCAGCATTGCGGCTGTTTGTATTCTCACCAACTTCATAACTCCCATCTCCCTGACGTTTTCTCCGCTGGTCACCACCAGCGTCCGCCTCTTCAAATCCCTCATATTTCCCTAAAGATGGCCCTAATTCTCGTTCTGTTGTCCCACTCGCTAGAAGGTTCGGCTCACCGTGAACCGGAACGTTTGCAGCGGTTCAAAGTAGTGCAATCTTCCCGGGTTCTGGAGCGCCGGCTGAATCTGAAGCAAAACCTGCGGATCGCATTGGTTCGGATGCAGCGGATCGGTCAGTCCCATGGCCTGGCATGTGGACGTCAGATTCGTAAGGTTGATCTTGTCGTACGGCGCAACAATCGTCTGGTGAATGCGCAGCGGGTTGTACGCCCAGTAGATCCGGAAAGGCGCCTGCACGATCGGAATGTTGATGTTGAACTCGATGCCCACCGAATCTCGCAGCCGGAAGTTCGTTCCGGGCGCAATCTGCAACTGCTGTGTCTGGTTGGCCAGGGGAAATTGCTGGTTGATGTTCGCCACGCCGGTCGGGTCCAGTTTCAAACCGCTCTTGTTCACGATTCCATCTGTCCCGATGTCGTTGAACAGCGTCATCCCCACTGGACCGGCAATCGGTATTCGGTATTCGAGGTTCGCAACGCTCTCCAGGTCCGCGCCTGGGAATGTGATTGTGTACGCCACCACTGGGACGGTGAACGCTCCAATCGTCGGCGCCCCTGTGGGGCCCAAAACCCGGTTGTTCGTGAAAGTCACAGCCTGGTTCACGACGCTTGGAATGTACGTCACCGGCGAAATCGCGCGAATGTCGAACCCGCGCAAATCGTTTTCGCCTCCCATATAGAACCGGCTGAAAGGCGGCACTTCGCCCCCGCCATACCCTGTCGTCCATGCCGCCAGGAAATGGACGCCGATGGCATTGCGTCTGTGATTGACCGGATGGAAGTATTTGAACTCGCCGGTATTCGTGATGGTCTTCACGTTACCGCCGAGACCTGAAACCGCGAGGGAGTAGAAATAGCTCCTGCCACGGGTCGCATTGATCGGATTATCCAGCGTGTTCTGGGTAATTGACGTGGTCACCGTGCTGGACACGATTCCGTTCAACGCGCTCGGTCCGGCAATGCTCAGATACTGCAACTGTGTAAACAGCAATTGCGAGGCCTGGTTAAAAGTCTGTATGTCCGTGTGTGTGAATCCATACGTCACACCCACGCGAGTAAAAGCGTACTTCTTCAGCGGATAGCTCGCATACACCGTAAAGCCCGTGCTGTTCTGGTTGTAATCCTGAATATATTGGGGGTTGACGCTTACCTGCTGGCCTGTGACCAGCGCCGCCTGTTCCGCTTGGTTAAATTCATATTTCGAAGTGAAGATCGTAAAACCCGTAGCGATGGGCCGGTCAAACAGGTAAGGCTCGGAAAAACCCAGCATGACGTTTCGTTCATACTGGCCCACCTGCGCGGAAAGTGTCAGCGTTTCGCCCAGGCCCAGGAAATTGTTCGTTTGATACGTCAGACCGATGAACCCTCCGGCCAGTCCGCTCACGCCGCCCTGCAACCCGATCGACTGTTTCCCCTTCTCCTTCAGCTTCAGAAGAATATCGACCGTCCCGTCTTTTGTGTTGCGTGTGATTTCCGCGGACTTGTCGGGATCGATCTTGTCGAAGTAGTTCAGCTGATTCAGGCGAAGAATGCTGACTTCCCATGCGCGCTTGTTGAAGAGCTGGCCTTCGTCGATCAGCAATTCGCGTCGGATCACCTTGTCGCGTGTCGTCGTGTTACCGCTGAACTCGATTCGCCGCACGTAGTACTGCTTGCCTTCGTCGAACTTCATGGTCACATCGATTCGCTTGGCTTGCTCGTCAAAGTCCGTCTGAGGCTCCGGCACGAAATCGATGAAACCATACTGTCCGTAAATCTTTGTGTAATCCTCCATCGCTTTGCGGATCTTGGCAGCAGAGAATACGTCTCCCGGCTTCAACGGAAACACGCTCTTCAGCGCATCCACTTTCAGAGACAGAGCCTTGTCCGGGTCCGCGCTCACGATCTTGATTGTTCCCATCGTGTACTTTTCGCCCTCTTCGATGGGGATGGTGATGTTCACGGCCTTTCCACTGCTTTTTCCCATGAACGGCACTCCGTACTTCCAGCCTTCGGTATCCACGTTTTCCAGAATGGGATCGGGCAGCGAAACCTTCATGTACCCATTGTTCTGGTACAACCCGCGAACCCCGACTTCCTGGTCTTCGATCAGCTTGTCGTGGTCGTAGGTCTTGGACATCACGTTGATATTTGTGAAGTACAACGGAATCGAGTATGGCCGGTCGTTGTGCATCGCGCGAATCAGTTTGCGGTCGCTGAACGCGTGGTTGCCGGTGAATTTGATCTTTCCGACTTTGACTTTGGGTCCCTCGTCGATCTTGAACACCAGGATGACGGCGTTGCTCGACGCGATTCGCTCGTATTGCGGCGTCACTGTCGCGAACTGCCGTCCGTGTTCACCCAGCAATTCCTTCAGGACCACTTCGGCCCTCTTGATGCGCGTGGGATCAAACTGGCTTTCCACCGTCAGTCCGACTTTCTTCTCCTTAAAGCGGTCCAGAATGTCCGACTCCGAAATCGAGTGGATGCCGTCGTACCGGATGCGGCGGATTACCGGTCGCTCGGTTACTTCAAAAACAATGATCTTCCCGTTGGGCTTTTCCCCGTCCTCTACGCGCAGCTTGATGTCTTCAAAGAATTGCGTGTTCCACAACGCCTGAAAATCCCGCCGCAAGCCTTCCTCGTTATAAGGATCTCCCTGCCGCGTGAAGATGCGCGCCAGCAGTGTGTCTCGGCGAATACGGCGATTGCCTTCGAAGTCGATCCGCTCCACGAATGGTTGCCCCTGCGCATCCTGCCCGTCTGCCGTAAGCAGGCCCGAAGGAACCTCGTCTATTTTTTCTTCCAGAGTGTTCTCGTTCAGAGAGGCGTGAAACAAAGTGAAGCTTGACGGAGGTTGTTTGCCGTTTTCTGCTTCAGTGGGGATCTTTGCGGCAACGCTGCTTTTTCCGATCAGAGAAACCGCCGCGACCAGGGCTAAGACACAAAACTGGCGAGCACACCAGGTTGTTATGTCCGGCGATGAACAGAAGTTCCTTTTAGCGGCCGTCGATCGGATCAAGGCCGCGCCCCCAAACCCAATTTGTTATTCTCCCGCCGGTCCCGGTATGGGCCGGCCGAACGTACTTCGCATCACGGCCCCTTTAGACCCTAGGCCGCTTCGCGGTCACACGCTGCGTCTGATTCACTAATGAACGACTGGGGTTGCCTCACCGACTGGCCGGAACGCGAGACCGTCCCCCGCAACATAAATTTGCAGTGTTGCTGGTCTCTGAATTCCCCCCTGGATCAACGATTCACTCAGCGGGTCTTCCACATATTTCTGCAATGCCCGCCGCAACGGCCGCGCACCATAATTCCGGTCCGCGCACGTTTTCTCGAGGATCCATTGCCGCGCTTCGGGTGACAACACCACTTGCACCTGTCTGTGAATGAGCGTGTCGTTCAACTGTCCCACAAGCAGATCGATAATTCTCAGCAGGTCCTCGTCACCCAATGGATTGAACAGGATGATATCGTCCAACCGGTTTAGAAATTCCGGATTGAACGCCCGCTTCACTTCGCCCAACACCATTTCTTCCATGCTCTTCAAGCTGGCTTCATCTAAGCCCGCTTGGAAGCCGATCGTCGTGCGCTTCTGCAAGTGCCGCGCACCGATGTTGGAAGTCATGATGATGATGGTGTTGCGGAAATCGACCGTATTGCCCAGACCATCCGTCAACTGCCCGTCTTCGAACACTTGCAACAAGATATTGAACAGGTCGGGATGCGCCTTCTCGATCTCGTCCAATAATATAACCGAATACGGCGTGCGGCGCACGCGTTCGGTCAGCTGTCCGCCTTCCTCGTAGCCCACGTATCCTGGAGGCGCGCCGATCAGCTTGGACACCGAGTGCTTCTCCATGAATTCGGACATGTCAAAGCGAATCAGCGATTTTTCGCTGCCGAACAAAAATTCCGCCAGCCGTCGCGCCACTTCCGTCTTGCCGACGCCCGTCGGGCCCAGGAAGAAGAAGCAGCCCACCGGCCGCAGGGGAGACTTCAATCCCGCTCGGCTCCGGCGAATCGCCCGCGCCAGCGCTGTGATCGCTTTGTCTTGGCTAATCACCCGCTTGTGCAGTTCCGGTTCGATTCGCAGCAGCTTCTGCTGTTCGTCTTCCTTGATCGACGTCACTGCAACGCCCGTCCAGCGCGACACCACTTCCTCGATGTCCTCGCGCGTTACGATTCCTGTCGATGCATCGTCCAGCTTGTACCGCTCGCGCAGCACGCGCAGGTTTTCTTTCTCCTTGCGCTCTTCCTCGGAGTAGAACCGCGCTTTTTCGAACTCATGCGCCGCGATCGCCGATTCCATGCGATGCGTGATGAACTTCACGCGCTTCTGCACTTCGCCGACTTCCTCAGGCACGGACGCCTGGCGCAATTTCACCCGCGCGCCCGCTTCGTCAATCAGGTCAATCGCCTTGTCGGGCAGGAAACGGTCGGGAATGTAGCGATTCGAAAGGTAAACCGAGTAGCGCAGCGCCTCATCCGTGTAGCTCACTGCATGAAACTTCTCATACCGCTCGCGCACGCCGTTGATCACCTGCACCGCTTCTTCTTCCGTCGGGGCCGGCACCTTCACGGCCTGGAATCTCCGCTCCAGTGAACGGTCTTTCTCAACCGACTTCCGGTATTCGCTCGGCGTCGTGGCGCCGATGCACTGAATCTCTCCGCGGGACAACGCCGGCTTCAGGATATTCGCCGCGTCCAGCGAGCCTTCCGCCGAACCCGCTCCTACCAGCGTGTGCAGCTCGTCGATGAACACGATGGAGTTCTGGCTCTCCATCAGCTCCTTCATGATCGTCTTCAATCTCTCTTCGAACTGACCGCGGTACTTTGTGCCCGCAACTATCAGCGACAAATCGAGGGACAAGATTCTCTTGTCCGCAAGGAAAGAAGGCACATCGCCGTCGCTAATCCGCTGCGCCAGTCCTTCGACAATCGCCGTCTTGCCTACCCCCGGCTCGCCGATGAGCACTGGATTGTTCTTCGTGCGCCGGCACAGAATCTGGATCACACGCTCGACTTCGCCTTCGCGTCCAACCAGCGGATCCAAACTGCCTTCGGTGGCCGCCTGCGTCAGGTCGCGGCTGAATTCCGCCAGCAGCGAGGTTTCTTTCGGACGCGCCGCCGCGCTCTTCTCTCCGCTCGTCCGTGAGAGCTCTTCGCGCAGCGCCGAAAGCCGCAGACCGCGCTCCATCAGAATTTCTGCGCCAAAGCACTTCTCCTCGCGCAGGATCCCCAGCAGCAGATGCTCCGTGCCGACGTGCTTGTGCCCCAGTCGCTCGGCCTCTTCCGCCGCGCTGTTCAGGATGCGCTTGCACTCCGCGCTCAGCGGCACTTCCACGGACGTGGAAATCCGCTCGCGGATCGTGATGCGCGCCTCAATCTCTTTTCTTATGGATTCGATCGACCCCTGCTGCCGCAGGAATCGGTTGGCGAGCGCCTTGTCCTCCCGCATCAGTCCGAGCAGAAGGTGCTCGGTCTCGATGTAGGGGCTCCCGTATTGGCTGGCCTCATATCTGGCAAAGAAAATGACACGTCGCGCTTTTTCAGTGTATCGTTCGAACACGATTAGCTCGCTTCTCCCCCTGGGGTTCCTTCCGCAGCGCTTCTGGCCCTGCGGACTTGCAGAACACCATGTTCAAGTCCTACGATCCGGTCGCATCGTTCGGCCAGCGCCAGATTGTGCGTCGCCATCAGCGACGTCAGGCGATGCGTCCGGTGCAACCGTTGCAACAACTCAAACACAGCCCAAGCATTCTGCTCGTCTAGATCTCCGGTCGGTTCATCAGCTAACAAGACCTTGGGCCCGGTTATCAGTGCCCTGGCGATCGCTGCTCGCTGTTGCTCCCCGCCCGAAAGTTCTCCTGCGCGGTGCTCGGCCCGGTCTTGCAGGCCCACTTCTGCCAGCCACTTTCGCGCTTCCGTCTGCGCTTTTGCATGTAGCTCGCCGCGCACTAGTAGCGGCATCGCTACGTTTTCTGCTGCCGTAAAATCCGGCAACAACTGGTGCCGCTGCCAGAGAAACCCCACGGCGCGATTGCGATAATTTGCGAGCGCCGCGTCTTCCTTCATTTCTATCGCTTTATTTTCAAAGTATACTGTACCGCTTGTTGGAGTGTCTAGCGCGGCCAGCAAGTGCAGCAAAGTACTCTTCCCCGCGCCGGATGGTGCGACCACCGCAACCATCTCACCTTCGTTCAATTTCAGATTCACGTCCACCAGAACTTCCAGATTCTTCTCGCGCGCTCCGTAGGTCTTCTTCAATCCGCGCGCTTCCAGGATCGCTTCTCCAGTTTTGTCTGTATTGTTCATCGCTCCCAAGTCCCTGCGACCCTGCCTCGCCCTGACTTTCCCAGAATCTCCTAATCGTCCTGGCCCGATTTTTGCTCTTGCCCTGAGTCTCCCCTGTCTTCTCTGTTTCCTGCCTCTCTAATTTGATGCGCTGCTTACCCCTCTAGTCGATTTCGAGACTATTTCCCCACTTCTGCGTCTTCTGGCCCAACCTTTTCCCTTTTCCTTCCCCGCCTTGCCGACCCACAATTCAGCGCAGAATGTCACATTTCGGCACGCGCGTAAGGCCCGTCCTTTCACTACGTTGCAAACCGTGCTCGTTAACGGAAATCCGGCAGGACCCGTCCCTCCCAAGCCTGCCGCACGGGCACTGTATTTGGAGCAAATCGAAAGCCAAACTCTTCAGTACTGGCACGTTGCAAAATTGCTGTAAAATTCGCTGATTCTAGCCATCCTGACTCCCCACTCACTCATAACGCAGAATCTCTACCGGCAACAGTCGCGCCGCTTGCCGCGCGGGAATCACCGTTGCTAGCACGGCGATTCCCATCGCCGCCAGCGCGATCCACAGTCCATCAAGAAAACTCGGGTGGAACGGAACATAAGGCACCGCATAGACCTGCGGATCCAGTGGAATCAGATGATATGTCCCCGCAATCCAGGTGAAGGCATAACCCGCGGTCAATCCGATGACTGTCCCTGTCGCCCCAATCGCGATTCCGAGCAGCAAGAAGATGCGTCGCACTTGCTCTCGCCGGGTTCCTACGGACAGCAGCACCGCAATATCCTTCGCCTTGTCCGTTACCGTCATCGACAGCACCACCAGAATGTTCAGCCCCGCCACAAACGTGATCAGTCCGATAAAAATCGCCGTAACCAGCTTCTCAAGCCGCAGCGCTCGAAACAGTGCGCGGTTCTCTTCCATCCACGTTGCCGTAGTAAATCCTTCCCCGGCGGCGTGCTCCAATTCGCTCGCAATCTCCGCCGCCTGTTCCGGCTTCGCCAGCCGGAACTCTAGGACGTTCACCACGTCTCCCGTGCCCGCAAGCGATTGCGCCGCCGGCAGGCTGATGAAGCACCAGTTCTCGTCGTAATCGTAAAATCCCGAATCGAAAACTCCGGCGATCCGGAATCTTCTCGTCCGTGGCATCAGCCCGAAAGGAGTCAGCCGTCCCTGCGGGCTCGTCAGCGTCACATAATCTCCAGGCTGGACCTTCCATTCCTCCGCGAGCTGTTTGCCCACCAGCATTCCGTCGATCCCATCCGCATCCGGCGAAAAATCCATTTTCCCGGCAGAGAGTTTCTGGAGCGCCTCGTCGCCCTTTTTCTCCAGCGTGATGTCAATTCCCTTCACCACAACTCCGCGCGCTTCCCCTCCAAAGGACAGCAGCATGGTCTCGTAAATCGCGGGTGTCACGGAGTTCACTCCCTCCGTCTTCCGCAAGTTCTCTGTCAATGCCCTGTAGTTTTGAATTCCGCCCGAGCCTGGACGAGTCAAGGAAATATGCGCGGTTACTCCCAGCAACCGGTCCTGCAACGTCTCCCGGAAGCCGCTGTTCATGGCCAGCGCAATCACAAGCGTTGCCACCCCGGCCGCCACGCCCAGAATGCTGAAGGCTGTCACCAGACGCAAAATCACCGGCCGGTTCGGTGATCTCAGATACCTTTTCGCCACGAACCATTCAAAGCTCATGCGTTAGGACCAGCCTTCGTCCGAAGCGGGCTCAACAGGCGTTCGTCATTCCCAGTGGAGCCCGCGAAGCGAGGAACCCCTCTTGTGCTTGTCATCAAAACAAAAGTAGAAGAAGGACTGGTGATTCCGGTCAAAATCCGCCTCAACACCGCTATGCCTTCGCCCCTTCCGGCTTGGCCTCTTCCGCCTTACCTTCAGGCCGCAACTGCGGAAACAAAATCACATCCCGTATCGAATGTGAATCCGTGAGCAGCATCGTCAGCCGGTCGATCCCAATTCCTTCTCCCGCGGTCGGCGGCATCCCGTGGCACAACGCTCGAATGTAGTCCACGTCCAATTGCTTCGGAACTTCTTCGCCGCCTTGTGCAATCTGCGCCAGAAACCGCCTCTCTTGCTCCGCCGGATCATTCAACTCGGAAAATCCGTTCGCAATCTCCATCCCCGCCACGAAAATCTCGAAACGCTCTACCAGAGACGGATCCTCGGGCTTCTGCTTCGACAGCGGCGAAATCTCCAGAGGGAAGTCGTACAAAATCGTCGGCTGTACCAGCTTGTCCTCGGCAATGGTCTCGAACAAAAGCCCCGTCCACTCGCCATCCGCCAACTCCCCTTTTGCCGCGGCGTACTCTGCGTGGTTCGCCTTCGCCCACGCGTTGTATCTCTCTGTCGCCCGTTGCGCGCCCCCCGGCGTCGCTAAGTCTTTCAGCGTCGGTGCCGTTCCCGCGCCTTCCGGCCAATACTTCACGATTGCCTCGCGCATCGTCAGCCGTTCCATCTTCCCGAAGTCCAGTTCGATATCCCCGTATTTCACCTTCGTAGACCCAGTGATGTTCCTCGCCACCTGCGCGAAAAGCTGTTCGTTCAGTTCCATCAGGTCCCGATAATTGCTGTATGCCTCGTAGAACTCCAGCATCGTGAATTCCGGATTGTGCTGCGT
>Ga0187777_10001160_pt1 | contig 17148 bp, 14 predicted proteins | sample 1015_Q2_SP5_10_M_FD_132416 | JGI IMG/M metagenome (GOLD analysis project Ga0187777, IMG submission 132416) | Tropical peat soil microbial communities from peatlands in Department of Meta, Colombia - 1015_Q2_SP5_10_MG | ecosystem: Environmental > Terrestrial > Soil > Wetlands > Peat | place... | reverse complement strand
GATACGGCGTTCCACCGGACGATGCCGGAACGCGCGACCACGTACGCGCTGCCGGAGCGGTTCAGAGCCGGCGGCATTCGCCGCTATGGCTTCCACGGCATGTCCGTCGCCTGGGCTGCCGAGCAGGTGCAGGCGCCGCGCCTCGTCGTCTGCCACCTCGGAGGCGGCTGCTCCGTCACCGCGGTACGGGACGGCCGGTCCGTCGACACGACGATGGGCTTTACCCCCCTCGAAGGAGTACCGATGGGGACGCGAGCCGGCAGCTTCGACCCCGGCGCGATCCTCTACCTCCTGCGCCACGGAGTCACTGTCGCCGAGCTCGACGACGCGCTGGAGCACGAGTCGGGCCTCGTCGGCCTTGCCGGGACCGCCGACGTCGACGAGCTCATCCGTTCCGAGGCGCCCGCAGCGCAACTCGCACTCGAGATCTTCGCCTACCGCGTCGCACAAGCGGTTGCCGCGATGGCCACGGCTCTCGCAGGAATCGACGTGCTCGCCTTCACCGGCGGCATCGGTGAGCATGCCACCCCGGTCCGCGATCGCATCCTCGACCACCTTTTGTTTCTCGGGCCCTTCACGACCCGTGTGATCGAGGCGCGCGAGGACGTCGTCGCCGCGCGTGCGACGCGCGGGCTCCTCGACCACGTGCCCTAGTCAAGGCGCGGCCGAGAACGGCGCTCTCCCGGCGAGTGCGACGCCGGTCGACCGGACGTGCGTCGAGGTCGGCGTCGCCGAGTGCGACGCGACGGTCTGCACCCTCTGGTCGGACCCGGTCGGCGACGGAAAGCTCAAAGCGGCCGCGGCACCAGCGAGCAACGTGGCGATGAAGAGCGCGATGGTCCTGATCATTGTTCTGCCCTCCTCGAGTTCGGTGTCATGGAGGCGAGGGTAGAAACGCGGCGCGCGACCGTCGTCGGGCCTTTCCCTGAGGCACGCGAAAATCAGGGAAATCCAGGACGAATGGTCGGTCGACGTATGGGACGATGCGGTCGTGCCGACCACCGCGCTCATCGTCGACGACCACCCGAGCTTCCGGCGCTTCGCCCGCAGGCTCCTCGAGGCCGCGGACTACGTCGTCGTCGGCGACGCGGAAGACGGCGCAGCCGCGATCGCGTCGGTCCGCGCCCTTCGTCCGGATGTCGTCCTGCTCGACGTCCTGCTTCCCGACATGACCGGCCTCGACGTCGCGAAGGAGCTCGCCGTCCTCTCCGAGCGTCCGCTCGTCGTGCTCACGTCGAGCCGCACCGCATCGGATCTCGGCTCCCTCGTTCGCACCGACGACGCGAGCGGGTTCATCGCCAAGCGTGACCTCACCGTGGCCGCGCTCGCGGGGCTCGTGGGAGGAACGTGAGAGCCGTTCGCCTACTCGTGTGGGCCGCCGGCGGTGCGCTGTGCGCCGGAATGACGCTCGCACTCGGTCCGGTCGACCAGCCGGACGTGATCAAGCACCGTGCCGTCGTCTACTTCACGCTGTCGTTCATCGCGATCACGATCGGCGTGATCGTCTGGGACCGGCGGCCCGACAGTCGCACCGGTCTGCTCCTGACGGCGCTTCCGTTCGTCGAGGTTATCTCCGACGGAAAGTGGATCTTCTGGAACCACGCGTTTCCCGTCACGCTCGCGCTCGCGTGCACCGTCTTGTACGTGCCGTTGTTCGCGCACCTGGTGCTCTCGTATCCGACGGGTCGACTCACGACGCGGCTCGACCGCTCCTTCGTTCTCTTCACGTACGGCTTCGCAGCCGTCTATGCACTTCCGTATCTCCTCGTCTTCGACACGCGCGCTCCGCACGATCGATTCGTCTACGAGTGCTTCGACTGCGCGCTCCCCGTCACGCACGTCGCCTCGCACGACATCAACGGGCTCACAGACGCACTCGACTGGACGCTCCTGCCTCTGGCGTTGGTCTTCCTCGCGCTGCTCGGACGCAAGCTCGTGCGTGCGAGCCCGGGTGGCCGACGTGTCGTCCTGCCGCTCTCGATTGCAGCCTTCCTCGCCGTCGCGCAGTTCATCGCGCACATCGCGCTCAACGGCTCACCGGACACCACGTGGAAGGACACCTCGTGGTTCTGGATCAACTCGCTCGTCGTGATCGGGATCCCGGTGTCGCTCGGGCTCGGCCTGCTCTGGGGACGTACCGCGCGCTCCGCCGTCGCCGACCTCGTCGTTGACCTCGAGCGGACGCCTCCCGTCGGTGTGCGCGATGCGCTCGCCCGCACGCTCCGCGACCCGTCCCTCGAACTCGCGCTCTGGCTCCCCGACCGCGGAACGTACGTCGACAGCCACGGTCGACCGCTCGAGCTGCCGACGCCGGGCCCGGAGCGTGCGGTCACGGTCATCGGCGAGGCCGAGGCGCCGCTCGCCGCATTCGTGCACGACCCTGCCCTGCTCGAGCGACCGGGCCTGCTCGAGGCAGCAGCAGCGGCCGCGCGGCTTGCTCTCGAGAACGAGCGGCTCCAGGCAGAGCTCCGTGCGCAGCTCGCAGAGCTGCGCGCCTCCCGCGCGCGCATCGTGCAGGCCGGTGACGAGGAACGACGCCGTCTCGAACGGAACCTCCACGACGGCGCGCAGCAGCGCCTGCTCGGTCTGGGGCTCGCGCTCCAGCTCGTGCGTGTCGAGCTGGGACCGCACGCGAACGGAGCGTCCGAGCTCCTCACCGAAGCCGAGGAGGAGCTGCGGGCCGCGCTCGACGACCTACGCGACCTGGCCCGAGGCATCCACCCGTCGATCCTCACCGACCAGGGCCTTGCGGCAGCGTTGCGCTCACTGGCGGAGCGCTCGACCGTGCCGGTGTCGATCGGCGCGGTCACGGAGGATCGACTCGGAGACCCGATCGAGGCGGCCGCGTACTTCATCGTCTCGGAGTCGCTGGCGAATGTCGCGAAGCACGCGCACGCCACGACGATCCGCGTCAGCGTCACACGCCGGGACGAGAACGCGGTCGTCGACATCGACGACAACGGCGTCGGTGGGGCCGACCCCGCGTGCGGATCCGGATTGCGCGGTCTCTCGGACCGGGTGCAGGCGCTCGACGGGACGCTCCGGGTCGAGAGCCCCTCCGGCGGCGGAACGCACATCCACGCGGAGATCCCATGCGGGTCGTGATCGCGGACGACTCGGTCCTACTGCGAGAAGGAGTTTCGCGCCTGCTCGATGACGAGCAGTTCGACGTGGTCGCGAAGGTGTCGTCACCCGACGAGCTGCTGCGGTGCGTTGCGACCGAGACTCCGGACGTCGCCGTGGTCGACATCCGCATGCCGCCGACGCACACGGACGAGGGTCTCGTCGCAGCGGAGACGATTCGCGGCCGCTGGCCGCGCGTCGGCGTCCTCGTCCTCTCGCAGTACACCGATACCGACTACGCACTGCGGCTGCTCGACGGGGGGGAAGAGCGGTGCGGTTACCTGTTGAAGGACCGCGTCCTCGACTCGGGCCAGCTCGCCGACGCAGTTCAGCGCGTCGGCGACGGCGAGGTCGTCGTCGATCCGGAGCTCGTCGCGCGGCTGGTCGGCCGCGTGCGTCCCGAGTCTCCTCTGGACGAGCTCACGCCGCGTGAGCACGAGGTGCTCGCGCTGATGGCCGAAGGCCTGACGGACCGCGGCATCGGCGAGCGCCTGTTCGTCACGCCGAAGACCGTCGAGACGCACGTCCGGCACATCTTCCTCAAGCTCCGGCTGCCGGAGTCCTCGAGCGACAATAGACGCGTTCGCGCCGTCCTCACGTATCTGCGCAACTGAGGCTACCGCGAGGCGAACGTCACCGCGGCAGCCTGGTCGAGGACGTCCTGGCCGAGCAGATGCGGGGCCGCGTCCGCCGTGCTCACTCGCCGGTCAGGTCTCGGCGGCCAAACGCGTAGACGCCCACCGCGGCCGTAAAGGCGGCGATTGCGATCATCGCGAGGGCGCCTCCTCCCCGAAACGATTGCGCCGGAACGAGGCCGACGTGTTGGAACGGCGTCGCGTTGAGGAGCCAGTGCGGCGCGCCAAGGAGCGAGCCGAAGAGCTCCCAGACGAAGGCGAGCGTCACGAGGCCGTATGCGATGCCGGTGCTCGCCCGCGGCAGGAGCGCGAATGCCAGCGTCGCGACGCCGAGGAACAGGAAGGCGGTCGGCAGGCAGTTCACGCCGGCTTCGAGGAGGCGTGCCAACGAGATGTGCGCGTGCTGGCTCGCGGAGCCTGCCCAGGCAAGCAGCGCCGCCGTCAGGGAGAGTGCCGCAGCACCGCCGGCCGCGAGCCCCAGACGACTGATCAGCCATCGCGAGCGGCCGACCGGATAGGCAAACAGCGTCTCGAGCTGCTGGTCGGCCTCTTCGCGCCGGACGGCGGCAAGCTGGGCGCAGGCGTAGAGGCTGATCGCGAGCACGAAGAGCAGGAAGTAGAAGCCGAGCGCGCCCGCAGGCGTCGTGATCGTCGCGCCGCCGAGTTTGTGCAGCTGCGCCCGCAGGTTCGCCGAGATGTTCGCCGCCGTAAAGCTCGTCGACAGGACGCCGATGACCGCAGCGAACAGACCGATGCCGGCGAGCCAGACGATCGTGCTGCCGCGGCTCAGGCGGAAGGCGAGCGCAGCGGGCGAGGAGAGCAGGCGCAGGTCCGGCTGCGCGGTGTCCCGTCCCCGCAGGACACCGGTTCCGACGTCGCGGTGCGCGGTGATGACTGCGGCGACAAAGAGGAGCCCGGCGGTGGCCACGAGTGGCAAGACGAGCACTCCCGGTCGCGGTCCGGCAAACGCGCGTAGCTCCTCGCTCCAGCCGAACGGAGTGGCCCACCGCAACCAGCCGACGTCCCGACCGATGTCGGCGATGACGCGCAGGAGGAAGCACAGGGCGAGCACCGCGGTCGCGAGCTCGAGCGCGAGCCGGCGATTCGGCGCGAGTTGGCACGCGACAGCGCCGACGCCGATGAAGACGAACGCCGGCGAGATCGTGACCAAGGCCAGGTAGGCGGAGCCTCCGACCGGGAGCCGCGCCGCGACGAGCCCGACGAAGATCGCGAGCCACATCAAGATGCCGAGGACGGTAATGGCCCCGACGGCGGCCACGTAGGCGTCGATGCGGCTGACTGCGCCTGCGAGCACGAGCTCCTGACGTCCCGTGTCCTCCTCCCCGCGCAGCGCGCGCACGGCGGCGATCAGCCCCCAGACCGCAGCGACGATCGCCGCGATGCCGCCGAAGCGCCATGCGGTGAAGCCTCCGACCGTGAGCAGATCGTGCGGCGCGCCGTAGAAGAGCTCGACCGCCTTGTTGGTGCCAAAGCTACGCGCGAAGGCAAGTCGCTCGCGAAGAGTCGGGTACGTGTGGCGATACCCGACCGGGTTCACGAACGCGAAGAGGCAGAAGAACACCGCGAAGCAGCCGTCGCGGATGCGCGCGTCGGCAAGCGTTCGCCGTGCGATCGCCTCAACCTGCGTCACGGCCGTCGGAGGTGTCGTAATGGTGGAGGAAGATCTCCTCGAGCGAGGGCTCGCGGCTCGTCAGGCTCGCGATCGGGTGGCGGCCGAGCTCCTCGAGCAGGAGCTGAGGACTGCCGCTGACCTCGAAGCGAAGACTGCTCGGGCCGGTCTGCTCGACCGTGACGCCCGGCGGCGGGTCGATGTTCGGCGCGGGTCCAGCAAGAACGACGTCCACCGTCTGCGCAGAGAGATGTCGGAGCTCGGCCAGTGTGCCTTCGTCGACAAGGCGGCCTCTGCGGAGAATCCCGACGCGGTCGCAGACCGCCTCGACCTCGCTCAGGATGTGCGAGGAGAGAAAGATCGTCTGCCCACGCTCCTTCGCCTCGAGCACCGTCTTCCGAAACGCGACCTCCATCAGTGGGTCGAGGCCGGCCGTCGGCTCGTCGAGAATGAGCAGGTCGGCGCGGCTTGCGAAGGCGGCGACGAGTTGCACCTTCTGCCGGTTCCCTTTGGAGAGGGCACGGATCCTCTTGTCCGTGTCGAGCTGGAAACGGTCGACGAGCACGTCTCGGTACACGCTGTCGGTCGACCCGTGCAGCCGCGCGAGATACGCGAACGTCTCGGTACTGGTCAGCGATGGCCAGAGGAACGGCTCGCCTGCAACGTACGCAACGCGCCGATGCGCGGTGACCGGCTCGTGCACGGCGTCGACCCCGAAGAGCGTGGCACGACCGGCAGTAGGGCGATGGAGTCCGAGCAGCAGGCGGATCGTCGTCGTCTTGCCTGCGCCGTTCGGGCCGAGGAATCCGTATACCTCGCCCCCCACCACTGCGAGGTCGAGACGATCGAGTGCCAGCGTCGAGCCGTAACGCTTCGTCAGCCCGTGCGTCTCGATTGCAGGCGTCACCTCGGGGCGTCGGCGCCGCTGTTCGCCGCACGCATGGCCGAGACGTAACCGGCTCGTTCGTAGGCCGCCCGGTCAGTCGTTGCCGGCGCCGAGAGCATGCCTCGCAACTCGTCGACTGAACGAAGCCCATTGCGGTCCATCCAGGCGGAGAGACCATCCAACAAATCCCCCGCGTACTCGGGCCCGTGCCGGAGCAGCGCCGAAGCAGTCATCACGACATCGGCACCGGCAAGGAGATAGCCGGCGACGTCCGCCGAATCCTCGACGCCGGTCGTCGCCGCAAGCGCGGCACGAGTCCGTCCATGCAGGAGCGCGATCCAGGTCCGTGGAAGCCGCGCTTCGGCGGGGCTCGAGAGCGTGACGTTCGGCGAGATCGCGAGCGTTTCGGAATCGACATCCGGGTAGAGGAACCGGTTGAAGAGCACCAGCGCGTCCGCGCCTGCCTCGTCCAGCCGCAGCGCAACCTCGCCGAAGGAGCTGAAGTACGGGCTCAGCTTGACGGCGACCGGGACGGTCACCGCACTCTTCACGCGCTCGACGATGTCGACGTGGCGCTGCTCGACGTCGACGCCGGCGATCTCTGGGTCTCCGGGCAGGTAGTACACGTTCAGCTCGATCGCAGCGGCGCCCGCGTCCTGTACGACACCGGCGTAGTCCGCCCACCCTTCGGGCGTGACGCAGTTGAGGCTGGCAATCACGGGGATGTCGACCTCGGCCGACGCACGTTTCAGAAGGCTCACGTAGCGTGACGGGCCGGCCTCGTCCTCCGCGATCGTCGGCAGGTAGTCGAGTGCCTCGGGAAAGCTCTCGGCTGTGCTGTCGACGATCAGCGCTCTCCGGATCGCCTCTTCGCGCAACTGCTCTTCGAAGAGCGAGAAGAGGACGATCGCACCGACCCCCGCGCGGGCGAGCCGACGGATCCCATCGAGTGTGTACGAGAGCGGCGATGCCGACGCAACGAGGGGATTCCGCAGGCGCAGACCCATGTAGCTGGTCGCGAGCTCCATCAGAGATCCCTCCGGGCGTCCTGCGGAAAGCCGCTCGCGCTTCGGGTCGCCATCTCTTCGTAGGTCTGCCAGCGCAGGTCGGCGGTCTGCTGGGCCAGGCCGAGGAGGCGCTCGGCCTCGACCGGCTCGGCGCTCGCGAGTGCACGGAAGCGGAGCTCGCCCTTCCGGTACTCGGCGAGGCGCATTCGCGGCCGAGGGGAGTCGAGCAGGAAGGGATTGCCGCCGGCTGCACGTGCCGCGGGGTCGTAGCGCATCAGAGGCCAATGGCCGCTGGCCACTGCGCGGTACTGCTGGCTCAGCCCGTCGCGCATGTCGTAGCCGTGCGCGATGCAGTGGCTGTAGGCGATCACGAGCGCCGGCCCGTCGTAGGCCTCGGCCTCGCGAAACGCGTTGAGCGTCTGTTGAGGATCGGCTCCCATCGCAACGCGCGCGACGTACACGTTGGCGTACGCGATCGCCTGCAGCGCCAGATCCTTTGTCGGCATGGTCTTGCCGCCCGCAGCGAACTTCGCGACGGCCCCGAGCGGTGTTGCCTTCGACATCTGCCCGCCGGTGTTCGAGTAGACCTCGGTGTCGAGTACGAGCACGTTCACGTTGCTTCCGCTGGCGAGCACATGGTCCAGGCCGGCAGAGCCGATGTCGTAGGCCCAGCCGTCGCCGCCGACGATCCAGACGCTGCGTCGAATCAGGTGGTCGAGGACGCTGCGCAGGTCGTCGACCGCGGCTCCGTTGATCCCGTCGAGACGGCGCTCCAGCTCGGCGATGCGCTCTCGCTGCGCTCGGAGCTCCGACTCGCGCAGCTGCGGCGCTTCCAGGATCTCGTCCACCAGCTCGGGGCCGAGCTGCTCGCGCAGCTCCGCAAGACGTCGGCGCGCGAGCTCCGTGTGCCGATCTGCGGCGAGTCGCAACCCGAGCCCGAACTCGGCGTTGTCCTCGAACAGCGAGTTCGACCATGCCGGCCCGCGCCCGTCGGCGTCCTTGGTCCAAGGCGTCGTCGGAAGGTTGCCGCCGTAGATCGAGGAACACCCCGTCGCGTTGGCAATCGTCAGTCGGTCGCCGAACAGTTGCGACAGGAGCTTCAAGTACGGAGTCTCGCCGCAGCCGGTGCACGCCAACGAGAACTCGAACAAGGGCTCGAGGAACTGCGTTCCGCGCACCGTTCCGAAGTCGACGCGCGAGCGGTCTGCGGGCGACAGACGCTCGAAGAACTCGATGTTCCCGCGCTCGATCTCCAAGAGCGGGTCGCGGTCGGCGAGGTTGATCGCCCTGCGCACGGGATCTCCGCCGCTCGACACCGGACAGGCCTCGACGCACAGCCCGCAGCCGGTGCAGTCCTCGACGTAGACCTGCAGCGTGTAGCGGGCATCGGGAAGCCCGGGCCCGGTGAGCGGCGCCGACTTGAAGCCCTGCGGCGCACGGTCGAGTGCCGACGGCTCGTAGTAGCGGGAGCGAATGACGCTGTGTGGACAGACGAAGCTGCAGTTTCCGCACTGGATGCACAGGTCTTCGTCCCAGACCGCAACCTGATCGGAGATGTTGCGCTTCTCGTAGCGAGTCGTCCCGCTCGGATACGTGCCGTCGACGGGAAGCGCACTCACCGGCAGCTCGTCACCCCGGCCGGCCATCATGGCTGCGGTCACCGTGCGTACGAACTCGGGCGCGTCGGCAGGGACGATCGGCCGCGGCTCGACCGAGCTCGTCACTCGGCCGGGAAGGTCGACCCGATGAAGTCCATCCAGCGCGCGGTCGACCGCGGCCTGGTTGCGCTCGACGACTTCTGCGCCGCGACGACCGTACGTCCTCGCGATGGCGGACTTGATGCGCGCGACGGCCTGCTCCGGCTCGAGGACGCCCGAGATCGCGAAGAAGCACGTCTGCAGCACCGTGTTGACCCGGCCTCCGAGACCTGCCTCCCGGGCGATCCGGTTCGCGTCGACGACGTGCAGCTCGATCCGCTTCTCCAGGATCCGCTCCTGCACCGGCCGCGAGAGGGAATCCCACACCCGATCGGGCGGAAGAGAGCAGTTGAGCAGCAACGTCGCCCCGGGTGCAGCCCGCTCGAGCACTTCATCACGCTCGAGCAGCCCGAACTGGTGGCACCCGACGAACCTCGCCTGCGAGACGAGATACGGGGCGCGGATCGGTCGCGGGCCGAAGCGCAGATGTGAGACCGTCTGCGAACCGGACTTCTTGGAGTCGTAGACGAAGTAGCCCTGCGCGTGCAGGCCCTCCTCGCCGAGGATCTTGATCGTGTTCTTGTTCGCGCTGACCGTCCCGTCCGAGCCGAGCCCGAAGAAAACGGCGCGGATCGTGTCGTCTGCCTCCACGGAAAAGGACGAGTCGTAGGTCAGGCTCGTTGCGGAGACGTCGTCGTTGATCCCGACGGTGAAGCGGCGCCGCGGCGCTTCGCGCGCCAGCTCCTCGAGCACGCCGGCAGCCATCCCGGGTGTGAACTCCTTCGACGAGAGGCCGTAACGGCCGCCGACGACCGTCGGCATGTGCTCGCGTTCGCCTTCCGCATGTGCTTCGCTCAGCGCTGTCAGCACGTCGAGGAACAACGGCTCGCCGAGCGAGCCGGGCTCCTTCGTCCGGTCCAGAACGGCGACTCGCCGAACCGTTGCGGGAAGAACCGCCGCCAACGCCTGCGCCGGGAACGGCCGGTACAGGCGCACCTGAGCGACCCCGACTCGCTCGCCCCGCGCCTGGAGATGAGAGACGGTCTCGCGTGCCGTCTCGCCGCCGGAGCCCATCAACACCACGACACGATCGGCCTCGGGATGACCGCTGTAGTCGACCAGTCCGTAGCTGCGGCCGGTGCGCGTGCGGAGCTCGTCCATCGCGCCGAGTACGAGGCCTGGCACACGCGCATAGAAGGGGTTCACCGTCTCACGTGCCTGGAAGTAGATGTCCGGGTTCTGCGCCGTGCCGCGGATGAAAGGCCGCTCCGGCGAGAGGGATCGCGCCCGGTGTGCGCGAACGAGGTCCTCGGGAACGAGCGCACGCAGGTCGTCGTCGGAAAGCGGTTCGATCGTGTTCAGCTCGTGCGATGTCCTGAAGCCGTCGAAGAAGTGCACGAACGGCACCCGGGACCGAAGCGCCGTCAGATGCGCAACGAGCGCGAGATCATGGGCTTCCTGCACAGACGCCGATGCGAGCAGCCCGAAACCGGTCTGGCGGACAGCCATGACATCAGACTGGTCACCGAAGATCGACAGGCCCTGCGCCGCCAGCGACCGCGCGGCGACGTGCAGCACCGTCGCCGTCAACTCGCCGGCGATCTTGTACATGTTCGGGATCATCAGCAGCAGTCCCTGCGAAGCCGTGAACGTCGTTCCGAGCGCCCCTCCCTGTAACGCACCGTGCAATGCGCCCGCTGCACCACCCTCGCTCTGCATCTCGACCACGGCCGGCACACTGCCCCAGACGTTCGGGCGAGCCTTGCTCGACCACTCGTCCGCGAGCTCGGCCATCGGCGACGAAGGCGTGATCGGGTAGATGCAGCAGAGCTCGCTCAGTCGATAGGCGACCGATGCCGCGGCCTCGTTTCCGTCGACCGTCACGGGCATCAGCTGGACTCCGCGACCATCTCGATCGCGTGCACCGGGCACTGGTCGAAGCACGCCCGACAGCCGGTGCAGCGGTCGTAGTCGAACCGATAACGAGCTCCCGGGCCGAGCTTGATCACCGCGTCCTCGGGGCAGGCGCCGAGACACCCGTCGCACTCGCAGCAGTTCCCGCACGAGAGACATCGTCCAGCCTCGAATGTCGCGTCATGCGACGGAAGGCCACCGACGACCTCCACGAAGTCTCTGATCCGGGCCGAGGGCTCGAGCTCTGGTTGCTGCTGCCTCCGAGCATCGCCGAAGTACCACAGGTTCAACATCCCGAAGCTGACCGCCGGATGCTTCGCCGAACGCTCGAGCTCCACGCCGCGCAGCCACGCGTCGATCTCGCGCGCCGCGCGCTTGCCGTGCCCGACTCCGACCGTCACGGTGCGCTCCGCCGGAACCATGTCACCGCCGGCGAAGACACCGGGGCACCCGGTCATCAGCGACGAGGAGACCTGCACCGTACCGTCGGGGTCGAACTCGACTCCCGGTAGCTCACGAAGGAAAGCAGTGTCGCTCTCCTGCCCGAGCGCGAGGATCACCATGTCGGCGGACAGCGTCTCGTAGCGGCCTGTCGGCTGCGGGAACCCTGACTCGTCGAGTTCCATCACCTCGACTCGGAGATCCTCGCCCTCGATTGCCTTGATCGTTCGCAGCCAGTTGATCCGAACTCCCTCACGCTCTGCGTCCTGGGCTTCCTCCTCGTGCGCCGGCATCTCGCCGCGAGTGCGGCGATAGACGATCAACGCCTCCTCCGCACCGAGCCTCTTTGCCGTCCGCGCGGCGTCCATCGCCGTGTTCCCGCCGCCGTACACCGCAACTCGACGACCGATCGTCGGTCGTTCTCCCGACGCGACTCCACGCAGGAACGACACCGCGTCGACGATCGGCCCTGCGTCCATAGCCGGTATCTCGACACGTTTGGAGAGATGTGCCCCGACGGCCACGAACACCGCATCGAACCCACCTTCGAGACGCTCGGCCTCGAGATCGGAGACCCGGTGCTCGGGAGTGAACCGCACGCCCAGCCGCGCGATCCGATCGACCTCGTCGTCCAGCACGTCCCGAGGGAGGCGGTATGACGGGATGCCGTAGCGCATCATCCCGCCCGGCTGCGCGCCGGCGTCACGGACCTCGACCTCGTGCCCGAGCCGGGCGAGGTGGAAGGCGGCCGAGAGCCCGCTCGGCCCAGCGCCGATCACGAGAACGCGCCTGCCACTTCGCGAAACCGAGCGCTCGAACGACCAACCACGCTCGCGGCCGAGATCGCCGAGGAACCGCTCCACCGCGTGGATCGAGACCGCGCTGTCAAGTTGTGCACGGTTGCAGTCGGTCTCGCAGGGGTGGTAGCACACCCGCCCGTGGATCGCCGGGAACGGGTTGTCGTTCACCAGTACCCGCCACGCCTGCTCGTGGTCTCCCGCCTGCACCCGGGCGAGCCACTCCTGGATGTTCTCGCCGGCCGGACACGCCGCGTTGCACGGAGGCAGGAGATCCACATACACGGGGCGCTCCGCTCGAACCGGGCCGGAGCGCGCCCGTCCGTGGACGAGATCCGGCACGGTCGCCAGGTCACGGGAGGGGTCTCTCGCGACCGTCCCCGGCGCGGGCCGGCGTTCAGCTCGCTGAAACCGACGAGGCGGCGTCGACATGCCCGCCAATCTACGCCCGGCGCGATCGGGCTGCGGCCCGACGGCTCCGACAAGCGAAGCCGCTACACGGCCCGAATCGCCCCGACGCCCCGCCCGGGCAGACCCAGACCGCCGAGCCCGTGCTCGAGCAGCTCGTAGGCGCGCTCGAGATCTGCACGGAGACGCCGGACCGCGGCCGGGCCGTGCTTTCCCTCGAGTGCCTGCTTGCGCGCCGCGCGGAAGAACTGACGATGGACGCTCACGAGCAGGCCCGCAGCGATGCGCGCGTCGCGCTCGTCGAGCTCCAGCTCCGCCTGGAGCGCATCCGCGACCACCTGCACGAAGCGGGACATCACCTCGAGCTCCTTGGCCTTGAGCGCGGTCGACTCTTCGATGATGCGCGCGAACGTGGCGAACGCCGGGCTGCACATGCGCGTGCACTGACTCACCTGGAGGCGTCGAAGTGGCGCGAGAATCGATTCGCCCTCGCGGCGGCTGCGGATCGCCTCGACCAGCGCGGCCTCCCGCTCAGGCACCTCGTCGAAGAACAGATCCTCCTTCGCCGGGAAGTAGTTGTAGACCGTCTTGTCCGACACGCCCGCGGCTTGCGCGACCTCGGCAACCGTGACCCGGTCGAACCCGCGCTTCGCGAAGAGCCCCATGGCGCAGTCCGCGATCTCTTGCCGCGTGCGCAGCTTCTTCGCCTCGCGTAGTCCCATGCGCCCGATTGTAACGAAGTTTACAGTTGCAGAAAACTTTCTGTGCCTGTAAGTTCTCTCGGGTACGCTGACCGGATCGAACGGAAGGAGATCGTGTGCTCGCTCGCCTCGCCCATTTCGTCGCCCGCCGCCGCAGGCCCGTCATCGCCGTCTGGGTCGTCCTCACGCTGTTCGGCGGCTACGCGGCCGGACAGGTCTCCAAGCGCTGGTACCAGAGCTTCTCGATTCCCGGCAGGTCGGCGTACGAGGCGAGCCAGCGGACGCTGAAGACGTTCGGCAGCGGAACTCGTCCGCCGAACGTCGTCGTCTTCCACACGACCGGTGACGCGACGAAGAGCGCGGCGATCAAGGCGGCGATGGTGCGCGCAGCGGCCACGAGCCCAGGCGCGCGCACGAGCTCGTACTTCTCGACAGGGAACCTCATGTACGTGTCGCGCGACCGGCACACGACCTTCGAGGAGGTCTATCCCGCGGGTCTCGCGAGGTTCGACACGACGAGCGGGGCCAACCGCATGCGCGCCGCCGCCGCGAACGGGCTGCGGGCGGGCACGACCGTGGCCGTGACCGGCCACGACCCGCTCGAGGAGGCGAGCACGAACGGCGGTAGCGGCGGGCCGAGCGTTTTCCTCGAAGCCGTGGTCGGCGGACTCGGCGCGCTCGTGATCCTGCTCTTCGTGTTCGGGACGCTGCCCGCGGTGCTGATGCCGATCGCCGTGGCTGTCGCCGCGATCCTCAACACGTTCACGCTCGTCTGGGGACTGACGTACATCACGAACGTCTCGATCATCGTCCAGTTCCTGATCGCGCTCGTCGGGCTCGGCGTCGCCATCGACTACGCCCTGCTGATGATCTTCCGCTTCCGCGACGAGCTGCGCGAAGGCGCCGACACGGAGACGGCGCTCGTCGAGACGATGACGCATGCGGGTCGCTCGGTGATCGTCTCGGGCTCGACCGTCGCGGTCGGCCTGCTGTCGCTGATCGTGATCCCGCTCCCGTTCATCCGCTCGATGGGGATCGGCGGAATGTTGATCCCCGCGGTCTCGGTGATCACGGCGATTACGCTCCTCCCCGCGCTGCTCGCCGTGCTCGGCGAGCGGATCAACAGCGTGCGCGTGATGCCGAAGCGCGTGGTCGACACCGGCCACCCGGAGGACGGCCGGTGGGGACACTGGGCGCGGTTCGTCATCCGCAGGCCGTGGCCCGTCGCGATCGTCGGGCTCGTGATCACTGGGACGCTCGCCGCAGTCGGCATCAACCTGAACCCGAACGAGGCCCAGCTGAAGAACTTCCCAGGGGCCGGAACCGCGATCGTCGGCCGCCAGATGCTCGCGGACGCCGGGATCAGCCCCGGCGTCATGAAGCCCTTCGACATCCTCGTCGAGGACGGCGGCAACCCGCAGGCGATCGCAGCGAAGGTGAGCAAGGTGGACGGCATCGTCGGTGCGTCCGCGCCTTCCTCGTGGCGCCGCGGCAGCGACTCGCTCGTCGAGGCGTTCCCCGCCATCGACGGCGCTGCGCCGGGCATCCAGGGGATCATCAACCGGACGAACGACGCGCTCGCCGGTACGAACGCGACGCTGAGCGGCGTGCCCGCGGTCGACCGCGACTTCGTCCACGCCGTCTACGGGAACTTCCCCTACGTGCTTGCCTTCGTGCTCGCGCTGACGCTGATCCTGCTCGCCAGGGCGTTCCGCTCGATCGTGCTCCCGATCAAGGCCGCGATCCTCAACCTGCTCTCTCTGGCGGCGACGTTCGGGATCGTCGTGCTCATCTTCCAGGAGGGTCACGGCTCCTCCCTCTGGAACATCACGGCCACGCAGGCGATCACCGCCTGGATCCCGTTGATGATCTTCGCGTTCCTGTACGGCCTCTCGATGGACTACGAGGTCTTCATGCTGACGCGCATGCGCGAGGCGTACGACGAGACGCGGTCGACGAATAGGGCGATCGAGCTCGGGCTCGCTCGCACGGGAAAGCTCGTCACGAGCGCCGCTCTCATCCTGATGTTCGCGTTCCTCGTCCTCTCGTCGAGCCCCGGCTTCGAGATCAAGGAGTTCGCGATCGGACTGGCGGCGGGGATCATCTTCGACGCAACCGTCATCCGCGCGCTCCTCGTTCCTGCTCTCATGCGCATCTTCGGCGAGGTCAACTGGTGGATGCCGCACTGGACGCGCCGGGCGCTCTTTCTTCCGCTCCGCGATCCGCTCCCGGAGGCCGCGACAGAGCGCGCCTGAGCGATGGCCTACGACGAGGACCTCGCCAATCTCATCCGCGAGGCAATGGCGGGAGAGTCTGAGCTGACCGAGCAGAAGATGTTCGGCGGCCTCGCCTTCTTGATCGGCGGCAACATGGCAGTTGCCGCGAGTGGCCATGGCGGCCTGATGGTTCGCGTCGACCCGGAGGCGTCGGACTCGCTCGTCGAACGCCCAGGAGTGCACTTCGTCGAGATGCGCGGCCGCACAATGCGCGGGTGGCTCCGCGTCGACGCGACGCGCGTCTCGACCAGGCACGAGCTCGACGAGTGGGTCCGGCTCGGAACGAGTTACGCACGCTCCCTGCCCGCGAAGCGGTCGTCGACCGAGCGCGAGTAGGTTTTCCGGCCAACCCCGCGGCCTTCGTCGCAGCAACCAGAACGGGAGGTTGGCCCCATGGAGACAAGCCCGAGCGGAAAGCCGGCATATCCGGTGCAGCTCCAGATCGAGTATCCCGACCGTCAACTCAACCGAGTGACGACGGCGTTCAGGGTGTTCGTCGCAATCCCGATCCTGATCGTCGCCGCCAGCATCGGCGGCCACGAGCAGTCGTACGGGGCCGGCGGTCACGCCTGGACGGTGGGCGCAGGAACCGGCGGCCTCCTGTTTCTGGCGCCGCTGCTGATGATCCTCTTCCGCCAGAAGTACCCGCGTTGGTGGTTCGACTGGAACCGTGAGCTGCTGCGGTTCTCGAACAGGATCGGCGCCTACCTCGCCCTGATGGACGACCGCTATCCGTCGACCGACGACCACCAGTCGGTTGCGCTCGACTTCCCGTATCCCGACGTGGAGCGCGACCTCAACCGCTGGCTGCCGATCGTCAAGTGGTTTCTCGCGATCCCGCACTACTTCCTGCTCGCGTTCCTCTGGATCGCCGCGTTCGTGGCCGTCGTCGTCGCCTGGTTCGCCATCCTCTTCACCGGCCACTACCCGCGTGGTCTCTTCGATTTCGTCCTCGGCGTTCTTCGCTGGACGAACCGCGTCGTCGCCTATGCGTTCCTCCTCGTGACCGACCGCTACCCGCCGTTTCAGCTGTACGCGTGACGCCGGCCGAGGCCCACGCGACTGGAGGGCGCCGGGGCGGCTGCCGATACCTGTCGGATGGCCTCCCCGCACAGCCGGGCACAGCGAGTCGCCGGTGCGGCACGCTCAGGCATCATCGGCGCGATCGTCGCGGCGGTTGCCTTCTTCGACGGCGTGTTCGTGGGGATGCCGATCGCCGTGCTCTCGGCGTCGTTGAGGCCGCTGCTCGTCTTCGTCTGCTCGGCGGCCGCACTCAGCCTCCTCAGCATCTTCTGTTGCAGCTGGGTCGACCGCCGGTGGGACGCCTGGCTCTCGGGCCACGGACAGCGGATCGAGAAGAGGCTCGAGTCGATGCGCGCGAGCCGTCTGATGCGGCATCCGGTCGCATGGGTCGAACGTGGCTCGGACCGCTGGTACGCCTTCGCAGCGGCGCTCGCGAATCCGGTCCTGATGGCCGCGATCGCCAAGTCGCTGGGGCAAGGACGGATCGGCGAACGCAGGATCCTGCTCGGGTCCGTGGCCTACGCAGTCCCCTACGCGGCGATGTGGACGCTCGTCGGCCTCGTGCTCGGCGATGTCATCCGCGCCGCGTAACGCGCTCCCTGACGCGCGT
>Ga0187777_10001158_pt1 | contig 17155 bp, 14 predicted proteins | sample 1015_Q2_SP5_10_M_FD_132416 | JGI IMG/M metagenome (GOLD analysis project Ga0187777, IMG submission 132416) | Tropical peat soil microbial communities from peatlands in Department of Meta, Colombia - 1015_Q2_SP5_10_MG | ecosystem: Environmental > Terrestrial > Soil > Wetlands > Peat | place... | reverse complement strand
GAGCTATCCGAGCGTGGTGTTCTCGGATGGGTTTGAGTCGGGGTCGTTGAGTGCGTGGGATGGGTTTGGGGGGAGTGGGTCGTCGAGTGTTGTTGGGGCTGCGGCGCATTCGGGTTCGTATGGGTTGCGGTTGTCGAATGCGTCTGGTCAGTTTGGGTTGGTGGTGAAGACGTTGTCGGCTGCGTTGCCGGATAGTTCGACGAGTTTTTGGGTGAGGTTTGGTTCGGTTGGTGGTTTGCGGACGGTGGCGCAGGCGCGTGATCAGGGGAGTAGTTCGACGATGTGGGCGCTGTTGTACGACGGTGGCCAGCATGGTTTGTACTTCTATCCGTACAAGGGGTCGAGTAGTACGGAGATCTTTACGGGTGCGAACTCGGTGCCTGCGAATACGTGGGTGAAGGTGGAGGTGCAGTACACGGCGACGAGTACGGGTGGGGCGCAGCTCTTCGTCAACGGGCAGACGCAGTTGGGGTGGGGTGTGAGTGGTGATTACACGCGCAGCACCAACTTCCAGAAGCTGCAGTTGTGGAACGACGTGGTCGACACCACCGACTTCGACGACGTCACGATCGCGACTCCTGCCTCTGCAGCAACTGCTCCGGGTGCGCCGATCGGAGTCGGAGGAACGGCCGGTAACGGCTCCGTCAATCTTTCGTGGACGGCTCCGTCGTCGAATGGTGGGAGTGCGATCACCGGGTATCGGGTGACGCCGTATGTGAATGGGACGGCGCAGACGCCGATCCTGACCGCGTCGACCAACACCGGCTACACGGTCACCAGCCTGACCAACGGCACCGCCTACACCTTCACCGTCGCCGCCATCAACGCAGTCGGCATCGGTCCCGATTCGACCGCCTCGGCTGCCGTCACGCCGGCGCCCACGGCTCCGGGTGCGCCGACGTCGGTCAGCGGTAGCGCGGGTGATGCCTCGATCGCCCTGATCTGGGCTGCGCCGACGTCGAATGGCGGCAGTTCGATTACCGGCTACCGGATCACGCCGTACGTCAACGGCACCGCGCAGACCCCCGTGCTCACAGGCTCGGCCGCGACGAGCTACACGGTCACCGGCCTGACGAACGGGACGGCTTACACCTTCACGGTGGCGGCCATCAACAGCGCAGGCACCGGCGCGGAGTCGGCCGCCTCTGCGGCCGTGACCCCGGTGCAGGGAGTGACGGTTCCGGGCGCACCGACGGGATTGAGCGGCGCCCCTGGTGACGAGACGGCGGCCCTGACCTGGACGGCGCCGGCCTCAAACGGAGGCAGCGCGATCATCGGCTACGTGATCACGCCCTACATCGCAGGCACGGCGCAGGGGTCCGTGCTGACCGGCTCGACCGCGACGAGTTTCACGGTGAGCGGGTTGGCGAACGGGACGACGTACACGTTCACCGTTGCTGCGATCAACGCGGTCGGGCCGGGGCTGAACTCCGCTCCCTCCAATCCGGTCACGCCGATCGAGGTCGAGACGCCGCCGGATCCGCCGACGAATGTCGTCGGCACGCCGGGCAACGGGTCGATCGTCGTGTCGTGGACGGCGCCGGCCGAGAACGGTGGCAGTCCGGTCAGCGGCTACAAGGTGACGCCGTACGTGAACGGGACTGCCCAGACCACGATCCTCACCGGATCGTCGGCTACCAGCTACACGGTCAACGGGCTGACGAACGGCACCGCCTACACGTTCACGGTGGCGGCTGTGAACGCGATCGGCACCGGCACTGCCTCGGCGCAGTCCAGCCCCGTCACGCCAGCGGCGTCGAAGTACCCGAGCGTGGTGTTCTCGGACGGGTTCGAGTCCGGGTCACTGAGTGCGTGGGACGGTTTCGGTGGGACGGGATCGTCGAGCGTGATCGCAGCGGCAGCGCACTCCGGGAACGACGGCCTGCGGCTCACCAACAGTGCCGCGGGCCAATACGGCGTGTTGGTGAAGACGCTGTCGTCGGCACTGTCCGACAGCTCGGTGAGCTTCTGGATGCGTGTGAACTCGGGTGCCGGCGTGCAGACGGTTGCACAGGCGCGCGATCAGGGGAGCAGCTCGACGATGTGGGCGCTGCTCTACGACGGCAGCCAGCACGGCTTCTACTTCTACCCGTACAAGGGCTCGAGTGCGACGGAGATCTTCACTGGCGCCAACAGCGCGGCGGTCGGCCAATGGGTGAAGGTCGAAGTGCAGTACACGGCGACGAGCACGGGAGGCGCGCAGCTCTTCATCAACGGGCAGACGCAGCTGGGGTGGGGCGTGACCGGCAACTACACGCGCAGCACGAACTTCCAGAAACTCCAGCTCTGGGATGACGTCACCAACACGACCGACTTCGACGACGTCACCGTTGCCGTGCCTGCGGGTTCGGCTCCGAGCGTGCCTGCTGCGCCGACCGGTGTGGCCGGAACGGCCGGGAACGGCTCGGTCGCCCTGACCTGGACGGCACCATCGTCGGACGGTGGGAGCGCGATCACCGGCTACCGCGTGACGCCGTACGTGAACGGGACGTCGCAGACGCCGATCCTCACGTCCTCGACGACCACGAGCTACACGGTCAACGGGCTCACGAACGGGACGGCGTATACCTTCACCGTTGCGGCGATAAACACGGTCGGCACCGGTGCCGACTCGGCCGCCTCCGCCCCCGTCACCCCGGCTGGGGCGGCAAGCGTGCCCGGCGCGCCGACCGGAGTGAGCGGCACTGCCGGTGACGGCTCGGTGGCCTTGACGTGGACTGCGCCGGCCTCGAACGGCAGTGCAATTACCGGCTACATCGTCACGCCGTACGTCGCAGGGACGGCGCAGGGCCCCGTGCTGACCGGCTCGACCGCGACGACCTTCACCGTCACCGGGCTGACGGACGGCACCACGTACACCTTCACGGTCGCCGCGATCAACAGCGTCGGGATCGGACCGAACTCCACTCAGTCCAGCGGTGTGACGCCCATGGCGCCGACTCCACCCGGTGCTCCGACGGGCCTGGTGGCGACGGGGGGTGACGGGACGGCAGCGCTCACTTGGGCGGCGCCGACCTCGAGCGGGAGCAGCCCGATCACCGGCTACCGCGTGACGCCGTACATCAACGGAACTGCGCAGACGGCGATCCAGACCGGATCGACCGCGACCAGCTACACGGTCACCGGGTTGACGGACGGCACCACCTACACCTTCACGGTCGCGGCGATCAACAGCGTCGGTGCGAGCGCAGAGTCGGCTCCGTCCTCGGCGGTGACCCCTGCCGCGCTGAACCCGATCCAGATCGAGAACAACCAGCCGGGCGATCCGAGCTGGGGAGACTTCGACCAGCCCAACGACCCGACGCAGATCTCGGGCTACGGCTCGCGGATCAGCGTGAACCACGGTCAGTCGCTCGACTTCTACGTCACGACGACGGCGAGCACCGTGACAATGGACGTCTTCCGCATGGGCTGGTATGGCGGAGCGGGCGCGAGGCTGATGAAGTCGCTCGGGACGTTCCCCGGGGTGAACCAGCCGCAGGCGAACCCGGATACCACGTACGGGATGGTGGTGGAGAACTGGACCAAGACGACAACGCTCAACGTCCCGTCGACCTGGACGACCGGTGTCTATCTCGTCCGGCTCCTCGCCTCGAACGGCTACGGCGCCTTCATCTTCTTCGTCGTGCGCAACGACGGCGGCCACGAGCCGATCCTGTTCCAGACGAGCACGAACACCTACCAGGCGTACAACCCGTACGGCGGCACAAGCCTCTACAACAACAATACGAACAAGGCGATCTGGACGGCGCCGCACGCGATGAAGGTCTCGTACGACCGGCCATTCGAGACGGGCGACGGCGCGGGCCAGTTCCTCTGGTACGAGTACCCGTACGTCCGCTGGCTCGAGAAGAACGGCTACAACGTCGCCTACACGACGGACGTCGACACGGATACGAACGCCAGCACGCTCACGAACCACAAGGCGTTCCTCGTCGTCGGCCACGACGAGTACTGGTCGAAGGGAATGCGCGACAACGTCGAGGGGGCGATCGCCTCGGGCGTCAACGTCGGCTTCTTCGCCGGCAACGAGAGCTATTGGCAGGTGCGGTTCGAGCCCAATGCCGCAGGGGTCGCCGACCGCGTCATGGTCGGGTACAAGGACTACGCGAACTGCGCGTGCCCGCCGGGCCCGGATCCGATGTGGAACGTCAACAACGCCGTGCTGACGACGCTCTGGCGCGATCCACAGGTGAACCGGCCGGAGGAGAAGATGATGGGAGTGATGTTCGGCGGCGAGACGAACAACTCGCCGTACATCGTCTCGAATGCGTCCAACTGGGTCTTCAACGGCACAGGCTGGACGAACGGCACGAGCATCCCCGGGATCGTCGGATACGAGTACGACCACTACTTCGGCGACGCCAACACGCCGCCGGGCACGACCGTGCTCTCCAACACGCCGCTGACGAACACGGAGAACAACCAGCCCGACACGGCGAACTCGACGATCTACACGGCGCCGAGCGGGGCGATGGTGTTCGACGCAGGGACCATCCAGTGGAGCTACGGGCTGGACAACTTCGGCGGCACCACGTTCGTGAACGCGGGCATCCAGCGGGTCACGGCGAACATCCTTGCGCGCTTCGCCGGTCCCTGAGGCGCAGCCGCCTTCGGCCTCACCGTCGCCTGATCCAGCTCACGAAGGAGTGGACCCAGTTCGTCCCCGCCGTTTTCAACGTGGGATCGAGCTCGTTCGCCTGCTTGAAGGCTGCGCGCGCCTCCTTGCGGCGGCCGAGGTCCCACAGCACCAAGCCGACGTTCCTCCGGTAAACGCCGACGCCGGGCTCGAGCCCGGCCGCATGCTCGTACACGGCGAGCGCGTCCTCGCCGCGTTTTTGGTGTTGCAAGGCGACGCCTAGGTTGTTCCAGGCTGCGGCGCTCTCCGGGTTCAGCTCGAGCGCCTTCCGGGAGACCGCGATACTTTCGTTTCCGCGACCAAGTTCTCGAAGGCAGATCGCCCGGTTGACCCATGGCTTGGTGAGACTCGGGTCGAGCTCGTTCGCCTGCTCGTAGGCGACGAGCGCGTCGATCCGGCACCCTTGGCCTTGCAGAGTCCAGCCGAGATCGTTCCAGAGGGCGGCGCTGTTCGGCCGCAGCGTGACGGCATCCCTGTACATGCCGACCGTTTCGTCGCCGCGACCGAGCTCGCGAAGGCAGTTCCCCCTGTTCACCCACGCCCTCTCGAGATCGGGATCGAGCTCGTTCGCGCGCTCATAAGCGACAAGCGCCTCGTCGTAGCGTCTGAGGCCTTGCAAAGCCCAGCCGAGGTTGTTCCGACAAACGGCGTCGTAGGGATCGAGTTCTTCCGCGCGTTCTTGTGCCGCCAACGCGTCGTCGAGGCGACCGATCTTCTGGAGTGTAAAGCCGAAGTTGCTGAGGTGAACGGCGTCGTAGGGATCAAGCTCGACCGACCGCTCATAGGCAACTAGCGCATCGTCGCGACGCCCGAGCTGTTCCAAGACCCAACCAAGGTTGTTCTGGTGACGTGCGCTACTCGGGTCGAAATCGGCAGCACGGCCAATCGCTTCGAGCGCCTCGTCGAGCCGGTCGATCTCGGCCAGACTGACTTCGAGCAGGAACCAGCCGTACGCATAGTCCGGGTCGAGCTCGGTCGCGCGCCGATGCGCCTTCACTGCCTCGTCGTACCGCCCGAGTTTCCGCAGAGCGACTCCGACACCGTTCCTCAAGGGAGCACTGCTCTCGTCGAGCTCAACGGCGCGCGAGTGAGCGACGAGCGCTTCCTCGTACCGCTCGACGTGCTGAAGCGCCCAGCCGAGCGCGTTCCAGCGCGTCGCGTTCTCGCCCTCGAGTTCGACGGCGCGCCTGCTCGACTCGACTTCCGAGTCGTCCGGCTCGAGCTGATCGATGCAGCTCGACCTGTGCGACCACGCATATGCGTAGCCGGGGTCGAGCTCGGTCGCCCGTGAGTAAGCTCCGAGCGCTTCGTTGTACCGCTCGAGGCGCTCCAGCGCACGACCGAGCGAGCTCTGCGTAGACGCCTTGTCGGGACCGAGTTCGATGGCACGTCGCCGCACGGCAAGCTCCTCGTCGAGGAGCTCACGTTGCGACGGCGTCAGGGCCGGGCTGCGCCGGGTCACCCTCGTCGGGTGAGCACGCCTCCGCGAGTCGTCAGCGCGTAGATGACGAGGATGTCGATCGAGAAGAGCGCGAGCGACCAGAACGGGTACGCCTGCGTGACGAGCAGCTGGGCAATCGCCTGCAAGCTCGCCGCCGCGATTCCGGCCCAGCGCGCCCACCGGTAGCCCCGCATGACGTTGAGGCCCGCGAACATCGCGATCGCTCCGACGACTACGGTGATCCACCCCCACGTACGCAGGCTTCCGAACGGATAGTGCGCGGCAGTGTGGTAGAAGGCTGACCTCGAGATCGCCATGACTCCGGCCAAGATGCCAAAGCCTCCGCCCAGCAGGAGCATGACCGCGGCGAAGCCGAGCCAGCCGGCGCCCTCGGCGTCGACCCAGTCCGTGTCGTCGTCGTCCGTGTAGTCGTCATAGCGCGGGGTTGACGCCGCTCGGTCCTCAGGCGTCCCTGGCAAGGTGCTCATCCGCGACGCTCCTTTCGCTTTTGCGTTCCTGGGAGGACCCTACTCCCGTCGTCGTGAAACGCATAGGGGGCGCCGAGATCTAGGCAGCTCGAGGTCGGCGGGGCCAAAAGGCGCCCGCCGTGCGCCCATCTCCCGACGGTTCAGTCGCCGAACTCGCGCCGCGCGCACTTCGGGCACAGCGGCACGACTTCAGGCGGAACGTCGTCGGTGAGATAGAAGCGCCAGCGCTCCAGCCCGTTCAACCAGAGGCTCGAGCACTCGACGCAGACGATCTCCTTCTGAGTGACTTCTGACTCCCCCATCCCCACATCGAATTGTTCACAGATCCGGTCCGGACGCAACCGCGTCGAGACGCCGAGATACGCTCCGTGCGGCAGTGAAGGTCGGAACGGATCATCGGGCGCGCCCGCGCTTGGCAACTGCCGGCCTCATCGCGCTCGCGGTGCTCGGGCTGCTCGCCGTGGTTGCGATCGGGGCGCGCGGCACCCATCCTCTCGGCAACGGGCGGCTCTCGCAGCGCCAGGTTCCGGACACCGTCAGCAACGACCTCCTGACGACGATCATCGTCGTCTACGTCGCGGCGGTCTTGGCCACGGCGGTGATCCTGTGGAGAGGAAGGGGGGCCTGGAGGCCGGTGAGGTCCACCTGGCTGCGGAGGTTCTTCGTCACGATGGTGTTCTTTGTGGCGCTCGGCTTCTTCCTCGCGCAGTTCGAGGCGATCCGCCACGCCCACGGGCACACGCACGCCACGGCCGCGACGTCGCAGAAAGCAGCTGCGCAGGCACAGCACGCACATCCGTCTCTGCCCACGAACGACAACGCCCATTTCGACTGGGCGTTTGCGGTTGGGCTCCTCAGCCTGCTGGCGGTCGGCGGGATGTTCTACGTCGTCCGACAGCGGCGCGCCGAGCAGCCCACCGACAGGACGGAGGCTGCGGTGGCCGAGGAGCTGTCTGCTGCGGTCTCCGAGTCGATCGACGACCTCGTCCGGGAGCCGGATCCCCGGCGTGCCGTGATCGCTGCCTACGCGCGGATGGAGGGCGTTCTCGCGCGATCGGGCTACTCGAGGCATCCCGCCGAGACGCCGCTCGAGTACCTCGCCAGAGTCCTGCGCGCGCTCGACGTCGGCGGTGGATCGATCCGCGAGCTGACGGAGCTGTTCGAGCAGGCGAAGTTCAGCGCGCACACGATCGACCAGTCCATGAAAGGACGCGCGATCGCGTGCTTCACACGCGTGCGCGACGATCTTCGACGCGAGGCTCTGGCCGCGTGAGGCCGATCGCGCGCCAAGCGGCCGCCCGCGTCGCGGTGATCACGCTGGGAGCCGCCATTGCGCTGTTCGCGACCTCCGGTTACCGCGCCCGTATCGTGGACGTCTACGTGCTCGTCCTCGGCGGTGTGCTCTTGCTCGCGCTCGTGCGGGTCGCACGTCTGATCGCCCGGTCGCAGGCGGACTCCGTCTTCGACCGGGCGTGGGCCGCGATGCTCGATCGGACGCCGAAGAAGAGCGAGCTCGAGCTCGACCGCGACGTCGTCCTCTCGCACACGAGCGCGTTTCACTACTACACCCGCGTGCGGCCCGTGCTGCGGGAGGTCGTGGCGACTCGGCTGCAGCAGACCTACGGGGTCGACGTCGAGCGCGAGCCCGAGCGCGCGCGCGAGCTCGTGCCCAAGGACGCCTGGGAGGTCGTCCGTCCGGACCTCGCGCCCCCCGCAGATCGCCTCGGCCGCGGCCCCTCTGTCGGGGCGCAGCGCACCGTGCTCGAGCAAATTGAGAGTCTGTAGACGATGCTGAGCGTCGGCGACGTCGGTGAGCGCTGCGAGGGGATCCTCGTCGAGGTCGAGCGCGCGATCGTCGGCAAGCGCGAGGCGCTCGAGCTCGTCTTGCTCGGGTTGCTCGCCGACGGACACGTGCTTCTCGAGGACTTTCCAGGCCTCGGCAAGACGCTGATCGCGCGATCGTTCGCCCAGGTCTGCGAGCTGCAATTCGCGCGCATCCAGTTCACGCCGGACCTCATGCCCTCCGACGTCACGGGCTCGTCCGTCTACAACCAGCGGGCCGCCGACTTCGAGTTCCGCCCCGGGCCGATCTTCACGAATCTCCTGCTCGGCGACGAGATCAACCGTGCGCCGCCCAAGACGCAGGCCGCCCTGCTCGAGGCGATGCAGGAGCGGCAAGTCACGATCGAAGGAGAGACGCGCGTGCTCGACCGTCCGTTTCTCGTGATCGCGACGCAGAACCCAATCGAGTACGAGGGCACGTATCCCTTGCCCGAAGCGCAGCTCGACCGCTTCCTGCTGCGCGTCCGGGTCGGCTATCCGGATCGCGACGACGAATGGAGCCTGCTCGAACGGCGTCTCCAGCGCTCGCAGGACGAGATCCAGCTCGATCGGGTCGTCGACCGCGAGGGCGTGACCGCGCTGCAGCGTGCGATCGAGGACGTCCACGTCTCTCCGGCGGTCGGCTACTACGTCGTCGACCTCGTCGCCTCGACGCGCACGAACAGCCGCGTCCAGGTCGGCTCGAGCCCGCGTGGCACGCTCGCCGTGATGAAACTCGCGCGTGCGCACGCGGCCTTGCGTGGACGTGACTTCGTTACGCCGGAGGACGTCAAGGCAGTCGCGGTGCCCGCGCTCTCCCATCGCCTGATGCTTCGGCCGGAGCTGTGGGTGCAGCGGGTGCAGCCGGAGGACGTCGTGCGGGAGTCGCTCGAGACGGTGCCGACTCCCGCCGCCGAGGACGTCGCCGCACCCGGTCGGTGACGCGCTCGCTCTCGCCGAAGGTGACGGCGTACGCCGGTCTCACCGGCGCCGGTCTGCTCGCTGCGCTCGCGCTCCGCCTTCCGGAGCTCGTCGGCCTCGCCGCGCCGTTCGCGTTGGTGGCGACGCTCGCTCTCTCGCTCGCCCGGCCGCCCGACCTCGACGTCGACGTCGAGCTGGAGCGCGAACGAGTCCTCGAAGGCGACGAGGTCGAGGCCGTCGTCGAGCTTCGGTCGGCAGGCGGCGTGCCGCACCTCGAGCTGCTGCTCGAGCTGCAGCGCGGTCTGGAGCTGAGCGACGGCGACGATCCCGTCGTGCTGCGAGTCGGAGCCGGCGAGCAGCGTGATCTGCGCTTCCTCGTTGCCTGTACGCGTTGGGGGGCGTACAGGCTCGGCCGCGTGATCATGCGCGCACGGGACCCGCTCGGGTTCGTCGTGTGGGAGTGGCACGTAGATCGGCGTCGTCCGCTCAAGGTCTATCCGGGGGAGGAGTTCGTGCGCGGCCTGCTCGCGCCGCTCGAGACGCAGGTCTTCAGCGGGAACCACGTGGCGAGGCAGCGTGGGGAAGGGATCGAATTCGCCGACCTTCGTCCGTTCGTGCCGGGTGACCGGATGCGTCGCGTCAACTGGCGCGCAAGCGCGCGGCGCGGCGAGCTCTGGGTGAACGAACACCACCCCGAGCGCAACACCGACATCGTGCTCTTCCTCGACACGTTCGCGGAGGAGAGCCGCGAAGGGCGGAGCACGCTCGACCTCGCATTGCGCGCATCGGTGTCGGTGACCGCCGGCTATCTGCGACAGAAGGACCGGGTCGGGTTCGTCACCTTCGGGGGAATGCTCAACTGGCTGCGCCCGGCGACGGGGACGACGCAGCTCTACCGCATCGTCGACTCGTTGCTCGACACGCAGATCGTCCTCAACTACGCGTGGAAGGACATCGACGTCCTGCCTCGGCGGACGCTGCCGCCGCACGCGATGGTGATTGCGCTCACGCCTCTGCTCGACGATCGCGCGGCTTCGGCGCTGCTCGATCTCAGTGCCCGCGGCTTCGACCTGAGCATCCTCGAGATCTCGCCGTTGGGTTTCCTCGAGCCGCCTGCGAACGAGGCGGCCGAGGTGGGCCTTGCCCTGTGGTCACTTCGCCGAGAGGCGTTGCGCGACCGCTTTCGGAAGGCGGGTGTGCCGCTTGCGCTGTGGGACGAGCAACGTCCGCTCGCAGTCGCTCTCGAGGAGGTGACGACATTCCGACGTTTCGCCAGGGTGGCGTCCGCCTAGCGGCGTCGATCATCGCTCTCGCGTTGCTCGGCGGCCTCGTCGGCTGGTCGGCGCTTGCAGGGCATCGCCTCGCCTGGGTCGTCGCCGCCGTCGGCTGTGCGGGCTGGGCGATCGTCGCCGCCGCGCTCGCAGGTCGGTGGAGCAGCATCGTCGCGATCGGCCTGGCGATCGTCGGCGCCGAGTACGCCACGTACCTGAGCCTGCGCGGCGGCAGCGTCGACTCGCGCGCGCCGTTCGCGGCCGCGGTCCTGATCGCCGCGTCGGAGCTCGCCTTCCTCGCAATCGCACCGCCCGCAGGCCGGATCGAACGCACACTGCTCCTGCGCTTCGGTCTCGTGCTCGTGGCCATCGTGCTCGGCACGCTCCTCGTCGGTGAACTCGTGCTCGTCGCTGCAGGCAGCGTTCGCTCGAGCCTCGCGCTCGAGGCGGTCGGCGTGCTCGCAGCAGTGGCCGCGACGGCGTTGCTGCTGCGGACAGCCGTCTCTCGCTAGGTGTCTGCCGAGTCGTCCTCGCCGAGCTCCTCGGCGAGGAGCGCACACGCGAACGCAGTCCAGGCCAGCTCGGGGTCGTTCAGCAGTCGGATCACCGGCGCCGTCAGCTCGAGGCCCTTCAAACCGGTTACGAGAGCCGAGCGGCGCGACGGATCGTCGAGGTCGCGGGCGAGCTCGTGCACCGCGGGCTCGTCCAGGTGCGGCTCGCGGTCGAGCGGCCCGCCTGCGGCGAACACGAGCAACGCGCGGCGGATAGCGGCACGCAGCGCGACGTCGGGAAGGTGGACCGAGCGTCCGCCGAGATACGCCGCGACGACGAGCTCCGTGCCCGACGTCGGGTCGCTCGTCAGGCCGCGTGCTCGTCCGCGATCGCGAGCGCCTCGTCGAGGACGGCGACTCCTTCCTCGATCTCGTCGCGCGTGATCGTCAGCGGCGGGCAGACCATGACGACGTTCCAGTGCGTCATCAGGTACAGGCCGCGTTCGAGGGCGGCCTTCGACAGGCGTGCGACGGGCGCGAACGCCTCTCCGGTGGCGTTGAACGGGACGAGTGGCTCGCGGGTGTTGCGATCCTTGACGAGCTCGATGCCCCAGAAGCAGCCGAGCCCGCGTACCTCGCCGATCGACGGATGCCGTTCCTGCAGGCCACGGAGCCGCTCGGAGAACACGGCGCCCATCTCGGCGGCGTTCTCGACAATGCCTTCGTCCTTGAACGCCTCGATCGACGCGACCGCGGCCGCGCACGCGAGCGGATGGCCGGAGTAGGTGAGCCCGCCGGCGAAGTACTTGTCGCGCACCCATTGCGCGATCGACTCACGCACGACCATCGCGCCGAGCGGGACGTAGCCGGAGTTGATCCCTTTTGCGAGCGTGAGGATGTCGGGAACGACGCCCCAGTTGTCGACGCCGAACCACTTCCCGGTGCGACCGAAGCCGGCCATCACCTCGTCGCAGATCAGCAGGACGCCGTGGCGGTCGCAGACCTCGCGGATCGCCTGGAGGTAACCGTCGGGCGGGACGATGATCCCGTTCGTCCCGACGACCGTCTCGAGGATCACGGCCGCGACGGTGTGCGCGCCTTCGTACTGGAGGATCTCCTCGAGATGCGGCGCACCGGTGCAGACCGGGCACGGGTCCGGATGGCCCGCCGGGCAGCGATACGTGTACGGGTCGAGTAGCCGCACGACGCCGGGGATTCCCGGTTCGGCCGGCCAGCGCCGTGGGTCACCGGTGAGCGTGACGGCGCCGGCGGTCGCGCCGTGGTACGAGCGGTAGCGGGCGATCACCTTCTGGCGCCCCGTGTACCAGCGCGCGAGCTTGATCGCGTTCTCGTTCGCCTCGGCACCGCCGTTCGTGAAGAACGACATCACGAGGTCGCCCGGCGTGATCTCGGCGAGCATGCGCGCGAGTGTCGAGCGCGGCTCGGTCGCCATCGGCGGGCCGATCGTGCACAGCTTGTCGGCCTGCTCCTTGATCGCCGCGACGACGCGCGGGTGCTGGTGACCGATCGACACGTTGACGAGTTGCGAGGCGAAGTCGAGATACCGGTTCCCGTCGTAGTCCCAGAAGTAGCGTCCCTCGGCGCCCGCGACGGCGATCGGATTGAGCGCGTCCTGGACTGACCACGAGTGCAGGACGTACTGCTTCGCATCGGCGACGACCTGTTGGCCGAGCTTCGGATCCGCCTCGACGATCGCCACGACCAGAGCTTACGGGAACTCCGGCGCGAGTCGATCCGGCCCGCAGCGCACGCGATACGCTGGCCCGGTCACGTGAGGAGGACGAGATGACCGAGCTGGCGACCCCGCCGACCGAGCAGGATCGAGAGATCCATCGAATCAGCCACTGGATCGGCGGTCGCACCGTCGCGGGCGAATCGGGCCGAAGCGGCCTGGTGTTCAACCCCGCGTCGGGGCAGCAGAGCGGCGCGGTCGACTTCGCGAGCGTCGACGAGGTCGATCGGGCGGTGCGGACCGCGCGAGAGGCGTTCCCTGCGTGGCGTTCCGTCTCGCTGTCGAAGCGGACCGCGATCCTCTTCGAGATCCGCGAGCTCGTCCACCAGCGCCGCGAGGAGATCGCGCGCTTCCTGACCGCCGAGCACGGCAAGGTCCTCTCCGACGCGCTCGGTGAGGTCGCGCGCGGCCTCGAGGTGATCGAGTACTGCTGCGGGATCCCAGAGCTCCTCAAGGGCGGCTTCTCGGAGCAGGCGTCCACCGGCATCGACGTGTACTCGATCCGGCAGCCGCTCGGCGTCGTCGCTGGGATCACGCCGTTCAACTTTCCCGCGATGGTGCCCATGTGGATGTGGGCGCCCGCGCTTGCCTGCGGGAACACGTTCGTGCTCAAGCCGTCCGAGAAGGATCCGTCCGCGTCGATCTTCACCGCCCAGCTGCTCAAGGAGGCCGGCGTTCCGGACGGCGTGTTCAACGTCGTCCACGGCGACAAGGTCGCGGTCGACTCGCTGCTGGAGCATCCCGATGTCGCGGCGATCTCCTTCGTCGGCTCGACGCCGATCGCGAAGTACGTGTACGAGCACGCGACCGCGAGCGGCAAGCGCTGCCAGGCGCTCGGCGGCGCGAAGAACCACATGATCGTCCTCCCGGATGCGGACATCGACATGGCGGCCGACGCGGCGGTCAGCGCGGGTTACGGCTCCGCCGGCGAGCGCTGCATGGCGGTGTCGATGATCGTCGCCGTGGGTGGGGTCGCGGACGAGCTCGTGGCGGCGATCAGGGAGCGGATCCCGAAGGTCAGGGTCGGAGACGGTCTGCATCCCGACTCGGAGATGGGGCCGCTGATCACGCGCGAGCATCGCGACAAGGTCGCGTCGTACGTCGACGCCGCGCCGGACGAGGGCGCGACCGTCGTCGTCGACGGACGCGCGGATGCGCCGGAGGGCGAGGGCTTCTTCCTCGCGCCGTCGCTGCTCGACCACGTGCGGCCCGGGACGAAGGCGTACGACGACGAGATCTTCGGGCCGGTCCTCGGGATCACGCGCGTCGACACCTACGAGGAGGCCGTCCGCCTCGTCAACGAGAGCCCGTACGGGAACGGAACGGCCATCTTCACGCGCGACGGCGGCGTCGCCCGACAGTTCCAGTTCGACGCACAGGCCGGGATGGTCGGGATCAACGTGCCGATTCCCGTGCCGGTCGCGTACTACTCGTTCGGCGGCTGGAAGAACTCGCTGTTCGGCGACCGTCACATCTACGGGCCCGAGGGCGTCGAGTTCTACACGCGCGGCAAGGTCGTCACATCACGGTGGCCGGATCCCGCGACGTCGAAGGTCGACCTCGGCTTCCCGCAGACGCGTTAGGCGAGGACGATGAACGAGCCGCCGCACCGGCCGCTCGACGCGAAGGTGATCCCTCGCTTCGCGGGGATCCGGACCTTCATGCGAGCGCCGCACGTCACGGAGCTCGACGGCGTCGACGCCGCGGTCTACGGGATCCCGTTCGACACCGGGACGAGCTATCGCACAGGACAGCGGTTCGGCCCGGAGGCGATCCGTTCCGTCTCCGCTCTGCTCCGTCCGTATCACCCCGTGCACGACGTGAACGTCGTCGAGTCGCTCTCGATCGTCGACTACGGCGACCTGCCGGTCTCGCCGGGTGACACGGAGCGGACGTACGGGCAGGTCGAGGAGGCGCTCGCTCCGCTCGTCGACGCCGGCATCTTCCCGCTCGCGCTGGGAGGAGACCACTCGATCACGCTCGCAGAGCTCAGAGTCGTCGCCCGGCGTCACGGCCCCGTCGCGCTCGTGCAGCTCGACGCGCATGCAGACACGTGGGAGTCGTACTTCGGTCAGAAGTACTTCCACGGGACGACGTTCAAGCGCGCCGTCGAGGAGGGGCTCGTTGATGCGGCTTCGTCCGTGCAGGCGGGCATGCGCGGCCCGATCTACGCGGCCGACGACATCGACGAGGCGCGCGGGCTCGGCTTCACCGTCGTGCAGAGCGACGAGCTGCGCGACCTCGGACCCGCGGGCTACTCGCGGCTCGTGAACGAGAAGGTGGGGGCGAGACCCGTCTTCCTCTCGTTCGACGTCGACTTCCTCGACCCGGCGTACGCGCCCGGGACGGGGACGCCGGAGATCGCCGGTTTCTCGACCGCCGAGGCGGTGGCGTTCGTGCAGGCACTCCGCGGCGTGAAGCTCGCGGCCTGCGACGTCGTCGAGGTCTCGCCGAGCTACGACGGACCGGGACAGACGACGGCGCTCGCTGCGGCGAACGTCGCCTGGGAACTGCTGGCGCTTCGTGCGCTCGGCGGCGCCCCCTGAGCGACGCGAGGCGTCAGGCAGTCGCAGCGGTCGCCGGTCTCAGCTCTTCGCCGAATCGCGCCCGTTTCACGAACTGGCCGATTCCCGGCTTCGCGACGAGCTCGCCGTCCTCGACCAGCAGGTGGCCGCGGAGGAGGACGACCTCCGGGGAGCCCGTGACCTCGGTGCCCTCGAACAGGTTGTAGTCCGACTTGGAGTGGTGGGTGCTGGCTGAGATCGTGTGCCGGCGCTCGGGGTCGAAGACCACGATGTCGGCATCGGTGCCGACCGCGATCGTCCCCTTGCGCGGGTAGAGACCGAAGAGCTTCGCCGGGTTCGTGCACAGGAGCTCGACCAGCCGGTTGAGCGTGATCCGGCCGTGGCGGACGCCGAACTCGTGGATCATGTGCAGGCGGTTCTCGAGCCCGGGGCCGCCGTTCGGGATCTTCGAGAAGTCGTCCCGGCCCATCGTCTTCTGGCCGTCCCACAGGAACGCGCAGTGATCGGTCGAGATCACGCTGAGGACGTCGGTGCGCACCGCGTTCCAGAGGACGTCCTGGTTCTCCTTGGGCCGTGGCGGCGGCGTGTACACCCACTTCGCACCCTCGAAGTCCGGCCGCTCGAGGAAGGTGTAGTCGACGAAGAAGTACTGCGTGCAGGTCTCCCCGTGCACGTTCCAGCCCTTCTCGCGCGCGAGCTGAATCGGCTCGACCGCCTCGCGGCACGAGACGTGCACGACGTAGAGCGGTGAGCCGGCCACCCGAGCGAGCTGGATGGCGCGATTCGTCGCCTCGCCCTCGGTCTCCGGCGGTCGCGTCAGCGCGTGGTACTTCGGCTCCGTGTTCCCTGCCGCGAGCGCCTGCTTCACGAGCACGTCGATCGCGTCACCGTTCTCGGCGTGCACCATCACGAGCGCGCCGGTCTCGGCGGCGACCTCCATGGTGCGGAAGAGCGTCTCGTCGTCGACCATCAGCGCGCCCTTGTACGCCATGAACAGCTTGTACGACGTGACCCCCTGATCCGGAAGGGAGGCGAGCTCATCGAGTGTCCCTCCTTCGACGAGATCCGTGACCGCCATGTGGAAGCCGTTGTCGATCACCGCTTTGTCGTTGCGCTTGTCGTGCCAGGTATCGAGCGCCTCGGCGAACGACTGGCCCTTCCCCTGGATGACGAAGTCGACGTGGCAGGTCGTGCCGCCGAAAGCGGCCGACGTCTGACCGGACTCGACGTCGTCGATCGTCACCGTCCCGCCGAAGGGCATGTCGAGGTGGGTGTGTGGGTCGACGCAGCCGGGAAGCACGTACTTCCCGGCTGCATCGATCACCTTGTCGGCCTGGACGTCGAGCGACTCGCCGATGAGAGAGATCCGTTCGCCTTCGGCGTAGACGTCCGCGACGTAGTCGTCGGCCGCGGTGACGATGCGGCCGCCTCGGATCAGTACGGACATTCGAATCTCCTCCTCGGTCTCGTCTTCCTACTTGCCGCCCGGCGTGACCTTGACAACGGCCTTTCTCCAGCCCTTCCCGTAGACGTCGAGGCCGTGTGCCTTCAGCTGCGCGAGCGCGGCCTTCGCCAGGTCTGTCCGATACGCCTCATGCCCCGGCACCTTCTTCAGGTGGTTGTACTTCGCGGTCGTCTTCGCCGTGAACGCGTACGCCTTCGGATCCATCAGTCCGATTCCCAGCTTGCTCGGCCAGACGAGCGCGTTGATCTCGTTCATCTGCCACGTCTGGTGTCCGCGCAACAAGGTGGGACCGTGCGACAGCACCGTGTTGACGCACGCTTTGTAGTGGTCACGGCAGTAG
>Ga0187777_10001157_pt1 | contig 17155 bp, 14 predicted proteins | sample 1015_Q2_SP5_10_M_FD_132416 | JGI IMG/M metagenome (GOLD analysis project Ga0187777, IMG submission 132416) | Tropical peat soil microbial communities from peatlands in Department of Meta, Colombia - 1015_Q2_SP5_10_MG | ecosystem: Environmental > Terrestrial > Soil > Wetlands > Peat | place... | reverse complement strand
AGAACTGGCCGCGTTGGCCGGCGCCCGTCCCCTGCCGCGCAACGTAACGCTCAAGACTCCGGCGCAGTGGAAACTGATCGGCCAGAGCGCACCACGCATCGACAGCGCTGCAAAGACCGACGGCTCAGCAAAATACGCCCTCGATGCCCGGCCACCGGAACTTCTCTACGCGAGCATCCGCATGTGTCCGACGTCCGGTGGACGCGTGGCGCGCTTTGACGCCGCGCAGGCTCTCGCGGTACCCGGAGTGCGCAAGGTCGTGGCCACCGAACCGATCGCCGGAGCGCTCGCCGGGATCGGCAAGATCGCGGGCGGCGTAGCCGTGATCGCCGACCGTGCCTCCACCGCCATGCGAGCGCTCAAACTTGTGCGCATCGAGTGGGATCACGGTGCCGCGGCGGCCGTCTCGAGCGAGAGCATGTTCGCCGATCTCAAGGCAAGCCTTGATGGGCATTCGGGCCACGCCCACCTGAGAAAGGGCGACGTCGAACTCGCGCTCGCTGGCGCCGCCAAGACCCTCGAGGCCGAGTATCGCGTGCCGCTGCTTGCGCACGCCTGCATGGAACCGATGAATGCAACCGTCGCCTTCAAGGACGGCACGGCCACCGTCTGGGCCGCGACGCAGGCGGCGGGATTTGCGCGCACCGCCGTCGCCAAGGCACTCAACATCCATACCGCGAGCGTCACGGTGAAGGTGCCGTATCTGGGAGGCGGTTTCGGGCGGCGCTACTTCAGCGATCCCCTCGTGCAGGCTGCGCTCCTCGCCCGCGAGAGCGAGGGGCGGCCCGTACAGCTCATCTGGCCGCGCGAGGAGGACATCACTCACGATTACTATCGGCCCGCGTTCCTCGCCCGCTGCAGGGGCGGCCTCGATGGCGCGGGCAATCTCATCGCCTGGAAGATGACCTCGGCCGGCTCGAGCTTTGGAGCGCCGGCCTTTGCCGACACCGCCACCGATGGAGCGTCCGATACCGCTTACTCGGTCCCGAATGTGCGCATCGCACACCAAAGCGTCGAACCACCGCTCCCGCTCGGCATCTGGCGTTCGGTGAATCACTCACAGAATGCGTTCTTCGTCGAGTCGTTCCTCGATGAAGCCGCCGCTGCTGCCCATGCAGAACCGATCGCTTACCGCGAGAAGTTGCTCGCATCGCACCCGCGCCACCTGCGCGTGCTGCGCCGCCTCGCGGAACTCTGCGGCTCGCCGAGCCCGCCAGGGCGTGCGCGCGGCTTCGCTCTGCACCCATCCTTCGGCAGCATCGTCGCCGAGGCGGCGGAGGTTTCCGTCAATTCGAGCCGCGAGATCCGTGTTCACCGCGTGGTATGTGTCATCGACTGCGGGGTTGCGGTGAATCCGAACCTCATTCGGCAACAGCTCGAAAGCGGCATCGTCTTCGGTCTCGGCGCGGCACTCCACGGGGAGATCACGCTCGCCAACGGTCAGGTGCAGCAAAGCAATTTTCACGACTACATACCGCTTCGCATGTACGAGTGCCCCGAGATCCAGACCGAGATCATCGCGGATGGCACGATGCCCGGCGGGGTCGGCGAGGTCGGAACGCCGCCGATCGCCCCGGCGGTCGCGAACGCGGTATTTGCGCTCACCCGTGAGCGCCTGAGAGCCCTGCCCCTCAGGCTCGCCTGAGTCGGCGGCGTTCGTAACCTCCCAAACGCCGCGCGGACGAGCCACTCGTGATTGCAATCATCGGGGCGATGGAAGAGGAGATCGCGCTGATCGTCGAATCCCTGAGCGAGGTCACTACGCGCGACTTGGGAGGTCGGCGCTTTCACCTCGGCACGTTCCACGGCATCGAGACGATCGCGGTCTTCTCGCGCTGGGGAAAGGTGGCGGCGGCCGCCACGGTCACGCAGTTACTCGCGGCCTTCCAGGTAACGCGGGTCATTTTCAGCGGTGTCGCGGGCAGTATCGCCGGCGATCTCGCGATCGGCGATGTGGTGGTTGCGAGCGGACTGATTCAGCACGATCTCGATGCCAGCCCGATCTTTCCGCGCTACCAGATCCCGCTCCTTGGAAAATCGATCCTGCCTGCCGATGCGAAGCTCGGCGAGGGCCTCTTCAATGCGGTCCAGCACTTCCTGAGCGCGGACCTGAGGTCGGCTGTCGCGGCACGGGAACTCGATTTCTTTGCGATCCGCACGCCCAAGGTTACGACCGGGCTTGTAGCGAGCGGCGACAAGTTTTTCTCGAGCGCGACAGAGGTGCGGGAACTGCACGCGCGCCTGCCGGCGGTCCTGTGTGTCGAGATGGAAGGGGCCGCGGTCGCGCAAGTTTGCACCGAGTACGGCGTTCCCTTTGGCGTGGTGCGCACGATCTCCGATAACGCTGACGAGAATTCCCCCCACGATTTTCAGCGTTTCCTGCGCGAGATTGCCCGCCACTACTCGGCGGGGATACTGGCAAGATTGTTACAGGGTTTCGAACTACCATAAGGCCCCATGCTGGATCGGACCCAAACGACCCCCGAGCGGTGCGATGTGGTCGTGATCGGCGGCGGCCCGGCCGGCAGCACCGCCGCGGCGCTCCTCGCGCGGCGCGGTTACCGGGTGATCGTGCTCGAGAAGGCGCATCACCCGCGTTTTCACATCGGCGAGTCTCTTCTGCCGATGAATCTCCCGGTGTTCGAGCGGCTCGGCGTGCATGAAAAAGTTCGCGCGCTCGGCGTCTGCAAGCGCGGCGCCGATTTCGAGGCGGACAACGCCGACGGTTATCGAACCTACGAGTTCTTCCGGGCGCTCTGCGGAAGTCCCCCGCACGCCTATCAGGTGTGGCGGCAGGACTTCGACCGCATGCTCTATGAGCACGCGCGCGCAGCCGGCGCGCACGGTCGCGAGGGCCACGAGGCAATCAGCATCGAGCAGCTCGATCCGCGCGATACGCGGGTCGATGTGCGCACCGATGAAGGTGACAGCTACCAGCTGCAGGCGCGCTATCTCGTCGATGCCAGTGGCCGCGACACCTTTCTGGCGGCGAAGAAGAAGCTGCGTCGCAAAAACCGCGAGCACCAAAGTGCCGCGATCTTCGGACACTTCCGCGACGCCAGGCCCCGGGCGGGCAACGATGCCGGCAATATCAGCATCTACGGCTTCGAACACGGCTGGATGTGGATGATTCCGCTCCCGGATGGAGTGATGAGCGTCGGCGCGGTGTGCCGCCCGGATTACCTCAAGCAGCGCAAGGGCCGCACGCTCGAGTTTCTCCTCGACACGCTCAAGCGCAGTCCCCCGCTTTGGGAGCGGATGCGCGAGGCGCAGCTCATCGGCAACGAAGTGCGCGTGACCGGCAATTACTCCTACGACTCGCGGCGCATGGGGGGCCCGGGCTGGATTCTCATCGGCGATGCCTTCGCCTTCCTCGATCCGGTGTTTTCCTCCGGTGTTTACCTCGCGATGAGCGGCGCGGAACAGGCGGTGCAGGTGATCGATGCGGCGCTGCGCGAGCCCAAGAGCGAGAAGGCACTGCTGCGCAAACTGGAACGTCGGCTGCGCGCAGGCATGAACCGACTCTCCTTCCTAATCTACCGCTTCAACAGCCCGGTGATGCAACAGATGTTTCGCAGCCCGCGCAACACCTGGCAGCTCGAACAGGCGGTGATTTCGATGCTCGCCGGGGATTTCTTCGATGAGCCGCGTGTCATGTGGCGGCTGCGGCTGTTCAAGATGATTTACGGGCTACACGGGTTGCTCAACTGGCGGCACTGGCGTAGCGAGCACAACTACCGCCTCGCCCAGGCGCGCGCCGAGTTCACAGGCGGCAACACCCCGCTCGACAAGGTGTGATCTCGCCGCATCTCTCAAACTGACTATCGCGGTCGCAACTCGCCTTTCAGCCGAGCGGCAAGTGATGCGGCCGTATGAGCAGGTGCCAATCCTGGTGCTCTTCAAGGATTTGCGCGATCGCGCCCTCCACGGTCACCTTGAGCGAGCCGGCGTCGACGGTCGAGCCGGGCGGTTCGATGAGCGCGCGGATCCGATCAATCGTCCCTTTGAGTTGCGTCATGAGCCGTTCGGAAGTCTTACCCAGTCGATAGGCCTCCGACTGGGCGAGCGCGCCGTGGAGCGAGGCACCAAGCGCCGGGAAGAAGGTCGTCATTATCGACAGCCAGATCGTATGCATCACCAGATGCAGCAGCGCCCCGAGCGCCGTCAGACCGAAAAGCCAACTGGTCACAAGATGGACACGGTGCAGCAGTGCATGCTGTTTGGTCGCGATCTGATGATGGTAGCGGCGCTGCTGCTCGAGGATCTCGATGGTCCAGCGGGCATAGGAGTCGATGAATTGAGGATCGGACCAGGCATTCTCGAGTAACTGACGCGCCAGCGGCTCGTTGCGCGCGCAGAGGGCGGTGACATCGTCGGCTGCGCGCAGATGCTGACCCGGGTCGAACACTCTCCAGTACCAGTTGGGCTCCGCGGACGGTGCGGTGAAGTCAAGCAGTGGCGCCAGCATCGGCAGGTACCAGGTAAGTTCCGCGGTAGTGCGCGCGCCCAACCACTGTTCCTGCCAGTGACGCCGATGGCCGCGCCAGTAGATCGCGAACACCGCGCCGATGACCAACACTTCGCCAAGCGCCCAGAGCGCCGCGTAGGAGTGCAGTCTGTGCCCGGGGCTGTCCCAGCCGAGCGCCATCGGCAGCACCGCGAACAGCACCGCAATCGCGCTCAGGATGTAGATGGCCCAGAAGCCGCTCCGATAGCGGTTTCCGTACTCGAGCGCTCGCGCATCGAATGCGTGGTGGGCGGGCGCGATCGACTCGATGAGCGGCGTCAGCGGGGGCGGAGGGTGCGGTGCGGTGCGCGGACCGGCCGGCTCGAGCCGCACGCCGATCAGAAGCAGTGCCTGAATTGCCTGATGCAGAGCCATCGGCGCGTCAGTCGACGAACTCGTACGTGGTGGCAAAGATCGGCGGTGAGACAATTCCGAGACTCCCATCACCATAATCGACCAGCCAGTCGCCGACCTTGCCACTCAGGCGTGACACGCCATCGGCCAATAGCACGTCAAACGCCTCCGTCATCTGAAGGCACATGATGCGGTTCGGAAGACTGACGTAGCGTCCCGCTTCACCCGCAACCGTGGGCGGCACGGGACGATACTTGTCGGCAAAATGCGTGCGCGATACTCGCCAGTGCTCGCCGTCGATGCCGGTCAGGATGGCATCGCCCGCGCGTGCATGTACGAGGCCCTCGGGCGTCGGTACGGTGCAGGGAATCGGCGTGAACCGGACGTCAATCTCGTGCACCCGCTTGCGTGCGAAGCGGCGCAGTGGGTGCGTGCTGATGAAACTCGAGAAGCCCGACTGCCCGCTCGAGCGGAACACCGGCACGGGACCCGGGCTCACCCCGTGCTCCGACCCGCCGTCGTTGAATCGCCGCCGGCGGCCGACGCTTTCTGCGCACTCTGGATGCGCTTGCGCCAGAGCTGCACTTCGTGCGCCGACTGCAATTGCGGCGCGAGACCCAGCAAATCGGCCGCGTTCACATTGAGCCGGGCAGCGAGCTTCTCGGCTGCCCAGTCAAAGAGCAGCTGCGCGCCGCGATCGGTCTCCACCATCAGCAGCTCGGGCCCGACGATCGGAATCACGCGCCGCTCCTCGATGAAGCTCAGGAGGTCATCCCAGGCGTCATCGTCGAGCGCGCTAGCCGGCAGGGCGGCGGCCGAAGCGCTAGCCACGAGCGGGGCCTCGCGCGGGACGTTCCCGACCGGGACCGCCCGCACCGTTGGGGCAAGTGACTGCAAACGGAATTCCTCTCTGCTCAGATTTCTAATTAGAATTCAACAGTCTGCAAGATTCGATGAGACCGATCGGCCGCGTCCCGTGTTTGTGCGCCTGAGTACTCGCGCGGCGGTTCGAGTGTGCCGCAATGCAGTGCGAGCTGCAATTGAACGGCCGGCGATGCCAGAGGTTGGTGGTCACGCGCGAACTCGCTCTGCGACAATGTTCGCGTGTCAGTGAGGCCAGGGAAGACCCGCCCCGCGCGGAGACTCGTGCGCCGAATGAGCCTGTTGCTCGTCGGTGCACTCGGCTGGGTGATGTGCGAGAACGTGAGCGCGCAGGCGAGCGGTGCTTTGCCTGAGGCAATTGCCGCTGCGATTCCCTCCAACAGTCCCCGAGCCCGCAAGACCTCCCCCGCTCATGGTGCCGCCGAGGCGCTGCCCGCCGTTTATGCGCGCTCCGGGGATGCACCGCTTTGGAGTCGCGACGGTCACGCAAGCGTTCAGGCCGAGGCGCTGGTGCGCGAGTTGCAGGACGCCGATGCCTACGGGCTTGAGCCCCGGGACTACGGGGCAGCCGCCCTCGCGCAGCTCATGAATGCGCCACCCGCCTCAGCGGCCAACGACGTGCAGCGCTGGGCGCAGTTCGATGTGAGGTTGTCGGCGGCCGCGCTCGGCTTCATGAGCGATCTGCACTACGGGCGCGTCGATCCGGCATCCGCCGGCTTCGAACTACTCCCTGCGCAGCGCAATCTCGATCTCGGCGCCGCGCTCGAGAGTCTCGTCCGAAGCACTGACATCAAGGCGAGTCTCGCGGCCATCGAGCCGCCCTTCTACCATTACGCGCTGCTCAAGGCAGCCTTGCCGGCCTACCTCAAACTCGCTCAGCAGCCCGATCTGACACATCTGCCAGCGGTGTCCGCGAGCCTCAAAGCAGGCGACAGCTACTCGGGGGCACCGGCGCTGCGCCGCCTGCTGCGGGCGCTCGGCGACTTAGCTCCCGGCAGCGACGTAGCGGATCTGACCTTCGATGCGGACTTGAGCGCCGGTGTGCAGAACTTCCAGCGCCGCCACGGCCTCACGGCCGATGGCGTGCTCGGCAAGGGCACGTTCGCTGCGCTGACGACGCCGCTCACGCGACGCGTCCGCCAGATCGATCTCACGCTCGAGCGCTGGCGCTGGCTGCCACCATTCCAAACACCGCCGATCATCGTCAACATCCCGCAGTTTCGGCTCTTCGCCTTTCGCACCACGGAGGACCGGGTCGCCGATATCCTGCAAATGGATGTGATCGTAGGTCGCAATTACCCGAAGCAGCGGACTCCGGTCTTCGAATCGGACATGAAGTACGTCGTCATTCGACCGTATTGGGATGTGCCTTACAGCATCACCATGAACGAGATGCTGCCGAAAATCCGCGCCAACCCGGGCTATCTCGCGGCCAACCGCCTGGAGATCGTCAACGGACAGAGCGATTCCTCGCCCACCGTCGACCCGAGTCCCGAAGCGATCGAGGCGTTGGCCGCGGGGAAGCTGCGCCTGCGCCAGTTACCCGGCGAAGACAATGCCCTTGGGCTCATCAAGTTCATGTTCCCCAATAGCTACAACGTCTACCTGCATTCCACTCCCGCACACCGGCTCTTCAACGAGACTGTGCGCGCCTTCAGTCACGGTTGCATTCGGGTCCAGGACCCGTTGGCGCTCGCTACGCTCGTGCTGAAGGATGCACCGGGGGATTGGACCCGCGAGACGATTGACGCAGCGATGAACGGCACGAAAACCGTGCGCGTGAATCTCACGCAACCGATTACGGTGCTGATCCTCTACGGCACGGCGCTCGCGACAGAGGCAGGCCCGATTTTGTTCTTCGATGATATCTACGGCTACGACAAGAGGCTCGAGCGCGATCTTGCTCTAGCGCCGGCGCACTGAGCAGCGGGACTTACTCACCAGAAGCGGACCTCGCCGTTGTCGAGATGGACGAAGTCCGATTGCGGATAAAACCCGACGCCGCCACGTCGCAGGCCGAGTGCGAGGTCGCGCAGCTTCTTGCTGGCGAATCCAGGGAGCCGGACATCGATCGCACGCCCCTGCAGGTGCAGGCTGTGCTCGGCCACGCCGTGCGAGTGCTCACGCAGCAGGGCGTTGGTCTGCGGCGAGCGATAGCCACTGATGATTTCGTACGGCTCGTCGCGGTCGGCGAGCGCGCGAAGATCCGCGAGAATGTCGAGCACCCGCGGATCTATCGGATGAACGTCCCCAGTGCGGAAATCGCGCAGGAGGTAATTGATCCGTTCGAGCTCGACGGGACGGTATTCACCATCCCGAAAATAAACGCTCGAGAGCCGCTCCCCGGTGTGAGTGTGCACAAGGGACAGTGAGCGCCGCTCGGGCGTGCGCGCCCACGCGCCCACCGCCGGCAACAGCATCGCGGCGGCGGCTCCGGCGTGCCGCAGAAAGCGCCGACGACTCGATGGCAACTCGATCGGCAGTGGGACGGTTCGGGTCAGGGGCACAAGCGCTCCGCGTAAACTCATCCAATGATAATAATGAGTGCGTTCCGGGGGCCAGGTTATCGTTCACAGACACGTGAAGGCGTAAGACAATGCGCGGCGCGGAACGTGCAATTGCTGACTTTGCCAGCCGGGACAAGCACTTACACGAAGCGGCCGACGCCCACGACGCAACCCGGGGAGAGCTATCCGAATGAAGAGAGCATGGCGCATCGCCGGTGGTATCGGGGCCGCACTTCTCATCGTGCTCGCCTTTGTGGCCTACCGCACCGTCTGGGGCAAGCCGTTTTCCATAAACATGCTCGCCAACCGCCAGGCGCTGGAATTCGTCCTCGGTAATCCGGAACTGTTCACAACGATCGGTCTCACCGATGGCACCGTGCTCGACTTTCATTCCGGCAAACTCACACCCTACACGCTCGAGTACCGCGACCACGCCTACGCGCAGACTGCGCGATTTCTGAAAGAGGTTCGCTGGTTCGACCGCGCGAAGCTCGCCCGCCAGGATCAGATGACCTACGACATCCTGGTTGATCAATACGAGACGGCGCTCGGGTTGCAGCGCTTTGACTGGCTCCCGCCTGACCCTGAAAACGGGCCATACCCGATTTGGCCGAGTTTCGGCATCGAGGCGGTGTTGCCGCTTTTCATGGAGAGCACTCACGTCGTCAGAAACGACAAGACCGCGCGCAACTACGTGCGGCGGCTCGAAGCGATGGGGAGCAAGCTCGACGCCGCCACGGCGGAACTGCAGCGTCAATCGAAGGTCGGCGTCGTGTTGCCGCCCTCGCTCCTTGAGCGCTCGCTCACGGTCATCGCCGATACGGTCGCAGCGCGACCCGAGGAGAACGCTCTCGTAACGTCCTTCGTCGAGCGCATGAACAAGGTCAAGTCCCTCGATGAGACCCGCAAGCGCGAGCTCGAGCACAAGGCCGTGGAGGCACTCCGAACCGGCGTGTACCCCGCGTACGCGCGCATGAGCGCCGCGCTCATTGCGCTCAGACCCCTGTCCGCCGGCCAGGGCGCGGGCGTCGGGCGGCTCCCCGAGGGGCCCGCTTACTATGCGGTGATGCTCAAAGCGATGACCACCACCGATTACGCGCCGGAGAAAGTCCACGCCCTCGGCCTGGCCGAGGTCGCGCGCATCAGCGCCGAGATGGACACGCTTCTCAATGCACAGGGACTTGCGAGCGGGAGCGTCGGTGCACGCATGGCGGCGCTCGGCAAGGACCCGCGCTTTCTTTTTCCGAACACCGACGAGGGACGCAAACAAGCACTGGACCGCTACCAACAACTGCTCGATGAGATGAGCGCGCGGCTGGCAGAATATTTCCCCACTTTGCCGACGACACGTCTGAAAGTCGTGCGCGTGCCCGAGTCGCAGGAAAAGGGCGCCGCGGGCGCCTTCTATGAGCAGGCCGCGATGGACGGTTCCCGGCCGGGAACGTTCTTCGCAAACCTCAGAGACATGAATGAGGTGCCCATTTGGGGCATGAAGACGGTCGCCTACCACGAGGGGGTCCCGGGCCACCATCTGCAGATCTCTATCGCGCTCGGCCTGAAGGATCTGCCGCTGATCCGCCAGCAGACTCTCTACACCGCATACGCCGAAGGGTGGGCGCTTTACGCCGAGCAGCTCGCGGCGGAAATGGGCATGTACAAGGACGACCCGTGGGGCAATCTTGGACGGCTGCAGCTCGAACTCCTGCGCGCCGCGCGGCTGGTCGTCGACACCGGCCTCCATGCCGGGGGCTGGTCACACGAGCAGGCGATCGACTACATGGTGAGTACGACTGGAATGGCGGTGGGTGATGTGACTTCGGAGGTTGAGCGTTACATGTCGCTACCAGGACAGGCGTGCGCCTACAAAGTCGGCGAACTCAAGATCCTCGAACTGCGCGAGAAAGCGAAGACCGCGCTCGGGGACAAATTCAGCCTGAAGGGCTTCCACGGAGTAATTTTGGAAAATGGCGGCGTGCCGCTCACGCTTCTCGAGCAACTCATGGACGAATGGATCGCGCGCGTGGGCGCCAAGAGCTGACCCGAAGCGCTCGCGAGCCGCTACAATAACCACGGCGCGTCTTGGCACGCGCCGGCATCTTGTTCTTCATCCAGTCGAGGCGGAGCATGGATTCCAACACCGCTCGTAGATTCTCAACGCTCGGCGCGTTTCTCGCTGCCGCCTTACTTGCTGCGTGTCAGACCACGCAGCCGCCCGATTACGGCGCATTTGAGGACCAGCTCGCTGCCGCGGGCTTTATCATGAAGCCCGCCAATACGCCCGACCGCCAGGCGATGATCGCTCGGTTGCCCGCGCACCAATTTCTGGTCCGGCAAAACGGCGACACGATCCACTATGTTTATGCCGATGCGCTCGTCTGCGACTGTCTCTACGTGGGGACGCAACAGGCGTATGACCAGTTCCGGGCGAACCAGGTAGCGGAGCAGCTTGCGACCGAGCAGCAGCTCACGGCAATCACTTATGCCGATTCCGCCTGGTCGTGGGATGCATGGGGTCCGTGGGCGCCCGACTACGCTCCCGCGGGGTTCGTCTACACTCCCATCGGCTGGTAGTAGCGATCCGCAATTTTCGCGCTGCTGCTTGCGTACGACGCATCCGGGTCTCAATCCTCTCGCGATGCGCGAGTGTTAGTGATGAGCGAGGATGAGGCGGGCGGCCCGTCAACTTTCTCCAAATCGTGATCCCCGGCGCAAAATTCCGCAGCTCTGTCATATGTTGGAAACAATTTTCCTATAATTCCTTCATGCCGGCGCACGACGGCGCCGTCTGTTTTCGAAGGAGTTCGAATGCACGGTTTCCTAGCAGAGCTGAAGAAGCAACGGTGGGACGACCATCGTTATTACCATCACTGCCGCATTAACCAGACGCTGCACCTCGTGAGTGCGCTGAGCTTCCTCACGGCCTATGTGACTATTTTCACCAACCCGGCCGCCGCTGCTCTCATCGGCTGGTTGGTGGCGATGATGACCCGACAGGCGGGGCATTTTTTCTTCGAGCCTAAGGACTACGACACGGTCAACAGGGCGACCCATGAATACAAGGAGCAAATCAAGGTCGGCTACAACCTGAGGCGAAAGACCGTGCTGCTGACGCTGTGGGCGCTGGTGCCGGTGGTGCTGTGGGTCTACCCGTCCTTCTTCGGAATCTTGCACCCCGCGACGGGCCGCGCGGACTTCATACGCCACGTCTGTCAGGTGTGGCTCGCGCTCGGTATCGGCGCGCTCCTCTTCCGTACCGTGCAGCTATTCCTCCAGCAGGACGTGATGACGGGAGTCGTCTGGTTCACGAAGATCCTCACGGACCCCTTCCACGACGTCAAACTCTACTGCCGCGCTCCCTTGTACGTGCTACGCGGGGAACTGCGCGATCCCATGGAGGACGTGCTCGAGGACGTGGCCCACCACGCCTGAACGAGCTCGCGAAACATGCGCCGCCGGATGGCCTTGTTGGTGAGTGCGGCGCCCGGCCACCACCACCCATCGCGGCGCATTGCCTCGGCCGCCGCCACTATGCGGTCGGCGACCGCGGCAAAGTCACTGTCGGTGTAGTTGATGCTGAAGATGAGTCGTGCGGTACCCACCCAGCTGAGCGCCAGACCCTCGGCCCGCAAGTAGTACTGGAACATCCAGTTGTATCGCGAGGGCTGCAAATAACTGATGGTCCAGATGGACGAGAGATGCGATATCTGAACGGGCAGCTGCGCCACGCGCAGACGTTCGTTGAGCTGACGGGCGCGTGCCTCCCAGACCGCGTCGAGGCCTTCGTAGAGAGCGCGGATCGGCTCCGTCTCGAGATGCTGCAGGAACTCGTGCATGGCGCCCATGACGTAGGGATGCGAGTTGAAGGTGCCGCGCGCGAAGCAGATATCGGCGGGCCGCTCCTCATCGAAGCGCTTCATCAAATCGCGACGTCCGCAGACAACGCCGACCGGCAGCCCCCCGCCAAGGGATTTGCCGTACGTCACCATGTCGGCGCGCACCCCGAAGTACGCCTGCGCGCCCCCCAGAGCGAGCCTGAACCCGACGAACACCTCATCGAATATGAGAACGATGTTCCGCTTAGAGCAGACCTCGCGCAGTTCGCGAAGCCAGGCACTATAGGCCGCACGATCGAAGTGCGCGGAGCGCGCGCTGTCGAGGAGTCCGGAATCGGCCGGCGCGCTGGCGTTCGGGTGCATGGCCTGCACCGGATTCACGAGCACGCAGGCGATGTCACGGCGGGCGCGCAACACGCGCAGCGAGCGCTCGTCCATCTCTTTAAGCGTGTAGGTGCTTTCAGCGGGCAGGGGGTTGCCAATCCCCGGCTGAACATCACCCCACCAACCGTGGTACGCGCCGCAGAAGCGCACAAGATACCGACGTCGCGTGTGGTAGCGCGCGAGCCGCACGGCCTGCATCACCGCCTCCGTGCCCGACATGTGCATCGACACTTCGTCGAGACCCGAAATCTCGCGCAGGCGCCGCGCGTTATAAGTGATTACCGGATGGTACGCGCCGAGCACGGGCCCCAAGTCGCGCACCCGCTCGCTTCCGCGCTCGATGCATTGTTTGTAGAAGTCATAGCCAAAGAGGTTCACGCCGTACGAGCCGCTCAATTCGAAGAAGCGATTGCCGTCGAGGTCCGTGACGGTGCTGTCCGTGGAGCGCTCGAGGAACACTCCCGCCTGCAGGTGCCGACGGACGAAGGGGCTGAACTGAAACGGCACACGGTAGCGCGCCGTGAACTGCAGGTCAGAGATCGCTCCCTCCACCTCGCGCGTGCGAGCGGCGGTCTTGGGAAAACGCTGCGCGTAGAGGGCCGCGAGTGCCATGAATCCCGAGCGTCGCTGCGCCGTGACCTCGGACGGTGCGCCGTCGGCGCTGAAGAAGCCTGTCTCGTCGTAGGCGTAATAAGGAATGAGCCGGGCCACGAGGCGGGCGATGCGGCCGTGACCGGCGAGCGATCGGTGTTTCGCGCGCGAGAGCATGAGCCGCAGCTGTGCCTTGCGCAGCACTACGAGCAGCATCAACGCACCAACGACGTACCAGAGCATGATCGGACCTAGGCGATGGAATCGGGGGGCGGGAGCGTGCCTGCGAACGGCCGGCGATCTTGAGCTCTCACACCGAGATTGTCCGCGACGTCGTTCGCAGCCGGTTGCCCGACGCGCAAATTATTTCGTATTGGTGACAGTGCGATGACAATCCGCGCGGCGCTCGCCAGATTGACACGACGCGAAGAGTGGCACTTCCTGCTCACGAACCGCCTCCCGCGCCGCTCGGCGACGCTCCTTATGGGCTGGCTGAGCCAGCTCGAACAACCCCTGATCCGCAATGTCTGCATCGGCCTCTGGCGGCGATTCGGGGGGCTCGATCTGAGTGACGCCCGAACGACTCGCTTCAGGACTCTGCAGGAATGCTTCACTCGAGAGCTTCGCGAGGGCGCGCGGAAAATTGATCCCAATCCGTCGATTGTCGTGAGTCCGTGCGATGGCATCGTCGGCGCGATGGGTCAGGTGGCCGCCGGTTCGGTGCTCCAGGCCAAAGGCTTTCCCTACACGCTCATGGATCTTTTGGGCGATGCCGAACTTGTGCGCACCTACGAGCAAGGGTCCTTCGTCACGCTGCGGCTCACCGCGGGCATGTATCACCGCTTCCACGCTCCCTACGACTGCCGCGTCGAGCAGATTACCTACGTTTCCGGGGATACCTGGAACGTCAATCCGATCAGTCTGAAACGCGTCGAGAAGCTCTTCTGCAAGAACGAGCGCGCCATCATCCGCTGCCGGCTGTTTCCCTCGCAGCACCTTATCACGCTCGTGCCCGTGGCAGCGATTCTGGTGGCAAGTATTCGGCTGCACTGTGCGGATGTGCTGTTGCATCTGAGGTATCGGGGGCCGAACACGCTGCCCTGCGATGCGACGCTGCGCAAAGGCGAGGAGATGGGCTGGTTCCAGCACGGCTCGACGATCGTCGCCTTCGCGCCCCCCGGCGTCACGCTGTCCCCCCAACTTCAACAGGGGAGCGTCATCCGCATGGGACAACCTCTTCTCGACCTCAAGGCCGCTGTCGCTTGAGCGAGGTCGCGGTCATTACCGGCACCACGCACGGCATTGGCCGGGTCACGAGCCGGGAGCTCGCGCGTGCGGGGCGGCGCGTCGTCATGTTATGTCGGGACGTCGTTGCCGGCCGCGCCGTGCGTGAGGAAATCGTCGCGCAGGTTCCCGGCGCCTCGGTTGATGTCATCGAGTGCGATCTGTCATCGCTTGACTCGGTGCGACGCAGCGCCGCCACGGTCTGCGGCGCGTACCCGCGGATCACGCTGCTCGTGAACAACGCCGGGATGGTGAGCACCAGGCACCGGATGTCGGTGGATGGCTTCGAGCTCACCTTCGCGACCAATCATCTCGGGCCGTTCCTGCTGACAGGGCTGCTGCTGAAGTGCCTCGACCCGGCTGCGCGCATCATCAACGTCGCCTCCCGTGCACATCTGCGCGGCCGGCTGGACTTTGACCGGATAACCGACCCGCGTGCCCGGTACAACGGGGTCGCCGCCTACGCGCAGTCGAAGCTCGCCAACATTCTGCATGCCTTCGCTTTGGCACGGCGCCTTGCGGGTACCCACGTTTGCGTGAATTGCCTCCATCCGGGCGTTGTCGCAACCCATCTCCTGCCGCGGTGGCTGCAACTGCTGAAAGCGCTGCTCGGCCAAAAAGTGTTCGATGCCGAACGCGGCGCGCGCACGACTTTGCACCTCGCGCTGGCCGACAACATTGCCGGCGTGAGCGGCCGCTATTTCGATGAACACCACAAGCCCCAGCCCGCCGCGCCCCTCGCCAACGATGTGCAGTTGCAGGAATCGCTGTGGAACATGAGTTGCGCATGGGCCGGTTTAGAGCAGTGATCAACACCCCTCATCGGGTTCGCGTGCGTGGCACGGGGCCCGCGAATCCACTAAGATCCGGCGGGTTTGGGTCCTGTTGCCGGGGAATGGTCCATCCGCGCGCTCCGCGGCAAAGACCCGACTCGCGACGACGGCCGCACGAGAGCTGCGAGGGGCACGCAGCTCGCGCCGGGCGGCCGTGAACGTACGCATCCTTCGAAACGAGAGATCCATCATGCAATCAAACGTCCGAACGCGACTCAGCGAGATATTACTGTTCGCGAGCAACTTCGTTCGCTACCCATTCATGCTGGGCTCGATCATCCCGAGCTCTCGCTTTCTAGTGAACCAGGTGCTCGAACCGATCGATTGGGAACGAGCCCGTGTGATCGTCGAATACGGACCGGGCGTCGGCACCTTCACCGCGGAGATCCTGCGCCGCATGCGGGCCGATGCACAGTTGGTTGCAATCGAGACCAATCGTGAGTTCGTGCGCTTCCTGCGCAATTCGCTCCCTGATCCGCGCCTGCACGTCGTGCACGATTCGGCCGCAGAAGTGCAGACCGTGTTGCAACGGCTCGGCTTGCCTGCGCCCCGCTACATCATCTCGGGCATTCCGCTCGGCAGCATGCCGGACCCCGTGCGCGCCGACATCGTCGGGAAGAGCCGCGCAGCGCTCGAACCCGGTGGCGCATTCCTCGTGTATCAGTTCACCGCGAGAGTTCTTCCCGTGCTCGAGCGGACGTTTGGCGAGGTCAGGCGCAGCTTCGAGCGACGCAATCTTCCGCCCGCGCAGCTTTTCGTGTGCGCGACCGGCGGAACTTAAATCGTCCGGGACACTCCGTCTCTACACTCCCACCAGCCCGCATCGCGTCGGCGCAAGCCAATGGTTCCTGAGCGCCGGCATCCTTAGGGATCTGCCCACCGCGGGTCACGTGTAACGGGCCCTAGGGATCGCCCGGATGACAGGCGGATTGGTGCCGCGTATTGTGCTGGCGCCGGGACCCTGTCCCACACTAGAAGAATTTGCTGGGAATGATCTCCATGAAAAGGCTTCCGGGACGAATTGATTTCGGGGCGCTGGTGACAACCCTCGCCATCGTGCTCGGTGCGGCTGCGTGCGCTACGCACCCACCCCCGGGCCAGCCCAGCAAATCGACGTATGCGCCTCCGCCGAGCGGATCCACGACGGCAGCACCATCGGCACAGGCCGCGGCCGCAGCACCGGCGGCCAAGAGCGCTGGAACGGCACCGCCGGCGGAAGGCGCGAAAATTCCACCCGATCAACTCGACTCGCTGGTCGCTCCCGTTGCGCTCTATCCCGACCCGTTACTCGGGCAACTTTTGGCCGCCTCCACGTACCCACTCGAGATCATTCAGCTTCAGCAGTGGCTGAAGAAAAATCCGAACCTGAAGGACAAGGCGCTGGCCGAGGCTGCGGCAAAGCAGCCCTGGGACGCGAGTGTTCAGGCGCTCGCCGCCCTTCCTGACGTCGCTAATCGCCTAGCCAACGATATCCAGTGGACGACGGATCTCGGCAACGCATTCCTCGCGCAGCAGCAGGACGTGATGGATGCGATCCAACGGATGCGTAAGAAAGCCCAGGACAAAGGCAATCTCAAAACGAACGAGCAGCAGGTCGTCGAGACGCAGTCGATCGACAATCAGAGCGTGATCGTGATCGAACCGGCGAATCCGCAGGTTATCTATGTCCCTTCTTACGATCCGGTGGTCGTCTACGGCCCGCCCGTCTACCCGTATCCACCCATTTACTACCCGTACTATCCGCCCGGCGCCGTGGCCGTCACGTTCGCTTGGGGCTTCATGATGGGAGCGTGGATGGGCGGAGCCTGGGGTTGGGGCTGTGGCTGGGGGTACCACGGCGGCGGCGTCTACATCAATCACAACAACTACTTCGTCGGTGGCGCCGGCGGCGTGGGCGGTGTTGGTGGCGTCGGTGGTGTTGGTGGCGTCGGTGGTGTTGGTGGTGTCGGTGGTGTTGGTGGCGCCGGCGGCGTAGGCGGT
>Ga0187777_10001156_pt1 | contig 17162 bp, 13 predicted proteins | sample 1015_Q2_SP5_10_M_FD_132416 | JGI IMG/M metagenome (GOLD analysis project Ga0187777, IMG submission 132416) | Tropical peat soil microbial communities from peatlands in Department of Meta, Colombia - 1015_Q2_SP5_10_MG | ecosystem: Environmental > Terrestrial > Soil > Wetlands > Peat | place... | reverse complement strand
GTTACTCACCCGGTCGCCACTTTACTCACGGAGTTGCCCCCGCTTTCTCGTTCGACTTGCATGTGTTAGGCACGCCGCCAGCGTTGATTCTGAGCCAGGATCAAACTCTCGTTTGAAACCTGAATCGCCTGCCCGAAGGCAGACGTTGCCGTTCGCCCGCCGAGGCGGACCGACGGCGATTTTGTGAGATCGCTCGAACAGAGACCCAAACGTCTCAATTCAAACGGGGTCCTCACCCTCCGCAGAGCGGACAGTGAGGTCGTTCAATTTCTCACGACTGGCACGTTCAACCTGTTGTCAAAGACCGTTTCACCTGACGCCTGAGCGGGGTGATTCAGTCGGAGTGGACCGAAGTCCACATCCTCGAAACTCCCGGCACACACCTCAACGGCTTGTGCTGGGAAACCCTACAACCTTACCGCGATTTGGCATGTCCGTCAACCCACGCTTCCACAGCCCGAACCAAATCGGGCACGGCGGCAGCGCCGGCCTCCGCCGGCTGTCGCGAGGGCGTTTCGCCCCCGCACCTGTGGCGCGACGCACACAGGACAGCCGCCGAGACAACGGCGCTACATCCCCAGGGCGCAATTCGCCGTAAGGCGTAAAAACCCTCACTAAAGATCAGTTGGAGGTCTTGCGATTGACGCTAAACCCTTCGGGGAACTCTGTCCCCGAATACAGACCCCGTGGCCGGGGCCAATTTCTTACGGACTTATTGTACTCAGATGCCCGAGCCTTGGCAAGCGGTTCAAAATTTGGCCGTGCCTGGAGCCGCCTAATTCTTCTCCAGCATCACCTCGGTGGGCTTGATGATGGCGCTGACCTTGTCGCCCTTCTTTAGCTTCATTTCCCCGGCGCTGCGGCGGGTGATCACGCTCTCGACCCCATTATTGCCCACCCACGCGCACCACCACTGAGACATCCCCCCGAGGCTGATTTCCTCCACCGCACCGGACAGACGGTTACGGCCGAAAGCGTCATGGTCGCGTCCTGTGTCCTGAACCGGCTATCTGATATACGAATTAATACGCGTTGACATCACGATATTGACTGTATGTAATCGCACATCCCTATTCCTAGCCATGAGGAGGTTGTTGCGATGCCGAGACGAGTGTCCCTTCTTCTGATCGCGGTCCTGGCTTTCGGGCTGGTCAGCCCGGTGGCTGCACAGCAAGAGGACTCAACTGGCCTCGCGCCGAACCCGCTTGTTCAGCGGCTCCAGAACAACGAAGTGGTAACGGCGCAAGAGGCCGCGGCCATCAACCAGGCGCCTACAGCAGCCGAGCAACAGGAGCGGTTGACGCAGTTGCTCCGTTCCAAAGGCATCGTTCTTCTGCTGGTCGCACCCGATGAATACAAAAACGCGGCTCCTGCAGAAGCAAGCAGGGATTCATCGCCGCACGGGTTCTGGCTCCAGGCCGCTGCGCACGTTTCGGCGGGCGAACCTGACGCGGCCGTCGCGACAGCGCCGCCGGCGCCACCCGCACCCAGCGTCATTCCCGCGGCGGCGCCGGTGCGCGTGCTAACGAGTGATCCTCCCAAACCCGGCAGCATGGTGCCGGACATCAAGCTGGGCTCCGGCGCCAAACTTAAGCTCTACGGCTTTGTTAAGGCCACGGCCGCGTATGACACTTCCAACCCTTACAACGTCGACTTCGTCCTGCCGGGACTGGACAATGCGACGGGAGCCACCTTCCCGACCTCCATAACCAACAACCTGAACTCAGGGATCCTCACGATCCCCGGCGTGGGTGGGAGCGATTTTGGTCCCAACGGCTCGCCGTCGTTCTACCTCAAAGGCAATACGAGTCGCATGGGCGCAAACTTCGAGTGGCCGGACATTGCGGGCGGCAACAATACCTTGACCGGCAAGATCGAAATGGACTTCGAGGGCAACTTCTCGCGTGCTCAGAACCGCAACAACTCGTCGATCCGTACCCGCATGATGTCCATCCGGTTGGCATATGCGCGGGTAGACCACCGGTTCTCCGACAAAACCACCGGGTTCTTCCTGGGGGGCGTGGACTGGGCGCCGTTCGGGTCCTCAACCGTGATGAACCTCCTCGAAACCACGGAAAACGGGGCGTTTTTCGGCAATGTCTATGAACGTCAGGCGCAGTTTCGCCTGGGCCTTTGGCACGATTTCGGCGGCGCACATGACTTTAAGATGGGCTTCGAACCCGCCATCGCGCAGCCCGGCTTTGGCAATAACTCCACCGATGTAGGCACGCAACTGGGCGTCGGCGAACGCCAGGGCATCGATTCCGCGCGTCCGGAAATTTCTGGCCGGGTGGTCTTCCAATGGCAACTGGACAAGGCCAGGGGTGTGCCGCCGGCGCAGATCATCTTCAGCGGGATGCAGGCGAGGGACGAGCAACTGGTTAATCGGGCCGCGCTTGCCAGTGCTGTCTGCGGGGCCGCAACCACGGCTGCCCCATTTGGGGTGGCATGTCCGGCGGGCACAATTACGGCCCTGCTGAATACGTTTCCCCATGGGGTCCACCCCAGCAACGAGCGTTGGGGTGCCGATGCGGAATTTCAGCTGCCCACGCGCTGGATGACATGGGTAGGCAAGTGGTACACCGGAGCGGACTTGAAATACTACTTCGGTAGCCAGCTTTACAGCTTCTTCAACGATAACGCCGGGTTGCGGCTGACCAATGGGTCGGGAACCATCTGCAATGGGGGCAGTGGCACGAACTTCGGGTCGTGCCCGATCGCGTTCAACGTGGACGCCTCGACAAGCACGGGGGCGGCGTTTGTGCCCTTTGGCTTCAACACGGGTACGGGGACATGGCAGGTGATCCCGCAGAAGCCGATGCGGGCCATGGGCGGGTTTACCCAGCTTTCGTTTCCCCTGTCCCGCCTTTTCAACGCGAACCCTGCAGGCCGCAATGCCGGCTGGACGATCGCGTTCACCACGGGTGTAGACGAGGCCAAGGGAGGTGACGTCCGCGTCGCTCAGCCCGCTGGCGGCCGCAACCGGGCGGACATGGTAGCGGGGACGTTGAATTGGAAACTCAACCAGTATTTCACGTTCGCGTACGAAAGCTCGCTCTACCGCAGCTTCACCACCTGCTTCCCAGCGGGCACGGGAGTGCCCGGCGCCACCAACTCCGCCAACGCGGGAGGAGTTTTGGGCCCGGGGGGCGGACTAATTTGCACGGGGACCCCGTACATCCAGTACCCCCTGGTCGTGGGGACAGGGCCGAATAGCTCCACCAACGGGGCCGCGCGCGCGTGGCACGACTTCCGCAACGAGTTTGGGCCGATCGTCACCTTTTAGTTCGGTTCGAGCTTCACCAGCCTTCGGCGGAGCCTCCCTGCGGGGTGACTCCGCTATCTTTTGCGCCTGCGTTCGTGACGTTGGCGAGAGAACTTGAGGTGCGCTGGAGAGCGCGAAATCGTTGGCCTGCGAAGAGCAAAACCGGCGCTTTCTCCCCCGAGAATGTGCGCCGGCTTCTGGATCCTCCGCTTTGCCGGGAGGATGGTTCGCTGCATGGCGTCTGGTTCAACGCCGGGAGCAAAGCTGCGGCAGCCGCCACTTGGTTGATATTGGCTGCCAGTGCTGAACATGCGCCTGGGCGCATGCCGGGTCAACGACAAAACCGGGCCAATTGTTAACTGTTTGGATAACCCATCAGGCTCGGCACGAGTGGCCCGCAAGTTGTCGAAGTGATATGGGTTAGACATCGCGCCAGGCAAGGCGCGTGATATAGTTTCCGGGGCCGGAATAATAGAGCCGAACCAGCAAGGCCCTTCATCTTAATTCTTACCCGCGCGGGCCGGAGGCACCGGCGCAAACAGGCCAGTGTCGCAGTATCCGCGGCGCGGCCAGGGGCCGCAAGAAGGTCACCGTGGACCTCGTAATCATTCGCTTAGTGTTCATCCTTGTTCTGGCGATCGCGAGCGTGCTGCTCCAACCCTTCGGGTTGAGCCGCCAGGCCGCGGCGGTCGCCGGATTGGTGTTAGGCGCCGCCGTCATTCTGTTCGAACTGCGCCTGCGCGCGGTCAGCCTGAAACGGCTGATCGGAGCGGCCATCGGCAGCGTGCTGGGCATCTTTGGCGCCTACCTGTTCAGCCTGGTCATCCGCAACAGCGTTCCCGCCGGCAGCACACAGAGCTTCCTGCAACTGCTGGTCATGCTGCTGATGGCTTACGTCGGCCTGGCCTTGGGGGCGAACAAGGGCGACCTGCTCAATCTCTCCGCCCTGGGCGGAGTTTTCGGGGGCGAGAAGCAGGGCAAGCGAAGCTGCAAAATCCTGGACACCAGTGTCATCATCGACGGGCGCATCGCCGACATCGCCGAGACCGGGTTCCTGGACGGCGTCATCATCATTCCGCAATTCGTGCTGCGCGAGCTGCAACTGGTGGCCGATTCCGCCGACTCGCTCAAGCGCAACCGCGGCCGTCGCGGCCTGGACATCCTGCAGCGCATCCAGAAGCTCACCACGCTCGACATCCAGATCCTCGAGGACGATTATCCGCACGTCCGCGAAGTGGACATGAAGCTGATCGAGATGGGCAAGGCCTACGACGGCAAGATCATCACCAACGATTTCAATCTGAACAAGGTCGCCGGCCTGCACGGCGTGCAGGTGCTTAACATCAACGAGCTGGCCAACTCGCTGAAGCCCATCGTACTGCCCGGCGAGACCATGAAGGTATTCATCCTCAAGGAAGGCAAGGAGTACAACCAGGGCGTGGCCTACCTGGACGACGGCACCATGGTGGTGGTGGACAACGCGCGCAAGATGATCGGCAAGACCATCGATATTGCCGTGACCTCGGTACTGCAAACCACTGCCGGAAAGATGATCTTCGGCAAGTACGACGAACGGGCGGCAGCCGCCGCGGGGCCGCGTCCCGAACCGCAGCGCCCGCCGTCCGGCACCAAGCCGCAACCCATCATGGCGGAACGGCCCACGGAATAGTTTCGAGTTTCAGGTTTCAAGTTTCGAGTGGGGCGCCTGCGGCGGCGCCCTTTTTGCTTGCGAAGCTGCTTCCGACTAGCGTGAAACTCGAAACCGGAAACCGGAAACTGTATACTTTCCCGCCCTATGAAGGTGTTTATCATCATTCCGGCGGCCGGGCTGGGGACGCGCATGGGCGGACTGACCGCAGGGGCCAAGCCAGCCCGCGTGACCGCGACTTCCAAGCAGTTCGTCGAGATCGGCGGCGTGCCCATGCTCATCCATACGCTGCGCAAGTTCGAAGCGGTGCCGGAGGTCAGCGAGATCGTGCTGGCGCTGCGTGCCGACGACGCCGCAGCCTTCAAGTCCCGCCTGCAGAAAGAAGGATTGCGGAAGAAGATCACGCTGGTCGAGGGCGGGGAACACCGTCAGCAGTCCGTCGCAAGCGGCTTGTCGAGGATCGCCGCCGAGCTCGACGACGTGGTGCTGGTGCACGATGCGGTACGGCCCTTCGTAGACGCCGAGATCATCGCCAGCGTGATTCAGGCAGCGGCCAGGCACGGAGCCGCGATTGCAGGTTTGCCGGCTGTGGACACTGTCAAGCAAGTGGACCGTACGGCCGAGGGCGCCATCGTGGTCTCCACGATTCCGCGCGCGCGGGTGGTGCTGGCGCAGACTCCGCAGGGTTTCCGCTACGGCGTCCTGAAGAAGGCCTTCGACGAGGCCCAGGCAGACGGCTTCCAGGGCACCGACGAAGCCTCGCTGGTCGAACGAACCGGACACGAAGTCGCGGTGGTGATGGGCTCGGCGCAGAACATCAAGATCACCACGCCGGCGGACCTGGAGCTGGCCGAGTTCTTCCTCGCGCAGGAACAGCGCCGGGCCATGACGGGATAGGGAAAACGCCACGGATTTGCACGGATTGGCGCGGATAATACTGCTGAGTCACTTATTTTGGAGACCCCGTGGACGAGCAAAGCATCGGACTCAGGCACGCAGAAGTTACCGACAAGATCATCGGTGTGTCTTACGACGTGTATAACGAACTCGGTCACGGCTTTCTCGAATCCGTCTACGAAGAATCGATGGCCATAGCCTTGAGCGAGGCGGGCCTCGCAGTTCAGCGGCAAGCGGCAGTTCCTGTGCTGTTTAGAGGCCGCCAGGTGGGAGACGTTCGAGCCGATGTGCTCGTCGAAAACAGAATTTTGTTGGAACTCAAATCGGCGCGGACGCTCGACCGGTCCCACGAGGCGCAGTTGCTGCATTACCTGCGGGCAAAGGAAATCGAAATCGGACTGCTCCTGAATTTTGGCGAAAGACCGCAGTTCCGACGGCTGCTCTTCGACAAGGAAAGAAAAAAATTCCGTGTTCATCCGTGTAAATCCGTGGCCGGGGTCGGAACATGAATTTTCGCATTGGCTACGGATGGGACTCGCACGAATTCAGGCGCGGCGTCCCGCTCAAAATCGGAGGCATCAAGCTGCCGCACGACCGCGGCCTGGCCGGGCACTCCGATGGCGACGTGTTGCTGCACGCCCTCACCGACGCGCTGCTGGGCGCCGTTGCTGCCGGCGATATCGGCTCGCACTTTCCCTCCACCGACAAGAAATGGAAAGGCGCCGATTCCTCGACCTTCGTGCAGCACGCTCTGAAGCGCGTCGCCAGCGCCGGTTACACCGTGGCCAACGTGGATTCAACGCTGATCCTCTCCGCGCCCCGCATCGGCCCGCACGCGCGCGCCATCCAGGCGCGGGTGGCCGAACTGCTGCGCATTCCGAAGAATAATGTCGGCATCAAAGCCAAGACGCCCGAGGGCATGGGCAGCGATAACGCCGCCATCGCGCACGTGGTGGTGCTGCTGATGAGGAGGCGGCAGGATTCCGACCGCGTCGCGCTGGAGGCAGCGGAAGAGACTCCGCAGCCGGTCATCGATGACGTCGTGGAGAAAGTACTTGAGGGCGTCTCCGAACCGGAAAAAAAGAAGGCGTCCACTTCTCCCAGGATCACGTCTAAGCACAGAAAATGAAATTTCTCACGCTTGTGCTTCTTCTGCTTGCGCCCGCAGCAGTCACTCACGCGCAGAACCCGGCCGCAGCGAGCCCTCCTGACTGGCGCACGCCCGCCGAACGCAGCGAGTATCGCACCACGCCGCGCTATGACGAGACCATGGCCTACGTCCGCCGCGTGGCGGAAGCGGCGCCCCGGCAGGTGAAGCTCGAAGTCTTCGGCAAGACCGGCGAAGGCCGCGACCTGGTTGCGGTTGTGATCTCGCGCGATGGCGTTTTCGATCCCGAGGCTCTGCACCGCGCCGGCCGTCCCATTTTGCTCATCCAGAACGCCATCCACGCGGGCGAGATGGACGGCAAGGATTCCTGCCTGGCGCTTTTGCGAGACGTGGTGATCACCAAATCGCAGTCGCGGCTGATCGAGCGCGCGGTCATCGTTTTCATCCCCATCTACAACGCTGACGGCCACGAGCGCTTCGGACCTTACAACCGCATCAACCAGAACGGCCCGCAGGACGTGGGCTGGCGGGTGAACGCCGGCAATCTCAATCTCAATCGCGATTACATAAAGGCGGACGCGCCCGAGACCCGAGCCTGGCTGAAGCTGTGGAACCACTGGCTGCCCGATTTCTTCGTCGACAACCACGTCACCGACGGCGCCGACTACCAGTACGACGTGACGTTCGATCTTTCTGCTTATGCGGGCAATGATCCGCGCATTAACGAATGGCAGGAAAAGACGGTGGTGCCTTACCTGGAGAAAGCCGTGGCCGCATCGGGCCATGTGCCTGGTCCCTTGATCTTCCTGAAGGATGATGCCGATCCCACCAAGGGCATCGAGCGCTACCCTAACATTCCGCGTTTCGCAGGCGGGTACATGCTCTTGCAGAACCGGCCCGGCATGCTGGTCGAGATGCACATGCTCAAGGACTACAAGACGCGCGTGACCGGCAACTATGAGATCCTCCGCGCGCTGCTCGAGGTGATGAATCGCGATGCCGAGATGCTGGTGCGCCTTAACCGTGAGGCCGATGCCGCAGTCATAGCTGCCGGCAAGCGGTTCGATGCCAATGCAAAATTCCCGCTGCGAACCGTTCCCAGCGAAGAGACGGGGCAGTTTCTGTACCACACCTTCAACTACACGCGCGAATTGAGCGGGGTTTCAGGGCAGATCTGGATCCGTTACACGCCCGAGCCGCTGGACCTCACCATTCCGCAACCGGCGCGGCTTGAGACCACGCTGACCGTCGCTCCGCCGCTCGCCTACATCGTTCCCGCGCAGTGGACCAAGGTCATCGAGGTGCTGGAAGCGCACGGGCTGCGGCTTGAGCGCACTACCCGGCCCTGGAGCGCTGAAGTCGACACATACCGCTGCACCGATCTCAAGTGGAACGAGAAGTCGTTCGAGGGACATCACGTGATGTTCTCGCCATCGTTCCCCGCTCAGCCTTTCGCGGGTCATTGTGCGCCGGTGCGCGAAAAACTTTCGTTTCCAGCCGGTTCGGTTGTCGTCCCGCTCGATCAGCGCGCCGCCAAGGTTGCCATCGAGTGGCTGGAGCCAGAAGCGCCCGATTCCGCCGTCGCCTGGGGCTATTTCGACGCCGTCTTCGAGCAGAAGGAATGGGGCGAGGACTATGTGGTGGAGAAGCTGGCGCGCGAGATGCTGGCGAAGGATCCCAAGCTGCGCGAGGAGTTCGAGCGGCGCTTGGCCGAGGACAAGCAGTTTGCCGGAGATCCCAAGGCCCGCCTCGATTTCTTTTATCGGCGCTCGCCCTGGTGGGACCGCGAGCTGGGGCTGTATCCGGTGGGAAGGCTGACAACGCTGGAGGGCGTGCCGGTGAAGTAGCGCAACTTTGCTTGTCGTTAGCGGAGCACGGTCACAGCGTTCCCGGCGGGGGCGCCAAGCGGCGGTAGCGCGGCAAGGATGACAGCTTTCTTCAGCAGCGTCTCAGCACTTACGCGCCCACTGGCACCAGCGCCAGCAGCTCGGCGATGGCATCTAGAACGGCCTTCTCACCGTCCCGCGAGTCGAGGGCCTTGTCCACGGCGTGGTGATGCCCGCTGAAGTGGAGAACCAGCACGCGGGTGCCCTCGTCCGACTTTTTCGCCATGTAGGGAAGATGGTGGCGATCGTTCCGGGTTAGCGTGTGGCCGAGAATTATCAGGTCGAAGCGCTCGCGAGCCAGCACCGCCTCGATTTCTTTGCGCCCTGTGGCCGGCGTCACCTGATAGCCGGCTTTGCTCAGCTTCGCCGTTTCCGAGGCGAGGACCTCAGGGTCGTTTTCGCCGTAAAGGATTCTTGCCTTGTTGGTCTTGCCCATAGACCTCAACGGTAGCAACGTTACCCGGCACCATACAGGTCACGGAAGGCCGTGTCTCCGTGGTGGGTGTGCTGAGCGGCGGAAGGGGTCCTTCGACTGCGCTTCGGCTTCGCCTGCGCTCCGCTCAGGATGACAAGGCAAGAGGAAAGGGCGACCCTTTTGGCTCGCCCTTCTCGGTACTTGGTACTCGGTACTAACTCAGGCGTGCGCCGGGCCCGGGCTGGCGCTGGGCTGGCGCGCAGGCTCGGGCTTGAGCACCTTCTGAACTTCCTCCTCACGCGGCGGCGGTTTGACCGGAAGCTCCTTGCCTTCGATGATCATCTGGATCTCGTTGGCATCGAGCACTTCGCGCTCCAGCAGGGTTCTGGCGATCTTGTCCAGGGTGTCGCGGCTGCCGCTTATCACATCCACCGCTGCCTTATAGCCGTCGTCCACGATTCGGCGCACCTCCTGGTCGATCTTGATGGCGGTGTCCTCGCTGTAGTCACGATGCTGCGCGATCTCGCGGCCCAGGAAGATCTGCTCTTCTTTCTTGCCGAAGGTGAGCGGGCCGAGCTGGCTCATGCCCCACTCGCAGACCATTTTGCGGGCGAGTTCAGTGGCCTGCTCGATGTCGTTGCCGGCGCCGGTGGTCATCTGGTGCAGGAACAGCTCCTCGGCCACGCGCCCGCCCATCATGATGGCGATGCGCGTCTCCAGGTATTCGCGGCTGTAGGTGTGCTTGTCGTCGATGGGCAACTGCATGGTGACGCCCAGCGCCATGCCGCGCGGAATGATGGTGACCTTGTGCAGCGGATCGGAGTGCTTCATCATCGCCGCCACCAGCGCGTGTCCGGCCTCGTGGTAGGCGGTCATGCGCTTCTCCTCGTCGGAGAGGATCATGCTCTTGCGCTCGGCACCCATCAGCACTTTGTCCTTGGCCAGCTCGAAGTCGTACATGGTGACCGTCTTGCGGTTCTGGCGGGCGGCATTCAGCGCCGCCTCGTTCACCAGGTTGGCCAGATCGGCGCCGCTGAAACCGGGTGTACCGCGCGCCAGGATGCTGAGATCCACGTCGTCGTTAAGAGGAATCTTGCGGGTATGCACGCGGAGGATTTCCTCGCGTCCGCGCACATCGGGACGCGGCACAACCACGCGCCGATCGAAGCGGCCCGGCCGCAGCAGCGCGGGATCGAGGACGTCGGGACGGTTGGTGGCGGCGATGAGGATGACGCCTTCGTTCGATTCGAAACCGTCCATCTCCACCAGCAATTGATTCAAGGTCTGCTCGCGTTCGTCGTGACCGCCGCCCAGGCCAGCGCCGCGATGGCGTCCGACAGCATCGATCTCGTCAATAAAAATGATGCAAGGCGCGTTCTTCTTGCCCTGCTCGAACAGGTCGCGCACGCGGCTGGCGCCCACGCCTACAAACATTTCTACGAAGTCGGAACCGGAGATGGAGAAGAACGGGACATTGGCTTCGCCGGCTACGGCGCGGGCCAGCAGGGTCTTACCCGTTCCCGGAGGCCCGACCAGCAGCACGCCCTTGGGGATGCGTCCGCCGAGCTTCTGGAATTTCTGTGCCTCGCGCAGGAACTCGATGATCTCGCGCAGCTCCTCTTTGGCCTCATCCACGCCGGCTACGTCCTTGAAGGTGACTTTCTTCTGCTGCATGGAGAGCAGGCGGGCGCGGCTCTTGCCGAAGCTGAGCGCCTTGCTGCCGCCCGTCTGCATCTGCCGGATCATGAAGAACCACAAGGCCCCGAACAGCACCAGGGGCGCAATCTGCAGCAGCCAGGCCGGCCAGTTCCCGCTCTGCGCGTCCTTGACGGTGATGATGACACCCTTGTCCTGCAACTGCTTAATCATGTCCGGGTAGTTGGAAGGGACGATGGTGTGGAACGCTTTCTTGTCGGAGCGGTATTTGCCCCGGACCTCGGTGCCGATGATGGTCACGTCCGAGACGTTGCCTTGGTTCACCTGCGACATGAATTCCGAGAAGTTAATCTCGGCTTCCTTGGCGCCGCTGCTGCCCGCCTTGACCACCTGCCACAACAGCACGCAGGACAGGACGATCACCAGCCAGAACAGGATCGTCTTAACCGTTGAATTCACCTCAGATTCCTCCCCAACCCCTTCGCTCCCGGTTCACTTCCGGACCGAACCGACAATCTCAAGCCAGCCCTGACAGTTTAGATGCGCAGACCCTACTTTGGACCATTCTAATTTTAAATCCTCGGCAGCTAGGTTCGCGCAGTATCTAAAGTACGCTGTCCGAAACCGCTTACCGGGGGGATGGCGGATGCATTATCGCCCGGCTCAGCCTTCAACGCTTCCCGCTCCCCTAGGATGCAGAACATATTCTTCGATCACCACCACCTGCCTGGCTTGGCCGGCGGGCTGGAACTCGGCGGAAGCGCCGAAGCCGCGTGCCCAAGCCAGCTTGCCGCCGCTCACCACCACCGGCCAGGTCTTGCGTTCCGCCACCGGCACGTGGCGTTGTTCGAAGAGTTCCTTCAGCTTCTTTGGTCCCTTACTGTGCGCTGCCCACAGACGGTCTCCCGCGCGCCAATTACGGACGACCAGTTCCGACCCCAACGCCCCCGGATCCAGCGACTGTTCGGGATTATATCCCGAGGCCACGGGCTTCACCGTCCGCAAGAACGCCCGCACTACCCGCCCAATCTCCCGAATTTCCGCTTCGCCCGGAACAGGCAGATGATATTCATAGGCGAGCGGCGCCTGCTGGTCACGCCGCAACTTGAAGCGAAGCTCCTGCTGCTCGTGTACCACAACCCAGCCGCAAGGAAGCTCACAAACCGGTGTTGCTCCTCGTTCGCAGCGCACAGCGCGGAGCAACTCGGTCAGATGCTCGAAATCCAGACTGAGGCCGAGTATCTGAGCGCACTTGCGCAGGACACGGCGCTGCACCGCAGGGGGAAGGGCCAGCAGGCTAGGGATGTCCACCGCGAGGCGGCCGGCGCCGGAGTCGGGGACTCGAGTAAGCTCGGGCATGAGCCGGCCCAGTTCGCCTTCCCAGTAGTTTTCTTCTTCGCGTGCCACCTCGGCGAGTTGCGCCAGCGCCGCTACCGCCGTGGGCTTGAATCGGGTCTCGATCAAGGGGATAAGCCCGTGTCGGACGCGATTGCGCGTGTATTGCAGATCAGCGTTGGTGGCATCTTCCCGCCATAGCTGGTTCAATGACTGCAAGTAGGCGCGGACCTCAGTGCGGCGAACCCCGAGCAAAGGACGCACGACGTAACCAACGCCCTTGCCATCGCAGCAGAGGACTGCCTTCCTGGGATAAATTCCTCCCATACCTCTGGTTCCAGCGCCCCGCAGCACGCGCATGAGCACGGTTTCGGCTTGATCGTCCAGGGTGTGGCCGGTGGCGATAGCGTCCAGGGCCGGTCGCTCGAGGAACGATTCGAAGAACTGATAGCGGGCCTGGCGGCCGGCGGTTTCCAGACTCAGCTTGTGCTCGGCCGCATAAGCGGGCACGTCCGCACTCGAACGGTAGAACTCCAGCCCATGTTGCTGGGCCAGCGCAGCGACGAAACGTTCATCTTCATCGGCATCGGCGCCACGGATCTTGTGGTTGAAGTGCAAGACGGAAGGAACGATCCCCAGAGTGCCCTGAAGCTCCAACAGCACGCGCAGCAGTGCCACCGAGTCCGCTCCACCTGACACCGCCACGCCCACCCGGTTGCCGGGCTTCAGCAACTCGTGCTCGCGGATGTAAGCCAGGACCTTCCCAGTCACACCTGAGATGGTACATCGGTCTGCGGCAGCCCAGGGTGATTCCCGTCACCCACGGCGACGGTACGAGAAGTGTCTGGTCGGCGTCAGCTCTTCAAATTGGTTTTGGTGTCGCATCCATTGTTGAGGAACGCATCAGTCATCGGCGAAGTGCTCCCAGCCACGCGGCGCAAGCGGCTTGCGTTGCCCGTGGCGATCCACCAGCCACATGCTGCGGCCGCGAATGATCTCTCCGATGCGCGTCACCCGAACTCCGGCAATCTTGCCGGGAACCGGGCGGGACTTGGGGGCGGTGAAGAGCAGTTCGTAATCCTCTCCACCGTGCAAGGCATAGTGAAGGCTGCTGGCTGGCAGCCCGCCGGGATGCGGAATAGCTGCCTCATAGACCAGCGCCCCCCCGCCGCTTTCTTCACAAATATGCCCGAGGTCGGTGGAGAGGCCGTCACTCACATCGATGGCCGCGGTCGCCAGACTTCGTTGCCGCAGCCACCGGCCCACGGCGATCCGCGGCTGGGGATAGTAGTGGGGATCGTTCGCGGAGTAACGCGGCTTGCGTTTTGGGCCCAGCGCCGTCGTGCCTCCCTGCCGCAGCCGGTAGAGTGTCGCTGCCGAGAGTCCCAGTTCGCCGGTCACATAGACAGAGTCCCCAGCGCGTGCGCCTGAGCGCAGCAGGGCCTCGCCAGTCGGCACCCGTCCCACAACCACAATGTCCGCCAGCACACCGGCGGGCGACTCGGCCGTGTCTCCACCGGCAAGCGGAACGCTGTACTTCCTACCGAGCCGCAGCAGCCCGGTCATGAACCTGTCCACCCAGCTCTGCGGCAGGTCGGGCGGTAGAGCCAGAGACAGGAAGGCCGCCGTCGGCTCGCCACCCATAGCCGCGATATCGCTCAAGCCACGCGCCAGGCAGCGATGTCCCACCGAGTCCGGCGGGTGCCACTCGCGGCGGAAGTGCACTCCTTCGAGGCTGAAGTCGGTGGTGAGCAGGAACTCGAAACCGGAAGGGCATGCGAGAATGGCGGCGTCGTCCCCGATGCCGGTGCGCACCACCCCCCAGCCGCGCTGGACTCCGGCTTGGCGGCGGATGCGGCGAATCAGCGCTTTTTCGGTCAGCGGCAAGGCCAATACACCCTACAGCTTCGCATAGCTATCCGTCACATTATTTCCATGGATTTACGGACGCTGGTTACTTAGCTTGGGAACGAGCACGCAAGTACATAACCAGCTGGTAAACGCATACCCGATGGTTGTAACCCTTTCAGCATCAACATAGCTGTTGACTTGGGGGGTGGGGGTGGATAAGCTTCACACACCGTTAACCTTAAGCTTGGCTGGGGACCCGAGTCGGTCCAACAGCAAGGCCCGTAAGGACCGATGCTTACCTGCTCGGAGTGATTCTCAGTACGGGGAAACGGTGGGGCGGCTGCCGAGAAGTAACTTTTGGCGGGCCTCAAGTGATTTGGAGATTACTTTTGCGCAAACGCTATTACGTCCTTCTCGTCGCCCGCGATGGTGAAGGCCAAATTCGCAAGATACCCATTCCCCTTCATTACATTTACGTGTTCCTGGCCGGGGCCCTGATCGGTATGTTCACCATCACCGGGATGGCGGGTTCCTACACCCGCATGCTGATGAAGGTGGCGAGTTTCAACCAGTTGCGCACGGAAAAAGAGGCCCTGAAGAACCGCTACTCGAAACTGGAAAAGGTGGCGCAGGAGAAGGAGATCCAGGCAGCGTCACTAGGTTCATTAGCGGGTGAAGTTTCCGCTCTCTACGGTTTGAAGACCAGCCGCATTCTCAAGTCTGATGCTCCCGACCTGACCCGAGACCAGTTTGCCTCCTCGCTTGACCAGCTCTATGCGCTCCGAAGCTCTGCCCTGAGCGGCGCCGCTACCGTAGGGATCGAACTCGGCGGCGGCCGCCCTGCGACGACTGCCGACTGGATGCAGATGGCAGCCGCTCCCACACTGTGGCCGGTCGAAGGCACCATAACCGGCTCCTTCGGCGAGCGCATCGACCCGTTCAATGGTGAGGGTGCGTTCCATACGGGTGTGGATATCTCAGCCAGCTACGGACAAACGGTCATCGCTCCGGCGGACGGCTTGGTCATCTTCGCCGACCAGGATGGCGGGTATGGACGGCTGTTGATCCTGGAACACGGGAATGGAATCAGTACTCGCTACGGCCACCTGTCCAGTTTCGCCGCCATTGTTGGGCAGAGCGTCCGCCGCGGCGACGTGATCGGCTACGTTGGCCAAAGCGGCCGGGCTACCGGCCCGCATCTTCATTATGAAGTTCGGCTCCACGACGTGCCGGTGAATCCCCACAAGTACATGCGCATCAGCGTGGCGCACAACGTCGGCTTCGGGATGTCGGGACAATAACCGATCGACGTTGCAGCCAGGAAGCGGCCGAGAAAACGGCCGCCTTTTTTTGCTTTTCGCGGTTCGCGTATTCTTCTGGAGTTACCGCTCCCTTTTGTGCTTTTTCGCTGGCGGCTGCGATGGGGCTGGCGGAGGCTGCGCTACCGGCGGGCTGGGCGGCGGGCCCAGCGCCTTGCGGATGAATCCCTGCGGAATGGTCGCGTTCAGCATTACCCGTTTGCCGTGCTCTTCCACTTTCAGACTATTGAAAAATGCTTTGACGTCCGTGTCGGTGCCGCCTTGCGTCGTCGAGGATTCCGCGCCCTGAATCAGGGCAAAGAAGGTCTGGGCAGTGTCAAGAAGTTGCCGGGCATCGTCCTCGCTTCGCGTCAGGGCTTCGACGCGGAGATGCAGCGCTCCCAGGTAGCGAGCGGAAGCCACAATGGTGGAACCCGCCAGCCAGGGCATCGGCATCTGCATGCCGCCGGGCAACGGCACCGGGGGGCCCTGGGCCGGCGACGAGGGCACGCGCACCAACGCCCATGCGACGCTGGCCACCGGAATCCGGCGGTACTGCGCCCGCACGAGAGACGGTGCGGAGGCCGGCCACGCCGCCGCGCGGTATTTGTCGATCATCTGGTGGATGGCGGTGACGTCGGGCAGGTTGGAGACGGCTACGGTGTCCAGCCCCAGGACCGCAACCCGCACCGTGCGGCCTTCGTAAGGGATGGCGTGGATCACGGCGTCACGGTAGACCTCGGTGCCGCTTGAGAGCTTGCGAAAGTAGTTGGTGGCGCGCTGCGCATTGAATTTGCCGATGAAGACCTCGGAGTAGCGGGCGCGCTCGAAGAAACCTTCTCCCCCGGCGGCTGGGCCGGTGGGAGCATGCACCGCAAACGCCGCCTGATCCAAGTCGCGCTCGAAGCGGAAGCCGGTCTCTTTGATGAACTGCTCGTAATCGGTATCGTAAACGACCGGCGGAGCTTCTCCGAAAACGTGCGCCAGCCGCACCAGGCGCAGGTTGACAAAGACAACGGCGTCGGACTCGGGCAACAGTCGCGCTGCTTCCGGCGCGGCGCGGCTGCGCAGATAAACCACGCCAGCGATGGCCGCGACGACCAGCAGAACCGCCAGCGCGATCCAGAGTTTACGTCGGCGCATGGGGGAGCGTGGCGCGAGCACCGGCTCTCTCGCCGGCGCGCAGGCGGCCTTCGGTTTGGACTAAAATGAATTGTTGGGAGCGAGTGACCACAGAGGCGGAATGATAGCACCCCGTCCCAGGAGGTGCTTGGTTTACGGTCTAGTTACGGCATGGGGTTCTGGCTTGCACGTCAGATGCCGTTGTGTTAACTTTGCTGATTGTCCCGGCGCGCGGGAGGCGTTTTGCTGGCGTAGCTCAGTTGGTAGAGCATCTGATTTGTAATCAGAGGGTCAGGGGTTCGAATCCCTTCGCCAGCTCCAAGGGAAACGGGTTGCAGAGGGGTAAAGTCGCGTCCTGCAACCAAAAGCCACAGTAGCAGCGAGCAGCTCATCAAGAGGAATACACACTCCACCCTGTACTTCCGGAAGGTGTTGGCATTGTTGCGCTAGTGTGCGCGAGAAAAGGTGTGCGCACAAAGATTAGGTTCCTCTGGGGCTTGTTTTGTGGCATCGCCTGCAGCGGGGTGGTTTCCAGCGGCGGATATCTGGCGCGAGGCACGAGGGCGGAGAAGATGGACAGGTGGCCGAGTGGTTAATGGCAGCAGACTGTAAATCTGCCGCTCCTTGCGAGCTACGGAGGTTCGAATCCTCCCCTGTCCACCAGGATTCAACCATGTCGAG
>Ga0187777_10001155_pt1 | contig 17171 bp, 15 predicted proteins | sample 1015_Q2_SP5_10_M_FD_132416 | JGI IMG/M metagenome (GOLD analysis project Ga0187777, IMG submission 132416) | Tropical peat soil microbial communities from peatlands in Department of Meta, Colombia - 1015_Q2_SP5_10_MG | ecosystem: Environmental > Terrestrial > Soil > Wetlands > Peat | place... | reverse complement strand
CTGAAGGCGATGTTCGTCGACATCGGCTTCGAGAAAAACGCGTTTCTTCATTTTTGGGATGCGTTGCCCGCAGCCCTCGACAGCGGCATTGAGGAAATCGATCGGCCCTCGAAGAAACAGCGGAAACGGATCACGGCAAAGGATATCCCAAACATTTATCCAGTCGGCTCAGACGTAATTGTTCAGGTAACAAAGGGCCCGATCGGCACAAAAGGACCGCGCGTTACCACCAATTTAAGTTTTGCTGGCCGTTATCTCGTTTTGATGCCGTTTAGCGATCGCAGCGGTATTTCACGAAAGATCGAAGATCCGAAGGAGCGTGCTCGACTTCGGAAGATTCTGCAGCAGCTCGATATTCCGGATGGAATTGGCGTGATCATTCGCACCGTTGGCGAAGGCCAGCGCGCCCGATATTTCGTACGCGATCTGCGATTCTTGCTCGAGCAGTGGGCGAAGGTTGAGGAGTTGATCCGCACTCAACCCGCTCCTTATCGAGTTTTCGAAGAGCCAGACCTGATCGAGCGGACCGTGCGCGATTTTCTGACCGAAGAAATCGACGAGGTGGTTTGCGACGATCAGGAGGCGATTGCACGAATGAACGCGCTGGTTGGAACCATTTCACGACGCTCACGCAATCGGTTGAAGCTTTACGACGGCGCAACGCCGGTTTTCGAAGCGCTCGGCATCCAAAAACAGATCGATGACGCATTTCATCGGCAGGTTTGGCTCAAATGCGGCGGCTACATTGTAATCGACGAGACCGAAGCATTGGTTGCGATCGACGTGAATACCGGTCGCAACAAAGGCGGACGTGACGTTGAAAAGACGATTCTCCAGACAAATTTGGAAGCGGCTGACGAAATCGCGCGTCAACTTCGTTTGCGCAACATCGGCGGACTGATCATTGGCGATTTCATCGACATGAAGAGCCGCAAAGATCAGCAAATGGTCTACACATTGATGAGAGAGCGGCTCAAACGCGATAAGGCAAAAACTCATGTCCTGCCGATTTCGCAGCTCGGTCTGATGGAGATGACGCGGCAGCGAGCACAGGAGAGCTTAAGCGACACGATTTACGAAAATTGCCCGTACTGTGGCGGACGCGGCGTGGTTAAAACGTCGATGACCACCAGTGTGGAGTTGCACCGCACTCTCAATACCGTCATGCGCAAATATCAGGACACCGTTCATGATTTTCGCGTCATCTTAAATCCTGATGTGCTCAAGCGCTTGAAGGAAGAGGATGAAGAGCTGCTGATTGATCTCGAGCGGCGTTACGCAGGACGCCTGATGTTTCGTGGCGACCCAACGTATCATCACGAGAAATTTGTGATTACTGACGCCAATACCAACGCCGAGTTAAAGGCTTGAAGTCGATAGGTAATTGAACCGATGAAGATGTCGGGCGCAGTCGCGCGCGATGTCGGTCGAAAAAAATCGATTTTCAGTTGACCCGCCGACAAAGGGGATTAGGTAACCGGCAAGGAAACAGTATGAAAAAGTTAATCTTAGCCATATTGGCAATGGGTGCGTTGGCTTCAGCCGCCTACGCAGGAACGGAGAGCTATTCTGGTAAAGAAATGAAGCAGACTGCTGCTCCACCGCCTTGTCCGGAATGGTATGCCGATAACGAATGGAACGTTAGTATCTGGGGCGCGTACGCGTTTACCAGCACAGACAACAACCGGGAAAGTATTGGTGATATGTTCGCCGTACCGCTCTTTGATGAGAGCCCGGGTAAATACGATCGTTTTCTCGGTGGAGACCACGCCTGGGGCGGCGGTGTTGATGCGAAATATTTCTTCCATCGCTATTTCGGCGTTGGAATTGAAGGTTTCGGCCTGGACGCGCATGAAAAACACTATGATTTCACCGATTTCGGTGATGGAGAGTTTGATCGTGATACCGAGCATCATGCCGTTGGCGGTGTGCTCGGGACTTTGACCCTGCGCTATCCGATTCCGTGCACGCGCTTTTCGCCCTACGTGTGGGCTGGCGGCGGCGGAATTTTCGGCGGTGAAAACGAGCGTCCGATTCGCGGTATCTTCATTCCACCGACTGGGGGTCCCGGCACGCCGTTCACTGAAACCGTCACTCATGACGATGAAACTCGCGGCATGGGACAGTTCGGCGGTGGTGTGGAAGTTCGCATTACTCCCCATATTGGGTGGATCGCGGATTTCAGCTGGAACGTGGTCGATGGGCCGCATAACAATTTCGGAATGGCCCGGACCGGAATCAATTTCGCGTTCTAATTTAGGATCGATAATTTAATCTCAAAACGCCGGAGCGCGGTCCACGCGTTCCGGCGTTTTTGCTTGGTGGTTTGCCAACCGTGCCAGACGCATGAAATTAACGTGATGTCGTTTGCAGAAACGCTGGATAACCTGCAATTCCGAAAATCGTCGCTCGTGCAACGGTTCTCGGAGCTGATCGCTCCGAAGTCCGATATCGATCTCGAGTCGATGGCGCAAACGTCGCGGAGGCTGACGTTGCAAAATTTCGGTCGAACCATGCGGCTGTTCGCGCCACTCTATCTCTCGAACGAGTGCATCAACAATTGCAGCTATTGCGGTTTCTCCCGGGACAATCCGATCCTGCGGGTCACTCTCAGCCTGGAAGAAGTCGTGACGGAAGCGCGCCATCTTTCGCGGGGTGGGTTTCGTCAGGTACTCCTCGTCGCAGGCGAACATCCAAAATTCGTTAGCAGTGATTACCTGGCCCAATGTGTTCGCGCGCTGGCAAACGATTTTTCATCGATTGCCATCGAGGTCGCGCCGTTAGAAACGGCAGATTACCGTCCAATCGTCAGTGCCGGGGCCGATGGACTGACCGTTTATCAAGAAACTTACAATCGGAGTGCGTATGCGGAGTTGCATACCGCCGGACCGAAGCGCGATTTTAATTTTCGACTCGACTGTGCCGAACGTGGGTACGCCGCGGGATTTCGGCGACTGGGAATCGGTGCACTCTTTGGCTTATGGCGCTGGCAGGACGAAGCGGTCGCGCTCGCGGCCCACCTTGAATATCTTTTCAAACACTGCTGGCAGGCCCAAATCAGCGTGAGCCTGCCGAGATTGCGCCCTGCGGCGGGCGGGTTCCGTCCGCTTTTTAGCATGACCGATCGCGAGTTGGCGCAACTGATTTGTGCGTTGCGCATTACGTTCCCGCAGGTTGGGATTGTATTGAGCACGCGAGAAAAAGCATCCCTGCGCGACGCGTTGATGTCGTTAGGCGTAACCATGATGAGCGCCGGCAGCCATACGGAGCCTGGCGGTTATACCCAACAAGGGGCTGGACATCTGCACCAGACGGTGCGCGGCCGGATCATTGCGCCAGAATTTCAGAACGGCACAGATCAGTTGGCTACCGGACAATTCGAAATAAGTGATGAGCGGTCCCCTGCCGAAATAGCGACCGTTCTTCGCCACCTCGGGCTCGACCCTGTTTGGAAAGACTGGGATCAGGTCCTGTGCGCATGACCATCATGCTCAATGGCGAGAAAGCAGACGCGCAGGGCGCAAAAACGATGGCCGAACTGGTTGAGCGCCTACAGCTTTCGCCGCAAACCATCTTGATTGAGCACAATGGCGTTGCATTACACCGTCACGAATGGCGGCAGCGGTCGCTCACGGAAAATGATCGTGTTGAATTGATTCGCGTTGTCGCCGGCGGCTGACTGAACTTCCGCTCGTCAGGCAGATTTGACGATCACCCGCATGCCATCTGTTTGGACCACGGTAATCGGCGTCTTGGGCGGAATGAATTCCCCTTGCGTGACGACATCGACGACGTGATCGGCGAACTGCGCCTTGCCGCTCGGCCGTAAAATCGACAATGCAACGCCGCGCATCCCGGGGCTGAGCGCGAGCGCAGTGGCAAACTCCCGTGGAACGCCAGCCAGCGACGGCCCCGGCGGATTGGAAGCAATCAGCGCGAATCGGCGATAAATGCTGGTGCGCGGCAGGTAACGGGCAAGCAAACTGATCACGATGCCAGCGGCGATGAGCGCGAGAAAAAGATTCAAGAACGGAAGGGCAAGGGAACGGCCGCTTGGAAAAAATGTCTCTCCGGGATAACGATCGACCATTGCCCAGAGCAATGAAGCCAGAATCAGGAAGACGCCGACAACTCCGAAGACAATGGTGGAGTGCGCGAAGAATAAAATTTCGACAATGACCAGAACCAAACCTAGGACAAAAAGCGCGAAAACCTCCCACCCAGCCAAACCGGCAAGATAGTGGCCGAGAAAAAACAGCGCGAAACAGATCGCTGCCACGACACCGGGCAACATCGCGCCTGGAATTTTAAACTCGAGGTAAGCTCCGATAATTCCCCCGAGCAGCAGCAGCGGTGCGAGCGCCGTGATCCAAAAAGCAAGTTGTTCGAAGCCGGTCGGATCGAGCTGCACCGTCTTGCCCTTCAAGCCAGCTTTTTGAACGAGATCGGCAACGGAATCGGCAATCCCGTCGGCGAGCAGCGGTTTGCCGTTAATTTTTTCAGTCGCTTCCTGCGCGCTCAAGGTCAGCACTGATCCCTTTGGATGAATCACGCGATCGCCAATCTTGATTTCCTTGTCCTTGTTCATGAACGCTTCGCCAATATCGGGATTGTGCCCGTTTTTAGTGGCGGAACTGCGGAGCAGCGCCGTCCAATAGGAAATCGTCTTTTCGCGCTCGGTTGCCGGAAGATCTTCACCGGTCGCCAGAACCGGCGCCGCAGCGCCAATCGCGCTCACCGGCGCCATGTAAATATGCCGGGTGGCTATTGCGATGAGTGAACCAGCCGATCCGGCATTTGTATTGATGAAGGTGTAGGTCGGAATGGTCGCGTGGTTTAGAACCGCTGCGATTTCTTCGGCCGAGTCGAGCCGGCCGCCGTAGGTATTCATTTCAAAAATAATTGCGGACGCGCCATTTCGCTCCGCTTCCTTTTCCGCGCGCCGGAGAAACATTAAAAGCGAAGGCGAAATTTCATCGCGAAGCGGAACCACCACGATGTCGCCATTGTGAATGACTTCGCGACCTGCAACGCTCTGCGCTTGCGCGAGACAGCAGGCCGCGAACAAGATCAACCATGTCGTTTTCATAATTTGGAAAGCCGTGCCGCGTTGCGTAACTTTGACACGCCTTCCGAGAGCGAACGAGTAAAAACGTGATCCCAACCGAGACCATCGAGCAGATCGCCGCCGCAAATGATGTGGTCGAAGTCATCGGCTCCTATTTTCCACTCAAGCGGGCAGGCGCGAATTTCAAAGCGCTCTGTCCGTTTCATCAGGAAAAGACCCCTTCGTTTCATGTCAGCCCGCAACGGCAGACGTTTCACTGTTTTGGCTGCGGCGTTGGCGGCAGCGTCTTTCGCTTCGTGATGGAATACGAGCATGTCGATTTTCCGGCAGCCGTGCGCAAACTTGCCGCGCGCGTTGGGATTCCGATTGTCGAAGAACGCGCTTCTGCCGACGAAGATCGTCAACATCAGGCACGGCGAAATCTGTTGCGTTTGCACGCGGAAGCCGCCGAATGGTTCCAGGATAATCTCTTCAAAAAGGAAACGGGCGCGCCGGCGCGCGATTATCTAAAACAGCGCGGGATCGATCGGCAAATCGCGAAGAACTGGCAACTCGGTTATGCACCGGACAGTTGGGATGCATTTTTGAAATGGGCCCCTAGCCAGGGGTATTCCCGCGGCGAGTTGCTGCAAAGCGGGTTGATCAAGCTGCGTGACGAAGAAAAGCAGGCAGGCGACGTTTACGATCGGTTTCGCGCCCGAATCATGTTCCCGATTTGCAACGACGTAGGCGAAGTGATCGCGTTCAGCGGCCGGCTTCTCCAAAGCGACGCCACCGCCGCGAAATATTTGAACTCGCCGGAAACGCCGCTCTTTCGCAAGGGCAATGTCCTTTTCGGCCTGAATAAAACCAAGCGCGCGTTGATCGATGCCAACTGCGCGATTGTGTGCGAAGGCCAGCTCGACCTGATCACGCTGTTCGAAGCCGGGATCACAAACGTGGTCGCGCCGCAAGGCACGGCCTTCACCGAGACGCAGGCGCGATTGTTGAAACGCTTTGTCGACGAGGTTGTCCTTTGCTTTGACGCGGACGAGGCCGGTCAAAAAGCGGCCGCCCGATCGCTCGACGCACTGTTGCAGAACGATTTGATTATTCGGATCGTGGAGATGCCGCCGGGCGAGGATCCCGATGCGCTCATTCGCCGCGAGGGAAAGGAGCCATTTGAGAAGCGAATCGCAGGGGCGCGCGATTTTTTCGATTATTGGATCGAACGAGAAGTGCGCGGGACTGACCTGGGCTCGTTAAGCGCCAAGATGCAGGTTGCACGAACCCTGGCCGAGACGGTTTCACACGTGCACGATCCGATGATGCGCGGAGAAATTGTTAGCAAGGCAAGCGCGCGTCTCGGCGTCCCGGTTTCGGAATTTGAAAATGCCGTTGCGAAACAGACGCGCGCGCCAATGGCGGGATTTTCGCCAGAGCGGCGCCGGGAAGCGACGGCGCCGGCCGCTGCGCCAAGCCATGATATTGCCATGCTTTGCCTGCTGGCATTGCGCGAGAGTGAAGCCCGCAATTTTCTTAGGGAACAGAACTGGCGCGACGCGTTATCGCAAACTCCAAACGCCGAGCTGTTGGTCCGCATTCTAGAGAGTAATTTGCGGCCGGAAGATCCCGCGACACTGAATTCATTCATGGCAGCGCTGGCGCCGGAACAGGAAAGCCTGGTCTCAGGCTGGCTCTTGCAAAAGTTGCCGGCCAACCCGCGTGCTCTGGCCGAGAGTTGGTGGATGGGACTCCGGCAGACCGCGCTTCGCCGGCAATTGGAAGCGGCCGAAAGCAGGATGAGGCTACCGAAATTGAGCACTGGGGAGATCGTAAATTTGCAGAAACAAATCCTTGACCTGCGCGGCCAACTCCACGAGCTTGCGCAGTTTTCGTCCGCCCGTACGGCCGGCAGTTAGTATTTGGTTAATTGTCGATCTTGCGGTGGGAAATCGAACGTCTCAGTCAATCCTTAACTGTAATATCTTGGCCAGGCATTCGAAACGAAAGGTGGGGCATCGCCGCGCAACGGCGAGATCGCCGAAATTCAAACGCGTCCGGACGGGAACGAAGCCTGCTCAGTCACGTGTCAGGTTGAAGAAGTCTTCCACAATTTCCGCGTTGAAACCAAAACGGCGAGGCCGTTTCCTGCTTCGCGCGCAGAGCACGAATGGTCATTCACAGGATCCAGTCGATCTCTATCGGGAATCGGCCAACGGAGAGGAAGTTCAGGTTCGGATGCGAGAGCTGATCAAGCTCGCCAAAGAACAAGGTTATTTAACCTTTGACGATCTGAACGACGCGCTGCCGGAAGGAGTGACTGCGGCCGATGAGCTGGATGCCATTTTGACGCGCCTGCGCCGGATGGAGATTGACATCATTGAGGCCTCGGAAGTCGATCGACACAAAGAAGGCAAGAAAGACGCGGAAGAAGACGAAGAGGAAAAGCCCGAGACCAAGCTCGATATTCTGGACGACCCGGTGCGCATGTACCTCAAACAAATGGGGCAGGTGCCGCTTTTGACCCGCGAGCAGGAGGTAGAAATTTCAAAGCGCATCGAGGAGGCGGAGAACATGGTGCAGAAGCAAATTTACCGCTTTGGTTTTATCGCCCGCGCCCATCTCGATTTAGCGGAAAAGCTCGGAGAAGGGCGGGAGCGTTTTGACCGCGTGATCCTGGATAAGAAGATCGAGAGCCGGGAGCGCTACATGAAAATGTTGCCGCGGTTATGCAAGCAGGTCGAAGCGTTGAACCGCTCTCTGACCGCGCAATATGCGAAGCTCGCCGCGGCCAGGAAGCAGACCAAGAAATTCAAAGCGTTTCAGCGGGGGCTAAATTCCCTCCAGCGGTTGTATCCGAGGTTTTATTTTAAACAAAAAGTAACGGAGGAGTTCGTCCATCTGGCGGACGAGAATTATCGGACTTTGTTGCAACTTCAGGCTGAAGCGGCAAAACATCGCCGCGGAAGCGGGCGATCGTCTTCCGCAGCCAAATTGCAGGCGCTGGGAGCAATCCTTTGGCTGAGCTTTGACGAATACACCGAGCAATATCAGGCGCTCAAGAATTGGATGCGGAAAGCGCTGCGCGCAAAAACCGAAATGGTCGAAGCCAACCTGCGCCTGGTCATCTCAATCGCCAAAAAATACACCAATCGCGGTCTTTCGTTTCTCGATTTGATCCAGGAGGGAAACATGGGGTTGATGAAGGCAGTCGAGAAATTTGAGTATCGGCGCGGCTACAAGTTCTCGACCTATGCAACATGGTGGATCCGTCAGGCCATCACCCGGTCGATCGCTGATCAAGCCCGAACCATCCGTATTCCGGTGCATATGATCGAAACGATCAACAAGCTGATGCGGGTGCAAAAACAACTCGTTCAGGAATATGGCCGCGAACCGACTCCAGAAGAAGTGGCGGAAGAGATTTTGCTTCCGGTAGATCGAGTCCGGGCGGTTCTAAAAATGGCGCAGCAGCCCATCTCGCTTCAGTCGCCGGTTGGCGAGAGTGAGGAAACCAATTTTGGGGATTTTATCGAAGACAAAGGCGCCGAGAATCCGTCCGACATGACGGCAATCGTTTTGCTCAAGGAGAAAATCAAAGACGTGCTCGAGACACTGACCGAACGCGAGCGACAAGTCCTCGAACAACGATTTGGGCTGGTCGATGGCTATAGCCGCACGCTCGAAGAAGTAGGACGGCAATTCCGTGTCACGCGAGAGCGCATCCGACAAATCGAAGCCAAAGCTTTGCGAAAAATGCGCCACCCGACCCGGATCCGCCAGCTCGAAGGCTTTCTCGAAGCTGCCGAGGTTTGATTTACCGCTTTATTGGGCCGGTTTCCGCGCGACTTTTCTCAAGGAATTTGGTTTAATTTGCCGAAGTCATGAGACGGGAAGACGATCAAAAGCTGTGGGACCTTTTGGGCCGCGCAGCCGAGCCGGTGCGACTCTCGGATTTTTTCGGGCGAAACGTTGTTCGAGAAATCCGCCAGAAACCACGCCGGTTTGAATGGCCGCAAACCTGGTTTGGCTTGCGCCGTCTCATCCCGGCCGCAGTGGCGGCCATTATATTGATTGTAGCGACCGTTGCGATTGAGCATCCATTTTCGCGCTCGACAGCTACCGCGGAAAATACGCCCGACGTGATTGCAAAAATTGATCCGCAAGACTTCGAAGTTGTCGCCGATCTCGATGTATTGATCGCGTCGGACGAAACCAGCCTGTGGGACGAAGATCAAAGTCTCTAATTGCAGTGGGCCTGCTTTCAGGCTCGCTGGCGATTTGCGTGACTGTCGATGCACAGCCTGGCAACGGACACCGCAACGCCGCCGGTTTCAAGAATATGCGGGAGCGGTGGAATTCGCTCTCCCCCGAAGATCGCCAGGTATTCCGACGCAATGCTGAGCGCTGGATGCAGATGAGTCCGGAAGAGCGAAATCTGATGCGTGTGCGCGAGCAGCTTCATCGCGCCAAGTTGAAACAAGAAGCCGATGCGGCGTTGCGGGATGCCGGTCTGCGGCTTGATCAACAGAAACGCGAACTCTTTGAGCAGCGCTATCTCCAGGAGCGGCGAAAGATTGAGCGGGAATTGAGTGACGAGGTGGAAGCCAAGAGAAAACAACAGTTACCCGAATTGAACGACCGCTTGAAAAAGGAGTTTCAAGAAACGAATTCGACCGGAAAATCTGCGTCGAGTCCGGCTTCTTCGGCTGCTCCGAAGAATTAGATTTTACCCGATCTCTAAGGCGCGTGCAGCCCATCTAGAAACAAACTGACGCGACCATTTTGTGATCGCGCCAGCTCGATACTTCTATGGCAGAAATTAATGCCAGTGGCGGAAGTGGGCACCATGCCAGGGATGCGCAAAGTACGCCCTGTGACCATGCCACCAATAAAAACCCGGCCCGTACCAATACGGACCGTAAGCATATCCGTAATAAGGATAAGCGTACGGGTATGGATAGGGATAAACCGGGGGGCCGAACCCGATGCCTACTGCTACTCCTGCGTCAGCGCGCGGCCCGCCAGCCAACGCAAAGCCAACGACTGCAACCCCAATCAGCAAAGCCTTTTTCCAATTCATTTCTGTTCACCTCCCGATATTTCTAACATTCAACAATATCTCAGACGAAAAGTTTCTCGGAATTATTCGGCTTCCGAGCGAGGATAATTTGGATAGCCAATGACACAAACATCCTGGCCCAGTTTTTGAAACGACACCGGCTGAAGCCGAACGCCTTGTAACGTGCTCTCCGCTCCGTGGCCGCCAAATGCCAAAACTGGTCCGCCCGTAATGACGGGTCCGAGGTAGATTTGGATTTTGTCGATCCTTCTTTTTTCCAGTGCCTGGCTTAGAATGTCGCCTCCGCCTTCGATTATCAGACTGGTGATATTTCTTCTTCCGAGATCGCGTAAAACAAAATCCAGTGATTTGTTTTGATAGACGATAGTCTTTTTCGCGAATCGGTCGGTGAAAACGCGAGCGTACCGCGAAAAATTTCCTGACCTCGTCATCACGACGCGAATAGGTTGACGCGCTCCACGCACGCCTCGTACGGTCAGGTGTGGATTGTCACGTCGAACGGTTTCCGCGCCAACCAGAATCGCATCAAACTGTGCGCGCAGCTGCTGCGCATCTTTTCGCGCGCGAGGGCTCGTGATCCAGCGGGTTTCGCGCGGGGGGCGCGTCAATTTTCCGTCCAAACTCATTCCGCACTTCGCCATCACAAATGGCTGGCCGCTGACGATCCATTTGTTGAAGGTTTCGTTCATCAAGGCGCATTCGTCGGCAAGAATCCCGCTTCGCGTTTCGATGCCGGCATTCTGCAATAGCTTGATGGCGCGTCCGGAGTGTCGGGGATTCGGGTCGATTGCGCCGATCGCGACCGTTTTGAGACCAGCTTTGATAATCTCCGCGGTGCAGGCTGGAGTGCGGCCGGTGGTCGAGCAAGGTTCGAGCGTTACGTAAAGCGCCGCATCTTTCGAAACGGGGCGGTCCAAGTTGCGCAGGCATTCGATTTCAGCGTGTGGAAATCCTGCGCCGCGATGATGCCCGCGCGCAATCACTCGATTTCCGACAACCAGGACCGCGCCCACCGCTGGATTTGGACTCGTTAGGCCAAGTCCTTTGCGCGCTTCGGTCAGCGCGATTTGCATGAAGCGCTCGTCAATTATTTGCCGGGTCATGATGGAGGGAATATTTGTTAATTGGCCTTCGGGCAAGCGATTCGGGAAGAGAAAGACAATGTGCATTTTTGGCCATATGGAGAATCGACAGACAAAGGATATGAGTCATATCGTCGCGGTTCTGGTGTATCGATTCAAAATCTAATGTATATATAACATCCATCTGTTGAGATATTTGTGTGTTAGAGTTATCCAACGAATCCGCTTTGGCATTTTTCGCGCTTAGCATGGTTCGGTTCCACAGAACCTCATAATTTAGAAAGGGAAAGATACAATGAATTTGATACGTTATAAAAGCCGCGGGGTTCCCGCGTTTCCAACCCTCGATCGTTGGAGCAACCTGCGTGACGAACTGAACTCGCTTTTTGAGCTGCCATTTTCGACTGGCTTCGATCAGTCCGGTCAGCTCTTTAGCGGTTGGTCTCCTCCGCTCGATCTTTATCAGAGTAACGATAACCTGATCGCAGTTGTTGAAGTTCCCGGCATGCGCAAAGAAGACATGGAAATTTCTTTGCATGAGGGGACGCTGACGATCGCAGGCGAGCGAAAACATCAAAGTGGGAATGGCGAAAAAGCGGAACGGACGGAGCGTTATGTCGGCAAATTCCGCCGAAGCATCACCTTGCCGGCTCGCGTCAACGCCGAAAAAGTCAGCGCGACTTATCGAGACGGTGTTTTGACGGTGACACTCCCAAAAGCAGAAGAGGCGAAGCCGAAACAAATCAAAGTCAATGCTGGCTAACGAAACTTCAACCAAAGGAATTAAAATGAGTACAATGGTACGAGCAAATCGCGAGTTGGATAACCGTCAGACCGAAAGCTTTGTCGCGCCTGTGGCAAGCGTTACGGAAGACCGCGACGGTTACTTGCTCCAGATGGAGATGCCCGGAGTGAGCAAAGAAGGCCTCAAGATCACAATGGAAGATAATGAGCTGACAATTGTCGGCCGGCGTTGGCTCCCGAGCATCGACGGTGCCCTTCTCCATCGCGAATCGCGACGCGAAGACTATCGCCGCAGTATTGAGATCGATCCGTCGATTGATTGGAACAAGATCAATGCAAAGATCGAACACGGGATTCTGACGCTGACTTTGCCAAAGGCCGAGCATGTCAAGCCGCGAAAGATAACAGTTTCCTAAATAACTCTCTCTTCTGGGATAACATTGAAGCCGCAGCCGCAAGGTTGCGGCTTTTTTGCTGGCGAAGTGATTGCTTTTCTACTTGGCGAATGGCGCTCCGAGACTTAGTTAGAGTCACCCCATTATGCCAACGAAAACCGAAGAGAAACCCCCAGAGAACAAAGTTGTCGCAGCCCGTAACAAGAACCTCGACCTCGCTATTCAACAAATCGCCAAAGACTATGGCGAAGGCGCAATCATGCGTCTTGGCGATGAAAAGATAGTGGATATCGATGTCATTCCGACCGGAAATATATTGATCGATCGCGCCCTCGGAGTGGGTGGATTTCCGCGTGGAAGAGTCGTGGAAGTTTTCGGACCGGAATCGTCCGGCAAGACGACGCTCACACTCACTGTCATTGCGCAGGCGCAAAAACGCGGCGGCCTGGCTGCATTCATCGACGTCGAGCACGCGCTCGATCCGCAGTACGCTCGGAAGCTTGGCGTAAATCTGGACGATCTGCTTGTATCGCAACCGAGTTCAGGCGAAGAGGCGTTACGGATTTGCGAAACGTTAATTCGTTCCAATGCCCTCGATGTGATCGTGGTGGATTCGGTGGCGGCCTTGGTGACCAGGGCCGAATTGGAGGGAGAGATCGGTGATACAACAGTCGGCGCACAGGCACGCTTGATGAGCGCAGCGCTGCGGAAATTGACGTCGCTAATTTCCAAAGCGCGGACGACCTGTATTTTTACCAATCAAATCCGGGAAAAAATCGGCGTGATGTTTGGCAATCCGGAGACAACGCCCGGCGGCAAAGCGCTGAAATTTTATGCGAGCGTGCGGGTGGACATTCGACGCATAGGCGCGATCAAACAAACGGACGGCGTCGTGACCGGCAATCGCACACGCCTCAAAGTAGTGAAAAACAAAGTGGCGCCGCCGTTTACCGAGGCCGAGTTCGACATCATGTACAATGAAGGCATTTCGTCGGTTGGCGCGTTGCTCGATCTGGCCCTGGAAAAACAAGTGATCGAGAAACGCGGTTCATGGTTGAATTACAAAGGCACGCAACTGGCGCAGGGACGCGACGCAGCCAAAGAAGCGCTCAAGAATGATCCGGCTCTTTACGAGGAACTTGAGAACGCAGTAAAGGCAAAACTGGACGAAGAAAAAGATTAAGGAGGCGTTCATGTGGCGGACAACTTTTGTTTTAGCGGTCTTCGCGCTCGCAGTGAGTGGGGCGGCAATCGCAGTCGCTCATCCGAATCCAAATCCTCACCCGGATGTACGCCTAATTCCCGGATTGGGTGACGTTCATCATCCGGTCTCAACAAAGAATTCTCAGGCCCAGCAGTTTTTCGATCAAGGATTGAAGCTCGTTTACGGATTCAATCATGACGAAGCTCGGCGATCATTTCAACACGCCGCCGATCTCGACCCGAAGCTGGCGATGGCCTGGTGGGGCGTCGCATTAACACTCGGTCCAAATTACAATCTGCCCGTTGATCCCGAACGCGAAAAACAGGGTTTTGAGGCAGTCCAGCGCGCCCTGGCCTTGAAAGAAAATGCTTCCGAGCCGGAGCGCGCCTACATCGATGCTCTCGCGGTTCGTTATTCGAACGATCCGAAAGCGGATCTACACGCGTTGGATCGCGCTTATAAGGATGCAATGGGAAAGGTGGTCGCGCGTTATCCCGATGATCTCGATGCCGCCACGCTCTACGCTGAAAGCGCGATGAATTTGAATCCATGGAAACTTTGGACGGCCGACGGAAAACCAGCCGAAGGCACTGAGGAAATCGTCGCAACGCTTGAATCTGTTTTGAAGCGCGACCCCAACCATCTCGGAGCGAATCATTATTACATTCATGCGGTCGAAGCCTCAACACATCCCGAGCGTGCGTTGCCGAGCGCGGATCGCCTGGCAAAGCTGGCTCCGGCAGCTGGTCATCTGGTTCACATGCCGGCGCACATTTACGCGCGTGTAGGCGACCACATCTCTTCGGCGCATTGCAATGAGTTGGCCGTCGCAGCGGACAAGAAGTTTCTCGGTGAAACGCGCGAGTCGGGCGTTTACCAAATGATGTATTACAGCCACAACATGCACTTTCTCGCGTTTGCTGCATGCATGGATGGAAATTTTGATGAAGCGAAAAATGCTGCCACAAAATTGGTCGCGAACGTGGCTCCAGGCGTGAAAGCGATGCCAGATCTCGAAGGATTTTTGCCAACCCCGATTATCGTGCTTTATGCCTTCGAGTGCTGGAACGATCTGGTGAAGCTGCCAGCGCCTGATCCCGCATTTCAGACAACGACTGCGGTCTGGCACGCGCTTCGCGGCGTCGCCTTTGCCAATCTTGGCAAAACCGCGGAGGCGGAAAAAGAACAGGCGGCATTTCGAGAAATGGCTTCCAAAATTCCAGCGGATAAAATGTACGATCAGCTGAACAAGACCGGCGCGGTTCTCAAAATTCACGAAAACCTGCTCGCGGGCGAGATTGCGCAGAGCCGGCATGATGCGAGATCTGCGATTGATTCGCTTGGTCAGGCGGTCGCGGCGGAAGATGCGCTAAGCTATAGTGAGCCGCCGGCTTGGTATCCTCCGATACGGCCAGTTCTTGGACGGTTATTGCTCGCTGACAAACAATTTGCCGAAGCTGAGAGAGTTTTCCGGGCCGATCTTGACAAGAATCCGCGCGATCGGCGGGCACTCAGTGGTCTGCGCGATGCGCTCGAGGTCCAAGGTCGGCCATACGAAGCCGAGCAGATCGATCAGCAATTCCGGGCGACGGCCAAGGTTGTCACCGCTAAATCCGCTGCCGCGAAACCGCAGTAACGATGCCAGTTCATCGCGGCGGAAACTGGATCGAATAAAACACGACGCGCCCTTGCCGATCTGAGTACGGTTGAATTTTCGCATTGTCGCCGCTTCGGGCCGCCTCCAAGTAAGTAACGTCATAGCGAGACAAGCTGTAATCGCCCGAATGGGCCAGATAGATGTTTTCCGGCTTGTTAGGCAATGGCGGAAGAACTTGCCTGGTTGCGAACGCCCAAAACGGCTCAACCAGCTTCGGTGCGTCGGTCAAAAACGCGAGTTGTTCGTTAAATCCCCAATCGAGACTGATGATCGTGAGATCCGCGCGATCTTTATTCTCCCGGCAGAATGCATCGAACGCGTTGCTCCAACGTCCGCGTCCGCCGGTTTCATCGAGCAATTCGTCGGTCTTGAAAATCGCGTGCAGCTGACTGGCGACAAGAACCCCAACCGCGATCAGAGACAGGCTTCGAATTCCGAGTCGGATCGTTTTCGGGAACTCTCTTTCCCATAAGAATTTGACGGTGGCCGTAATGATCAATTGCGGATATGGAAAAGCCAGAACCATGTGATGGATCCGCACCGCACCCGGCATGAGCAAAACGCCGGCCGTCGTCAGCATCAGGCCGAGGAGAAGAAATCCGGTAATGCGCAATTGGCCCGCTCGTCGCCCCAACCCGACAAACGCGACCAATGAAACGATCGCGACGAGCAAAATCGGAAGCAACAGCGACCGAGCCCCTGCCGGATGCGCGAACATTTCGTTGAACAGCCCGCCGGCATCCATTAGCCGGTAAAAATACGAGCCATCGTACATCGCCAGCAACGTGTGCAGCTTCTCGCTTAGTTCCCCCGGGCCGGTCGACCCCTGCCCAGCGCTCGTGTAATTGACGATCCGCGGAATTTTCAAAATCATTGGGCCAGCCCCAACCAGGAATCCGAGGGTGGAAATCGCAGTGAGGGAAGCACGAGCACGCCAGACGGGCCAGACTTGCGAACCGTAAAAGCAAATCGCCGCGATTCCAGTGGCGATCGCAAAAGCCGCGATATCGACTTTGTTGAAAAATCCGAGACCTAGAAAGAAACTCGCCGCGAAAAGATAACGCGCTTTCCGGCCCTGCCACCAAACCACAGCCAGATAAAAGGCGAGGCATCGGCAGAGGAGAGAAGTGACCGCTGCCCCCCAATCAAGGATGCTGAGGAAGAAAAAAGCGGGATCCGCGATCAAAATTGCTCCGGCGACGATCGCTGCGCGCAGGCCAAGCCAGCGTCGAACGCCGAGCATGAAAAACAAAAGCGTCATCAAGCCGAGGGATAACGTCGTTAGGCGCACGACGGCCACGCTCGATCCAAAAAGCGCCAGCGCGGGCATCAAGAGCCAGCTTTTCAATGCGCCGAGATAAAATTGAACAAAAACCGGAAATGGACGGCCCAAAAGGTTTGCTACCTCGAAACCGGGCGTATGCAGACGATGTTGGCCAATGACGAAGTCTTTTGCCAGCCCGGCAAAAACGGCTTCGTCATAATACAAGCCGGGCGCTGAAACATTTTGTCTGGCCAGAGCGAGCGCGCCGATCGAGAGAAGCAGCCAGACAGAGACGAGCAGACGTAATTCGCGGTAGCTTGATGAAGTTGGGCCGCGATTCGCCTCAAAAGTCGTCGATAGCTTCATTCGGCATTAGAGTGCGTTAAGTTCGATCAACAATTCCATTTGGAAATCTCTCGCTGATCGCGAAGTGTTAAAAGTTCAGAATGATGACATCGGCACAGATTCGACAATCATTTCTCGATTTTTTCCGCGAGAAAAAGCACACCGTTGTGCCGTCGTCCTCGCTTTTGCCCGACGCGCCGAACCTGCTTTTTACCAACGCCGGAATGAACCAGTTCGTGCCGATCTTTCTCGGGCAGCAAAAACCTTCCTGGAAACCGCCGCGCGTGGCCGACAGCCAAAAATGCATCCGGGCCGGTGGCAAACATAACGATCTCGAAGATGTCGGG
>Ga0187777_10001154_pt1 | contig 17173 bp, 20 predicted proteins | sample 1015_Q2_SP5_10_M_FD_132416 | JGI IMG/M metagenome (GOLD analysis project Ga0187777, IMG submission 132416) | Tropical peat soil microbial communities from peatlands in Department of Meta, Colombia - 1015_Q2_SP5_10_MG | ecosystem: Environmental > Terrestrial > Soil > Wetlands > Peat | place... | reverse complement strand
GAAGCGAACTTCGCCTTGGTACCCTCGTCGTAGGCCATCTGGAACTCCAGCTCGCCATCTGGGAGGGCGAAGAACTGTTTGACCGCGAACCGGCCACGCACTGTTTGTTCTATGTCGGCTGGTGTCCCGGACAATCGAAGCCCGGGCAATGAGCATCGGATAATAACCTGTTGGCAAAATTCCGACAACCTTTAACCGGCGCTGGCCGGCTGCCGGACTTGCGGTTGCAGAAGGCAATAGTCGCCAGGGTGGGAGGTTATCAGATCAGGGCGTGCGAAAGGGAGGACATACCAGCGGTTATCGAAATCAATGCCGAGACCCTCCCAGAGCACTACTCCGACTACTTCTACTACGAGATTCTCACAGAGTTCCCCGATACCTTCCTCATCGCTGAATTGGAAGGGAGCATAGTAGGCTACGCTATGTGTCGCATTGAATACGGATTCTCGCACATGAAGAGGCTAGGCCTCGCAAGGAAGGGTCACATCGTGTCAATCGCAGTCAAGGAGGCTCACAGAGGGAAGGGGGTTGGGACTCTGCTGATGAAGACCTGTCAGGAAGCAATGGTGAAGAAGACCGCCTCGGAGTCCTACCTTGAAGTCAGGGTGTCCAACAGCGAAGCCATAGCGCTCTACCAGAGGTTGGGATACAAAGTCTCGGGCCGCCTCGAAGCGTACTACAAGGACGGGGAGGCAGCACTCCTGATGGCGACCCAACTGGGCCAATGAAGCAGGGCGCAGCGTTCGCCGAACTTGCCGAGACCCTTGAGCGCGTAAGGGGGACCACGAGCAAGAACGAGAAGGTCAGAATCCTTTCCAACTTCCTGAAGGACCTGGGACCTGACGACGCAGAAGTGGCAGCGCGGGTCTCTTCTGGGAGGTCGTCAGAGAGAGGGAGCAAGGACGAGGCCCAGGTGGGATACTCGACCCTTCTCGACGTGCTGAGGGAGGTCACCGGGGCGAGCCCGCAGGATGTCTCGACGATCTACTTGAAGCATGGCGACCTGGGGGAGGTCGCCCAGGACCTTCTGGCCCAGAAGAAGGAACAGCCGCTTTTCAACGAGCCCCTGGCTCTGGGAGACCTGGAAGAAGCATTCGTGAAACTCCGCTCTCTGAGGGGTCAGGGTTCCACCAGCTCACGGCGAGGTGTGGTCAAGTCGCTGCTGCTGAGGGCGTCCCCGTTAGAGGGGAAGTACGTCGTGAAGGTCTTAACCGGGGAGATGAGGACCGGGCTTGTTACGGGGCTCCTGGAAGAGGCTATCGCCTCGGCCTTCGGGCTTTCCAAATCGGAAGCGGCCAGGGCTCATATGGTGCTGGGGGACATCGGAGTCTTCGCGAGGCAGGCTGCGATTGGCGACGTTTCGAAAGTGAAGATTCGACCCTTCAGGCCAGTGAACTTCATGCTGGCTGAACCCATGACCACTGCCGCTGAGATCTCCGAACACTTCGGCAAGACTGTCTACGCCGAATACAAATATGATGGGGTCAGGGCGCAGGTACACAGGTCAAAGGGGTCCATCAGAGTCTATTCGCGGAGGCTCGAAGAGATCACTTCTAGCTTTCCCGAAATTGTGAAAGCCCTTGGCCTAGTCAAGGGAGAATTCGTATTGGACGGAGAAATCGTGCCCTTCGAAAGTGGGAAGCCTCTCCCCTTCCAGCTGCTTCAGAGGCGGCTGAGGAGGCAGGAAGATTTCGAGTCGGCTGCAATGAAGGCGCCCGTGTCGTACTTCGCCTTTGACCTGCTTTTCAGAGACGGGAAGGAGACGGTGGACCAACCACTGTCCGAAAGGCGGAAGCATCTCCGGCAGATTATCGCAGGGACCGATGTGAAGATGGCCGAGTCCTACGACGTGGCCTCGGCGGACGAGATTGATGCCGCCTTCAGAAGAAGCAGGGCACTGGGATACGAAGGGCTGGTCGTGAAGGATCCCGATGGCGTCTATGCCATGGGAAAGAGGGGCACTGCGTGGGTGAAGCTGAAAGAAGAGCTCGACACACTGGACGTGGTAATCGTGGCAGCCGAATACGGTCACGGAAAGAGGGCTGGGGTCATCTCGGATTACACCTTCGCCGTGAAGGACGCTGACGAGCTGAAGACCATAGGGAAGGCATACAGCGGCCTGACGGACAAGGAAATCGATGAGATGACGCGCAAGCTCAAGGGAATCACAGTCAAGGACTTCGGCTACAGGAGACAGGTCAGACCTGAAGTAGTCGTAGAGGTGGCTTTCGACAGTATTCAGAGGAGTGACAGGCATGACAGCGGATACGCGCTCAGGTTCCCCAGGATCAAGAGGATCAGGACTGACAAATCGGTCGCTGACATAGACACCATGGATAAAGTCGAAAGAATCTTCTCGGGCCAGAAGTTGAAGGTAGACGAGAAGTAGCCGTCGCCTTCTGCTCCTTATATGAGTCAGCAGAACCGGCAGGTGGGTTGTACGCTCAACTGCTGATCGGCATCTCGTTCGCCATTGCAGCGTATCAGGACGTGAAGGACCGGGCGGTAAGCGACCTGGTCTGGGTACCGGCAGTAGCAGGAGTGGCATACGTCGTTTACTGGTTCCTGACCGCCTCGGCGACGCCAGCAGTGGAGTTCTTCCTGGTGAAGGTCGTCCTGGTGGGGGGAATCGCCCTCCTCTTCACGCTGCTCGGGGGCATAGGTGAGGCAGACGCCATAGCCATGGCTCTTATCGCGGCCGACCCGTACCAGCTTTCGCCCATCGCCCCGCTCTTCGCGGGCGCATTCGTGGCGCTTGCCCACATCGGCTACGAGTACCTTGTTGGGAACGCAAGAGGCGGGCGCACGATTTCGATGGAGCAGTTCTTGAAGGAGCAGCGCTGGATCCCCAAGGCGATCATCTCAGATGGGTCAAAGACTGAAGTGAGTACGGACGTCAATGTGGCCAGAGAGGAGGTCGAGGCAGCGAACAAGCCCGGCGCCCAGGTCGAGGTGAGATATGGAGTCCCCACCGTCGCGTATCTTGGGGTCGGCTACGTGGCCTACCTAGTCTACATGATCGCGCTCAACTACGCGGCCTTCGCTGCCCTGCCCTAAGCGCCGCAGAACCTGAGACAGGTTAAATCGGAACAGTCGGGAGCCGATGGCGCCTATGGCGTTCATCGTCCTCGAGGGGTTCTCGGGGACCGGCAAGACATCACTGGCGATGGGGTTGGAGCAAAGAGGGTGGATCAGGCTGCAAGAGTCGGCCCACGCCGTCCCGAAGGACGTGCCGGTCGCAGATAGGGCAGACACCGCGGCCGACTTCAGCCTCCTCGGTGCCACCATGATGTACAGTTCCATCATATCGAAACTAAGGGCTACCAGGAATATGGTGTCCGAAGGATACCTCCTCGGGGACCTGGCCTACGCCAAGATCCGTTTCGAGCTTGGGAAGAGCGATGCCTATCCGTCGATGGTTGCCATGGTGAAGCGCGCGCTCCAGGAGTCGGCGCTGAGGCCGGACCTGTACATCATTCTGAGGGCAGGGTCGGAGACGATAGACAACAGGCAGAGATTCAAGGATGAAAGGGAGAGGAACGTCACCGAGTTCTTCAGAAAGAGGTACTATACCGCCCTGGACGAGATTCACGCAGAGATGAATGAGACGAAGACCGAAGTGGTCGAGACAGATTCCGACACCGACGTGACCCTTGGGTCTGTCTTCGAGGTCCTCGAAAGGCACGGGGTGATCACAGCGTGAGAGGCCCTGAGTGGGAGAAAGTCCTGCTCGACGCGACGGGGAAGGTGCGGCAGAGGGTTGCTTCGATCGCTTCTGAAGGGCGAAGGCGCGAGAGGGTAGGAGTGGGGGCCTCGGGGGACAAGACCCTTCTGGCGGACAAGGAGGCCGAGGACGAGATCCTGTCGGCGCTCGATCGCGCGGGAGGGGTCAAGGTCCTTAGCGAGGAAGCAGGCTCGAGCGGTGATAGCAGAGCTCGCACCCTGGCTGTGGTAGACCCTCTGGACGGCTCTTCGAACTACGAGATAGGCATCCCGTTCTACTGCTCTTCGGTTGCCATTGTCGAAGGTGAATCTCTCGACTCGATGTTGTTGGGAGTCGTCAGAGATTTGGTTTCTGGAGACGTGTTCGTCGGAAGGCGTGGGAACGGGTCGACCAAGAATGGGAAGCCCATCAGGACGAGCCGAACTTCCAAGCTCGCCAGCTCCGTAGTCGGCATAGACATCAGCCGCGGCTCGGCCGATTCAGTGAAGAGGCTCGCTCCCCTGGTAAGCAGGGTCAAGAGGCAGGTCCACTTCGGCGCCAACGCCCTCGAGCTATGCTACCTTGCCGATGGAAGAATAGATTCCTTCGTCGACATAAGAGGGAGGATCCGGATAACCGACTTCGCCGCCGCGTACCTGATTGCGAAGGAGGCGGGGGCTGTATTCACCGACGCAGACGGCGAGGCGCTCAACCCGATGTTCAACCTGAAGGACAGGTTCGGGTTCGTTGGTTCGGCCAATGAAGCGCTGCACAAAGAGATATTGCAAGTCATCAGAGCACCTTTGGGGAAGGAATAGTCCTTTGCGAATTTCGATAATCCTCGGCACAAGGCCGCAGATAATCAAGAGCGCACCCGTCTATTCTGCTTTCAGGAGGGCCGGCATGGATTGCGACATCGTAAACACGGGGCAGCATTACGACTACGAGATGAACAGGCAGTTCTTCTCAGAGCTGGCGCTTCCCGACCCTTCTGCGGACCTCAATGTCGGCCCGGGATCCCCCAACGAGCAGGTCTCTGCCATCATAGGTGGGTTGGGAAGGCTCTTTGACAAAGGGGCCCCCGACATAGCCGTAGTCCCAGGAGACACCAACTCTGCACTTGCGGCCGGGGTCGCCTGCTCGAAAGCGGGAGTCCCTGTCGCTCACCTCGAGTCCGGGTGCAGGTCTGGGGATTTCCGGATGGCAGAGGAGGTCAACCGCCGGCTGCTGGACCACCTGTCACAGGTCCTCCTTTGTCCGACGCCAAGTTGTGTGAAGAATGTGAAAGCTGAACATGTCATCGCGCAAGTTGTCGAGGACGTCGGGGACACGATGCTCGACTCGGTCCTCAGGTACAAGGAAAAGGTCAAGGAGCGCGAGGCCGATGCCAAGCTTGGCCGAAGCAACGGGGAGTACGCCTTCATGACACTTCACAGGGCCGAGACGGTCGACGACGACAAGACCCTAAAGGGCGTGCTCGAATCAGCGGGGTCGATAGGAATCCCGGTCGTATTCAGCGTCCACCCGAGGACCCGGGCCCGGATGAGGGAGTTCGGCATGACAGCGGGAAGGAACTTGAGGGTTGTGGACCCGCTCCCCTACCTCGACACCCTCGCGCTTGTCAATCGGAGCAGCGTTGTCATCACCGACTCCGGAGGGCTTCAGAAGGAGGCGTACTGGCTCGGAAAGCCAACGCTCATTACGAGGGATGTCACCGAGTGGGGAGAGATAGTCGAAGCAGGCGCGGCCTTCCTTGTGGGGACGGACCCGGCAAGGATCCGGCGCGGGTACAGGAAGGCACTGAAGGTGCCTGCCGAGGCATTCCGGAGAGCTGGCCGCATCTTCGGCAAGGGCGATGCCTCGGCCAAGGTTGTACGGGTGGTTTCGAGATTCATCGGGTCGGGCAGACGGGCCAGAAGTTGAACTCCGTCCCCAGCGAAAGAAAGAGAGAGAGGATAGTAATGCTCCTCTCCAATCCGGCCACCTTCGACCAGAGGCCGCTAAAGGAAGGGCACTACCTTTCGAGGGCCGGATGGCAAGTGACGATCCTGGCCTGGGACAGGGAGCTAGAGACCAGGTCGGACTCAGTCTACGATGACGGTCTTGTCATCAAGAGGATGAGGGTTGGCGCGGGCCACGGGACCCCTTTTCTCACGGTCCCGAAGCTGTTCCTGTTCTACGCGTGGTGCGTCGTCCAGCTCCTTTCATCCCGTGTTGCAGCCATCCACTGCCATGACGTCGACACGCTTCCTGCGGGTTTCGCCGCCAGATTTCTGAAACTTAGGAGGCCGAAGCTCGTGTATGACATGCACGACCTTCCCGAGGCCTTCCTCCGCTTCTTTCCCTTGACCCGGGTAACCCAGGCCTTGTTCCTGGCGGCAGCCAGAAGAGTGGCAGACGCAGTCGTTGTCGTCAACGAACGGTTCGTTACCTACCTCGGAAGACTCGGGTTCACCGAATCCAAGCTGGTGGTCGTCATGAACGCTCCGCCTCTTTCGAGCGGCCGAAGTACGATGACGGCAGGAAGGCCTTTCGAGGTTCTCTACTACGGATGGCTGGGAGAAGAACGAGGGGTCAGACTTCTTGTGGAAGCCGTCAAGGGATTGGATGGGGTCACACTGACCCTGGCTGGTAGAGGGGAATTGGAGCGATGGGTCAGAGGGCAGGCGCGGCTGAACCCTTCCATTCGGGTTCTGGGCTGGCTGAAGATGAAGGAGCTGGAGCCTGTGATAAGGGAGGCAGACCTGATACCTTCGCTCTATGAGCCCAGGACGAAAAACGCGATGATTGCAACGCCCGGGAAGCTCATGACAGCGATGTCGCTTTCTATCCCATCCCTGGTGCCTGCAGGGACCTATCAGGCTGAGATCGTCGAAAAATATGGATGTGGCGTGGTGGTCGACTGGAAGGACGTTGGGGACGTAAGGAGGGCCATCCAGAAATTGGCGAGTGACCCGATGTTCTACCGGCGCCTCTCCGAGGCGTCCTACGAAGCCTTCCGTACCTCGTTCAGCTGGGAGGTAATGGGGGCGAGGTTGACCGAGGCTTACGACAAGCTTACTGCTAGCCCCTAAGCAGACGACCATACACTTCGTTCCACCTGGCGGCGACTCTGACTGGGTCGTTTTCATCGGGCAACCCTTCGATGACCTTTCCCGACCAGTCGACCACTTTGCACCCGCACGATAGAGCCTCGAGTGCGGCTCTGCCCACCGACCTCGCGACCATGTGTTCCGGGGGCTTCCGCATGTCGATGTAATACTCGTACTTCGAAAGCGTCTCAGGCATCTTGTCGTGGGGGATTGTCCACCTGTCGAGCCAGGTCAGTTTGACGCCCAGTGTCGAAGCCGCTTTCTCGGCCTCCTGGTCCATTCCGTATCTAAAGGAAAGCGCGCTTCCCGGGGCCCTCTCGTCCGACGGCTTGAAGAGATCGGTGTCAACAGGGTTCGGCACGAATGTGGCCGAGCTGGGGGCGCCCTCGAGCAGGTTCGGAGTGGAGACCGCGACGAAGTCGGCGACCTTCCACCTGCTGGATTTCTCTGACCACCGCCCCTCAATGTCGGTCCCATGGTAGTGGATGACCACAGGCTTCCCCCTTAGCCGCTTGACCCAGGGCACGACTCTGTCGAGGGAGTGCACATGTACTATGTCAGCGGCACCGGACATGCTCAGAGCCCTCAGGAAGAAACGGGTCGGCCCGTCGGGATAGGCGACGCCGTAGGTCGTCAGACCGACCCTGTCCGCCGCCCTCCTCGCTATGACCTTGCTCTGGGTGCCGAAGGTCCGGTCGGTGAACTTCGCAATGACGCTGCCGACGCCCGCTGTGTTCCATACGTGGAGAATCTTCGGCCCCAAGCCTACCCTCGCGTTCGCTATGACTGGCAAAAAGGTTCCGCAGCCAGAGGACTTCGCGAGAGGTAAAATACGCCGGGTGGAGGCCGGAGTAAGCGAACGGCAGTGAGAGGAGCGGCGACAAATACGAGGCTTGGCCACTAACTACGGACTACGGTCTACCGGTCTAATGGTCTTCACAGGGAGGATCATCAGCGCGTTTACAGGACTATTGTTCACCCTGATGGTCGCAAGGTGGCTCACGGTCCCGGGGTTCGGCAACTGGGAGGTCATTGTGACTCTCGTAACCTTCTCATCATACCCTGTGGGGGCAGTCGCCTACTGGGCGACCCGGGACGTCGCCAGGGGGAAGCTGGTTGGGAGGACCGCGTTCCTCGGAGGGGCGCTCCTGAGCACCCTGGGACTTCTCATGTATCTCGTGTTCACCTTCGTGACCTACTCGACCTTGGCCTCGAACATCCTCCCGTTCCTTCTCGGGGCCTTTTTGGTGCCCCTGAGCTACTGGAGCGCGGTCGCTAACTCAATCCTTCAGGGGTTCCGCCCTGGAGTTTACGGATACTCCCTTGTGACCTCTGAGCTTGCCAAGCTGGGGGTCGCCTACGAGGCCCTGTACGTCTTCAGAGCCGGTATCGAGGGGGTCATCGTTGCCCTCATGGCCGCGTACTTGGTCCAGTCGATCGTGAGCACGTACTTCGTGAGGCTGACCGCGGCAGAGAGGTTCGACGTCGCTCAGACCAGGAAGTGGTCGAGGCTGGCCTGGATCCCGGCCATCAGCTACCTCCCGACCGTCCTCGCAGTGGCTGACAGCTACGTCGCTGCCCTCGGATTTGGATACGCCATTGTCGGCTACTATCAGGTCGCCTTCATAGTCGCCTCGGTGATCGGCTACTCGTCGGCTTTCAGCTTCTCCCTGTACCCATTATTACTCCGGGGCGGGGACCAGAGTCTTCCGTCCCAGAGCATAGACGTCGCTCTGCTGTTCAGCATCCCCCTCGCCGTGGGGGGCATTGTGATGGCGAGCCCCATCCTGACCCTCATGGGTGGGGGTAGCAAATACCTGCCGGGGGTGACGGGGCTGACGATCCTGTCCGCAATGTTCGTTTTCACTGCCCTGTCGACCACGGTCGACCAGACCCTCCTTGGCACCGAAAAGGTGGACATCGGGGAGAGGCCGAAGTTCTGGGACTTGGTACGCAGCAACCTCCTCTACGTTCCTGTGATGAACATACTTTACGGTGCGGTCTACCTGACGTCGCTCTTCTTCGCGCTTTCGTACGCATCGAAGAGCGGGGTTTCTTCGTCTTCTATGGTAGCAGTATGGGCGACCGTACAGTTGATTGCAACCGTCGCATTCCTTCTGGTGAAGACCCGGAGGGCAACCCGGTACGCGAAGCTCGCGCCAGGGTTCAGGGCAGTCTACTATCTCTTCGCCGGGTCCGTGATGGCAGCCGTCCTCTACCTTCTGTCAGGATTTGTGGGCAACCAGGCTGCAGGGACTCTGACCTTTGGGCTGAGGCTTGTGGCCGTGGGCCTAATCGGCTTGGCGGCCTATGGAGGGATACTGTACGCTGCAGACCCCAGGTTCCGAGACATGACACGAACGCTCTTGCGTCGTGTGACTCTCTAGACGGCTCTACTCTTTCTTTGGAGCTTCTGCCGCTGGCTTCTCTGGAGCCATCTCCGGGATGTCGGTGATGGGCTCAGGAGGTGGCGTCGTCGCCATGGTATATCCTATCCAAGCCAGGATTGCCAGCAGAACGAAGACTGCGACAAACGCGGTGATTTCGACCACGTACAGCCCGTTCCAGTAGAGAAGGAGCAGCGCGTAGACTATCACACCTATCACGCTTGCGCCGAGGATTGCTCCGCCGATAGCACGATCGTTGGCCATTAGACGCATCGGCGTTCAGGGCGTAATTATAACGATTGCTATCAAGTCAGGCGAGGAGCCTTCCAGCCACCGAGGGGTTCCCCCTGGTTGTGAGGTAAATCCCTGGAAATCCGTCTTCACGCATCCGCCTGACGACTTCCTTTTCGAGATCGAGGAGGGCCACCTCACCCTTGGAGGCGACTCCGTGCAGGCTCGGAGGAAGCTTCCAACCAAAGTACTTCTCTGAGTAGCCGACATCCTTCTGGTCCCTGAAGGGGAAGACGTTCAGCAGCACACTGCCCTTCAGGCCCGCCTTCTCGAGGGCGCGAGAGTGCTTGTCAAAGACCTCGTCTGCATCCGTCGTCGGAGGCTGGGCCAGCAGGTATGTCGCCCCTGCCCGAAGTCGCTCCTTAGCCAGGGCAACCCCCTGCGAAGTACCCAGACGGGTCAGGTCTATTGGAGCCAGGAGCCTCATCGGGGAACGGGCCTTGCGACGTACAGAACTCACTTCGTGCAACGCGCTGCCAAGGGAAGCGAAGTCACGGACATTGGTAGCCCTGGCAGAGGATGGGTATCTGTCTCCCCAGGCGACCATCAAGGAATCGAGCTCAAACGAAAGCGCGGTCACCACAGACGAAAGGAACTGCAGCCTGTTCATATCGCGGACGACCAGCACCGGCGCTGCCCTTACCCTAATCCGGTCCTGGAGGACGAAGGCAGCTTCGATTGTGGAGACCTTCAGTAGATCTGGGTCCTTGACGTTTGCGACGAGGAAGAGGTCTCCGAAGTCCCGGACGCCTCTGACGTCCTCCACGAAGCGATCGAGCTTCTGTTCTAGTTCCAGTGGCGCATTATCGGCGCTGCCAACCGGAAAGAGGGGCGGGAAGACCTCGACGACGCGCAGGAAACCCACGGTGGTTGACGGCAAGCCCTGATAGAAAACGCTTCGCAGGCAGGGATGGGCAGGCCCGGGAGGGGCGCTATTGGGAGGAGCGACCTAACATCGGTCGGGGAGCGCCTCTTGTGAGGGAAAGGACGCCCTGCAGAGTCTGGCCAGGCAGGCGATAAGACCATCTGTGGTTCCCGTTCAGAGGCACAGCCTCGACGACTCCTATAGCCGTCAGGCGCTTGATGTGCCAGGTCAGAGCCTGGGAGGAAACTCCCACTGATACAGACAATTCTGCGTGAGTTAGGCTCCCCTCTGAAAGCGCCGTAAGTATCTTGCCGTCAGTCCCCTGCCGCAACAATGAAAGAATGATCCGTTCTGCCTCCTCGTACCGGGCAGCACCGAAGAAGCGCCTGTACCTCCCGCTCCTGCATTCTTCCAGCTGACCCCTTCTGGTGAGCGCCCAGATGTGGTACTGGACTGCTCCCAGGGAAAGACCAAGGTCCTCACTTATCTCACGGAGGTAGACGCCTGGGTTGGTCAGGATGTAGGCCATGATCTCCCCCTGGGCGGTCATGTTGACGGAGAAGTAACGCCCGTCAGAGAATGCCCAGGCTCCCGCCGAGGTCGACAGGAGGGCGAGGCTGGCAGGGTTGGTCTGGACGGGTTGAGGATGCTGGTGCCCCCGCACCATGGAAGTGGAAACCAACAGCGAAGAGTCTAACAGGATAGCGACCACGAACAGTGTGACTGCGACCTTGATAGGTTTCGTGCCGCTGGCCAGCGGCAGACTGGAAGCTCCCTTCGATATTTACCCGTGTTCCCTGAATCCGGGGTGGAAGTAAACAATCGTATCAGAAGCGTTAAACGCTTTTTTGCCTCGCTCGAACTCATGAGCCGGGTTCAGATAGCAGGCATAGCGCTTGTCGTCGTACTCATCGGTGTTACTCTCGCTGTTTATGCGCTTCCCACGATGTTGAACGGGCCAGTCTGCGGCGGGGGTGTCTATGACGCCAAAGTCGGCGCCCAGATTTCGATTGACCTAGGCCAGCCGTTCTACAACCTGACCTATGCGAAGAATGGGGTTCTAGAGACTGGTTACTACTATGGCTTCACGGCAGGCTCTGTCTCATGGATTAAAGCAAACACGCCACCTAGTTCGCTATTCGTGAATTGGTGGGACTACGGCAAGGAAATCGTCGGCTGTACAGGAAGAAGCTCTGTCATCTCCAACCCGTCAGCCAGACTTATCGCTCTCGGGTTCTCCGCGAACCAGAGTGAGCAAGACTCCGACAAGGCGCTCAAAGACGTGGGAACCTTACTCTTCACGACTAACCAGACAATCTCCCACTCGATAGCAATCCAATACGGAGCTAGCTACCTTTTGATAACAGTCGGAGACGGAGGAGAAAGGGCTCCCTACATCCTTCGATACCTCGGGCTAAGGCCGAGCGATTACATGACCTCGAACTCGACAGCTTTCTCAGCCGACGGTTGGACCTCGCTGGGCCAGCAGACCATCGTGTACAGGCTGCTGGAAGGGCAGTCAGTCTCAGGATTAACTCGGACGTATTCGGATGACTACGTCAAGATCTTCAGCGTCGGCTCATGACGGATGAACCCTAGAACAACACTGTCAGACAGGATCATCCCTATTCTGACCTTTCTGCTGCTCAGCACACCTCTCTCATACATCGGGACTGTTTTTCACGAAGAGGGGCATGGCCTCCTAGCCCTGGCCCAGGGGGGCACCTTCTCGGGTATTGTAATCGAGCAGGGTGCAGCATATGCTCTTGCGAACTCCTATCTGGTGTCAATCGGCGGATGGATAGGAGACTACCTTCTCCTGGCTGTTGTTCTCACGGTCTCCTGGAAGCTGAAGCCGAAGAGCTTCTTGGCGCGGTCGGCCGTAGCCATGATTGTGATTCATGAGGCTTTCACTGTGCCCAGATACATTGCGAGCCTCCAGGGTGATGCTGAGGCGACCCTGCAGGTACTAGAAAGAGCAGGCGTCAAATCGGGAACATCGGTTTTCTTGCTTGAATCTGTCGCCTGCGCCCTGCTTGCGATCGGAGTTTACATTTCGTGGCGGGTACTTCGCAACTACTTCAGCCAGAGCTTCCCGTGGATGGAAGGACGGAGGTCGAGTCGGGTGGCCATGCTCTTCGTCGTACTCGTCACCATTTCCGTATTTTCCACCATTGCGCCTACCGAGGGACCGGTTATCGCTTCCGATTTTGTCTTTCAGGCACTAGTCGCCGCAGGGTTACTATTCCTCTTTTCGCTCGTCGCCATTCCACCCGCACCGGAGTCGTGGCCGAAGGCCAGTGACTCGAGGGTTCCTATCCCAACCTTCGCGTTCTCCATTCTCCTCTTCATCGAAGCGGAGCTGGTGTACTTCTTCGTTCTCCCGGTGACCATCCCATTCCCATAAGAGCAGGAAATGGCGTCTGCTGGGCGGGAAGAAGAAAAGAACAGTCCGACGGGACCTACGCCTTTGCGGCGACTTTCTTCTCGACGGAGCCCTTTTGCGTGACTTCCTTGATGATTCCCGCAGCTACAGTACTGCCAGAATCCCGCAGGGCGAAGCGCCCAAGCTCTGGGTATTCTTTGAACGATTCCGCCACAATCGGTCTCAGCGGCGTGATCTTGACCATAGCCGAGTCGCCTGTCTTCAGGGTCTTTGGTTTCTCCTCCGTGGGCTGACCTGTCCTGGGGTCGATCTTGGATACCAGCTCACTTATTGTGGCCGCCGTCTGAGAAGTCGCTAGGTGGAGGACGGGCGTATATCCCGCTGCGATTGCAGTCGGGTGGAAGACCACGATTATCTGGGCGAGGAACTCCTTGGCAATCGTCGGCGGGGCACTCGGCGGCCCGAGGACGGAACCTCTCTTGAAGTCGCCCTTGGCGACCCCTCTAAGGTTGAAGCCTATGTTGTCGCCCGCCATCGCTTCCTGCATCTGGGTGTGATGGGTCTCGATCGACTTCACTTCGGCCGTGAGCCCCTCTGGCATTATCATCACGCTGTCGCCGACCTTGATCTTCCCTGTCTCGACCCTTCCCACGGGGACCGTACCAACGCCGGTGATGGTGTAGACGTCCTGTACGGGGAGCCTTAGCGGCTTCTCGATGGGCTTCGGCGGTTCGACGAACTCGTCAAGGGCCTGGAGCATCGTCGGTCCCTTGTACCAGGGCATGTTCGTGGACGGTTTGATCAGGTTCTCGCCGGTCCAGCCCGACACGGGGATGAAGCGTATCTTGGTCGTGTTGTACCCTACGGTCTTCAGGAGGTTCTCGATGTCCTGCTTAGCCTCGTTGTACCTCTGCTCAGAATACTTCACGGTCTGGTCGTCCATCTTGTTGACCGCGACGAGGAGCTGGGTTACGCCGAGGGTCCTTAGCAAGAAAGCGTGCTCCCTTGCCTGACCGCCAGAAGCCAACGCGGCGTCTGCTTCCCCCTTCTTGGCCGACACTACCAGCACGGCCGCGTCTGCCTCCGAGGCGCCAGTGATCATGTTCTTGATGAAGTCCTTGTGGCCCGGGGCGTCGATGAGAGTGTAGAAGTATTTCGGAGTCTCAAACCTCTGGAAAGCGAGGTCGATGGTAACACCCCTCTCCCTCTCGTCCTTCAGCTGGTCGAGAACCCAGGCGTACTTGAAAGAGTCGCCCGCGCCTGTCTTCTCGGACTCTTTTGCGAACTCCTCGATCATCCTGTTGTCGACGACGCCGAGGTCGAACAGGAAGTGTCCCATGGTAGTGGACTTTCCGTTGTCTACGTGCCCTGTGACTATCAGGTTGAGGTGCGGCTTATTCGCCATGCTAAATCAGTCCTTACGAATGAAACGACCTTGGCTCAGCGTATTTAAGGTTAGCGAGATGAAACGATGTATGAAAGGCGAACTCTAATGGTCGTGGAAAGGGTTGACCCCGCCGGATTCGTAATACACCCATCTTTCGAAGCCAAAGAGAGCGCCTGCCCCTGCCAGCAGCGGATAGAAGTAGAGGATTGACTGGTCAAATCTAAGCCCTCCGAAGTAAATCAGGACTCCTAGCAGGATTGAAAGGCCCAAGGTGAAGATCGAAGTCCCGCTCGCGAGGAAGATGGCCAAGGTCCTCCATGGGTGCTCGTCGACCTTCTCCTGGGACATCCGCCCCGGCTGGCCAGAGACCGCTGATAAATCTCCACCCTAAGAGGGAGACTGGCGATTCCGCAAAGGGGCAAAGAAAACGGTCATCGGCTGAGGAAGCGACTGGCGTCGCCCGAATTGGCTCAGCTCGATGACAGGTAGCTCCACATGAATACGCCGACGAGCATGACCAGCGATCCGGCGAAGCCCGTGATGAGGGCCCCGGCCGCGTCACCACTGAGTCCTATGTTCTTGAGGGCGTCAATCACCGGGTTCCTTACGAGCCAGGCGAAGAAGCCCAGGGCGTATCCCAGGAGCCAGAATCCGAACAGTACGAGTTTTCTTCCCATGCTGTATCGATGGCCAATATCAACTGAAAAGTTGGTAAATGCGGGGAAGATAGTATTCCTTTATGGTTTGGTTGAATTGTTTAGAGCAGGATCCCGGCCCAGGACAGGATGTAGGTGGTAACTACACTGCTCATGACTCCAAGGAGAAGGAAGAGGACCCCTTCGACTGCAGCCTTGTCCTTGTACTTGACGTAGTCATCTCTGATGCAACCGGCCAGAAGTCCGCCGAAAATCGCCCCTGGATCCGGAGGCAAGCCGGCATGAAAACCCGTCTCAGGTCTATTAATCGTTGTGGATGCGGCCTCCATCGCACCGAAGCGCCGAACAGGCGGTGCCAACCGTCGCGGACCCGAACCGCATGGAAGAAGCGAGACCTTGGGCTTCGGGTCGACGGCCCCGGAGGCCGACTCACCCGCCGGCCAGCGCGATCAGGTCTTCGGCCAGCTCTTCTGGTCTTGTTATCATTGGCCAATGCCCCGAATCTATGACGCGGTAGGGGCCATCTAGCTTCCCCCACTTTCCCGCGATTATGTCGTCCACGGGGTCGCCGCTTCTGGAGCAGAAGATGAAGGAGTTCTTGATTGAGTCGAACTTCGAGGAGAGGGTGATAGGTTCATTCGCAGGCTTGACTGGCCAGGGAGTTGCCTTCGACATCATCCAGCTCCTCTCCTCCCCCTGGACGTCTGGGCCGATGCGGTCGATGATCTTATCGGTCAGGGGTATGGCGAAGGTCCCCTGTGGCGGGGGGCCGTATTCGCCCGAAGGGTCGAAGGCTCCCTGGGGACTCCTGACTTTGTCGGGCCTGAACGCGTCGAGGTAGATTATTCCACTTACCCTATCGTGGAGACGGTCGGCAACTGGGGCGACGACCTTCCCTGCGAAGCTGTGCCCTACAAGCACGAACTCTCGCAGGTCGTTGAACTCTATGATATTGACAACATCCTGTATCGCGGTTTCTATGCCAAGCTCCTTTGAAGCCAGATGGACCCTCTCGCCCATCCCAGTCAGCGTTACAGGATAACTCTCGTGACCCTTCTCCGTGAGGAGAGGAATGACCTTCTTCCAGGCCCAGGCCCCAAGCCAGGCCCCTGGCACGAGGACGAACTTCACTGGCATCCCAAGCCGCACCCAGGTAATAAGTTCGCGACCCCGTTGGACACTTCGCGGGGGGAGCTGCGCGAAAGTATGGCCCGTTGTTGACCCGGGGATCGGGTCAACAAATCGCGACTTGAGCGAGCGTTGATATACCCGAGAAGAATCCCGATTTCGGCAAGGCCTTGACCTTGCCAACTGGTTTTCTGGCGAAACTGAACTCGGCGCAGAACGTCTTCACCTTCCGCGATTTCATACTCCTCCCTGGCAGAAGCGAAGTCGAGCCCGCAGACATCGACCTTTCCACGAAACTAACGAAGAACATCAGGCTAAAGCTGCCCCTCGTCTCTTCCCCCATGGATACCGTCACCGAGTGGAGGCTCGCACTCGAGATGGCAAGGCTCGGTGGAGCGGGAGTGATTCATCGAAACATGCCTATCCGAACTCAGGTTGAGCAGGCGAAGAGGGTCAAAGCTTCCAAGGTGAAGGTTGTCAGCATTGACGACAAAGGAAGGCCCCTCGTAGGCGCTTCCGTTTCGCCCTTGGACCCCGAAAGGTGCAAGGCTCTGGATGGGGTCGTGGACTTCCTCGTAGCGGACGTGGCCCACTTCCACACTTCGAAGGTGATCGCCGGTGCCAGGAAGGTCCTTCCAAGCCTGTCCTCGGACTTCGTCGCCGGGAATGTAGGAACGGGCCAGTCGGTCGTCGACATCGTCGATGAGCTCCCGAGGGTCGAAGGGTTCAGAGCCGGCATCGGGTCAGGGTCGATCTGCATCACCTCCGAGGTCACACGGGTGGGAGCGCCTACCCTCTACGCCGTTGCCCAGGTGGCCACGGCGCTCAAGGAGAGGAAGCTCGACCTCCCGGTAATTGCAGATGGCGGTATCCGAGGGCCGGGGGACGCGGCGCTCGCCTTCGCCGCCGGGGCGTCTTCTGCTATGCTCGGTTCCATGGTCGCGGGCACCGATGAGGCGCCGTCCCGACTTGTGAGCCGTGGTCATAGGAAATACAAGATTCACAGAGGGATGGCGAGCGCGGCCGCCCGGAAGGTACGGTTCGCCATCGACAGGTACAGCGTGCCGGCCAAGGGGCTGGACGAGGGGGTCGAAGCCTACGTCCCCTATGCCGGCCCAGCAGAGGACGTGCTGATCAGGATGGCCAACGGACTAAGTGCTGCCTTTGGCTACGCCGGGGCAAGCAGCGTGCAAGGGATGTGGGAGAGTGCCAAGTTCGGGCTCGTCACCTCTACGGGCGCCGCTGAGCTAGGCGCGCACTCCTTTGAGGTGAAGGAGT
>Ga0187777_10001151_pt1 | contig 17184 bp, 17 predicted proteins | sample 1015_Q2_SP5_10_M_FD_132416 | JGI IMG/M metagenome (GOLD analysis project Ga0187777, IMG submission 132416) | Tropical peat soil microbial communities from peatlands in Department of Meta, Colombia - 1015_Q2_SP5_10_MG | ecosystem: Environmental > Terrestrial > Soil > Wetlands > Peat | place... | reverse complement strand
GCTGTTGTTCGCCCAGATGCCGGTATAGTTGGCGATGCTGCGCATCACATAATCGCTGCGGTAATTGCCAACGATGCGCGGGTGAACCCATCCGTTCACCGCTTTGCCCATTTTCGGGATTTCACCGAGGAATATCGGGATCGCCTGCTTGCGGATCACCTCGTCGATGCGCGCGCGTTGCGTCCGGTCGGCGGCCGTCTTGGCGGTCGCGCGTGCCTGCTCCTGGACGGCGATCATGCCGACGTTGAGGTCGCGCTCGCTCGCTAGGATCTCTTCGATTTTATCGAAAGCTTCGACTCCGGGCAGCTTGTCATTCGGAAAATCTGGCTTGACAACGGCCTCGTCGATCTGCGGCACGCCGGTTGCTTTCATTGTCACCTTCTTCTGCAGCATGATCGCGTCTTGCGGACGAGCGCCGAGCTCGATCCGCATCAAAATGCGCGACTTGCGGCTCGGTAAAATGATGCGCTGTGTGCCCTTCGGCAGGACGACCGCTTTGGCCTCCTTGAGGCACAACGCGAATTTTCCGAACGGGTGCTTCGGATAATTGCGATCGTTGATGTTGGCGGTGACTTCGCCCCACCCGTTGAGCGCCTGCACGGTGTAGTAGCGGCCCTTGATTTCGGGTAGCTCGATCAGGGTGCAGCTCTTCTCGTCGATCGCCACCCAAGCCTCGCTGTAAAGGACGTCGAGGTTCGGATTTGCCCAGCTAACGGCGCCCGGCTCGCGGTGGATGATCTGGTTCCACTTGAAGCCTTCCTTGAAATCAAGATTTTCCTGCCGCAGCACCAGCAGGCGGCCGAGCAGGTATTCATAAGCCTCGACGATATCATGATCGGTGAGGCGAGGGGCTTGCGCCCCCGCCGGCAAGGCGATGTAGATGACCGCGAGTGCGGCGAGAACGAACTTTTTCATGATCTCATGTCTCCCCACCCCTGACATGAGCATAAATCAATTTACCGCCCGCGCCTCCGGAAATTTCCATGTGCCGCTTAAAATCTCATCGCGGGGCCGATAGAGGCGCACCATATAGTTCCAGTCTTTCATCGTCGGCAGGCAATTGGGAATCTTGCCGTCGCAGCCGCCGAACTGGATGGCCACCGAACCATCGCCATTCTTCTTCCCGGTCATGCTGTTGAGCGAATATGCGTCGTATTGGTTCTTCTGGAAATGTCCCTCGGAATCGTAGACCGTGACCGACCAGAACGCATTGACGGGCACCTTTGCAGGGACATTGAGCTTGTAGATGGTCGCGCTGTTGTTCTTGCTGGGCGTGACGTTGAGGTAGATCGCGTCCCTTTCCGGATTGCCGCCCCAGCCGGCGGCGGTCCCGATCAGGTGACGCACCGGATCGACCTGGGGCCTGCTGCCGAACGCTTTTCTCAGATCGGGCAGTGACGCATTCAAGACTAAAAGCGCATCACGGATTTTCTTCTGGCTCGCCGGATCCCAGTTGGGTACTTCGAAGCGGCCGGGAGTCTTCTGCCGGACGATGACCGCGTCCTGCAAAGCGTGCGCCTGTTTGACATCTTCCGGATCGGCCGGATTGACCAGTATGTGCAGCGCCATGAACACATAACGCGTGCCGATCTCCGGCCTGGTGAAATTGTAGGTGCCGGGGCTGTAGTCGACCTCGTAAACATAGTGGTCTTCATTGACCACCATCATCGACATGAAGCGATTGCCGGGTTTCGGCAGTGTGATCTTCACCGGACCTGCATCGAGATCGAATACCGCCTCCGAATAGAGCGTGTCGCGGTTGGGGCGTACGCCGGTGTCTTCGAGCGGCAGACCGCGACGATGCACAAACTTGCCGAAGGCCCCCCGCTTGACGAACATCGCAAAGTACATGTCGGTCTCTGCGCGATTGAAATTGTCGGCGGTGACCGAAATGGCATTACCTGACTGCGGTTGGCCCTGGGACTGGCCCGGTGTGAGCACGCCAAGCAAGACAAGCAACGCGAAAATGACTCTCATCTCCCCATGTCCCCAATGTTTCAACTTAGGTCTCAAAACGGATTGACATAATTCAAAATCGCAATCTGTCTCAAGATGACCTTTCGAATGATGTGCGCCGGCTTGATATGTTCGGTGTAAATTGCTGCATCCCCGGCGGCGCCGGCCGGCAGGCTCGCAGCGAACTTGTCATCATCCAGCTTGACGCGGACGACGAAAGGCGCCGAGACAACCTGTTTCGGCGTGACCGCGGTGCCGGAGGCGACGATCTGGCCGCCCGCAATTGACTCCAGCACGGTGACAACCTTTCCGGTGAACACCTGTCCGGGAATGTACTTGAAAGTCACCTCGACCGGCTGGCCGGCCTCGATAAAGCGCGCGTAGATCTGCTGGATCTCGACGCCAAGAATTGTCTCGGACGTATCGATGAAGGCCATCACCGGCGACAGGGGCAGGGTTGCCACGCGCGCGCCTTTCATGAGACCGAGATTGGTGACGTAGCCAGTGCTGGGCGCGCGCACGACGGTCTGATCGAGGTTATATTTTGCCCCCATGACCTGCCCCTTGAGCCTGTCGACATCGGCCTGGCGCTGCTGGACATCAAAGGCGCGTCCGGCGTCGCTTGATTGGAGTTGCGTCATCTGGGCGAGCCGCAGCTCCTCGAACTTGAGCTGCGCGCCGACGGTATCAAGCTGGGCCTGATAGGGGACGGGATCGATCTTGAACAGGACGTCGCCTGCCTTGAGCGGCTTGTTGGCCTCGACCGGAACGTCGGTGACTTCGCCCGCCACATTCGGGACGATCGGTACCGAATTACGCACCACGAGGGCAGGCCCCTGCGGCGCGCCCCAGCCCATCGGGATAAACAGGCCGACCAGCAGCAATAGCAGCACGATCGCCGGGGAGATCTTCCAGAAGAGGTTGAAGGGCACGATCTTCAACTTCACCAAGATGAAGAGGAGAACGAGGTAAAGATTGAGGAGCGCGACGATCATCGCGGCGCTTCCTGCTTGCCCGCGGCCGGCACATCGACATAGGCCCAGATCAGGGCGACCGGCCACAGGGCAAAACCGCAGATCAAGGTCACCCACCCGGCTACCGTCACGGCCTGCGCCCAGGGGTGTCCGCGGCTTTTGGCGATGTGGCCGGGCAGGGAACCGGCGATAAAGAACATCGCGACCGCGCTCGCGACCAGGATCAGAAGAACAATCCAGGCGAAGATGTCGAGCATGGGTGCCTATCTCTCAGCGTCGGGGTGTAAGAACTCAACCGCGCTGTTCATTTTGCCGCGCCTGCCTCCGCCTGCTTCTCGAACGGATAGATGACTTTCCAGTCCGTCTTCATGCTGACGATGGTCCAGCCGCGTTTGGTGCCTACATCGAGGGCCTTGTCGAGCTTGCCGATGCGCGAGTGCCGGTCGTAGGCGTATTCACGCTCGGCGTCGGTGTGATGCACGATACCCATGAAACGCGTACCCTTGCCGGCGGCCGTCCATTGCAGCATCTGCAGGTCGCCGTCGGAATTGCCGAAGGTGAAGATCGGATGGCGCCCGATGAACCGGTTGATGCCGACCGGCTTGCCGGGGCCGTCATCGACGAATTCGACCTTGGGCAGTTTGAGCAGCAGCGCGCTGCCGTCCGGCTTGATCTCGAACTTCGTCACGCCGGATGAGCCAACGACCTGCTCGGGCGGAATGCTGTAGATCTTTTCCGTCCAGGGCCGCATGAATTCGATGCCGCCGCCCGACACGATGAAGGTCTTGAACCCATTGGCGCGCAGATAGGTCATCAGCTCCAGCATCGGCTGGTAGACGAGGTCCGTGTACGGCCGGTTGAAGCGCGGATGGCGCGCGGTTGCGGTCCACTCCAGAACCAGCTTTGAAAACTCCTCGACACTCATGCCGGAGTGGGTGACGGCGACGATTTCGAGCAGGCCCTTTTCGCCGCTCGCAGCCAGGGCCTTCATGTCGTGCTCGAGCAGAGCCTTGAACGGCTGCTTGGTCTTCCATTCCGGATGCTGGGGCGCCAGCGCCTTGATGCGGTCGAAGGCAAAGGCGAGCTGGAAATAGAACGGCTGCTCGGTCCACAGCGTGCCGTCGTTGTCGAAGGTCGCGATGCGCAGCTCGACCGGCACGAAATCCGGTGAGCCTTGTGTTGTCACGCGCGCCACAAAATCGGTGATCGATTTTTTCGCCGCGCCTTCGTTCCAGGAGGGGAGAGGGTCGGTTGCCTGCTGGGCCGATGCGCTGGCGCAAAGTCCCGCCACAAGAAAGCAGACCAACAGATTGCGACGATCAAACATGCTGATCACCCCCGACTTGATCTAAAGATCCTCGCATCCGGCATTGCTGCCAGCCGGCGCGTTCTGTCATCATTTGTTCGGGTTCATCGCCTGAATCTTCTCCATCGCATCACTGACGGTGAAGCTTGCCGCCTTGGCGCGTGGCGGGAAGTCCTTGAAGCTCTCCAGATATTTGGCAACGATGGCTTGGATCGGCACCTGGACGAACACACGGCGTATCTGCCAATCGGGATAGTATATGCTTTCGGGTCCCCGCTCGAACGGGTCGGCGCGCAAATTGTACAAATTCGGCACGCGCAGCTTGGTGAATTGACCTTGCCAAACACCGACAGGCATCTTGGGTGAGATTTCGGTGTTCTGTTCCAGGAAAGTGACCTTCCATTCATTCACTCTTATGGCCATCAGATCACCGTCGTCGCTCCAGTAGAGGAATTCCTTGCGCGGCGATTCCTTCACCTCGCCCTTGAAGAACGGCAGCAGGTTCATGCCGTCAAGGTGGACCTTGAACGGCTTGCCGTTGAGCGTGGTGCCCTTCAGTACCTTGTCGACCAGGTTAGGATCGCCATTGGCGGCCGCGAAGGTCGGGATAAAGTCCTCGTGGGCGCAAACGTCATTGACGACCGTTCCCGGCTTGATCACGCCCGGCCAGCGGATCAGGCAGGGCACGCGAAAGCCGCCCTCCCAATTGGTGGCTTTCTCGCCCTTGAAGGGCGTTGAACCTCCGTCGGGCCAGGTGAAAACTTCAGCGCCATTGTCGGTCGTGTAGACAACGATCGTGTTGTCAGCAACGCCGAGATCATCAACGAGCTTCAACAGCTCGCCGACATGTCCATCGTGCTCCACCATCCCGTCCGGATAGAGACCGAGGCCGGTCCTGCCCTGCGATTCTTTCTTTAGATGCGTGAAGACATGCATGCGTGTCGAGTTGAAATAGCAGAACCAGGGTGTGCCGGCCCGTTGCTGGCGGGTGATGAAATCCTTGGCCGCGGCAAGGAATTCCGCGTCAATTGTCTCCATGCGCTTGGTGTCGAGCGGCCCGGTGTTCTCGATCACCTGCTTGCCGACCCGCCCGAAGGCTGGATCGACCGTCGAATCATCCCGGTCGCTCGCCTTGCACTTGAGCACGCCACGCGGCCCGAACTTGGCGCGGAAGCGCTGGTCCTTCGGGTAGTCGGGATTCTCCGGCTCTTCCTCGGCGTTCAGGTGGTAGAGATTGCCGAAGAACTCGTCGAAGCCGTGCACCGTCGGCAGGTGCTCATTACGGTCGCCGAGATGGTTCTTGCCGAATTGCCCGGTCGCATAGCCGTAGGTTTTCATAACATCAGCGACGCTGGGATCGAGCGGCCCGAGTCCGAGTTCGGCGCCCGGCAGTCCGACTTTGGTCAGTCCTGTGCGGATTGGGGACTGACCGGTGATGAAAGCGGCGCGGCCGGCGGTGCAGCTCTGCTGGCCGTACCAGTCGGTGAAAACCGCCCCCTCTTTGCCGATGCGGTCGATGTTGGGCGTGCGGTAGCCCATGACTCCCATGTTGTAGGCACTGACGTTGAACCAGCCGATGTCGTCGCCCATGATGAACAGGATATTCGGCTTGCGTCCGGCTGTCGGCTGCTGCGCCTGCGCGCGCTGCTGCACCTGTGCTGTTCGCACCGGGGCGGCCGATGCCATGGCCGATGCGGCAGCGAGTGTGGTTCCGCCGAGCAGAATGTTGCGCCGGCTGACATTGGCCTTGTGGCCTCGATCGTTTGTTGCACTCATGACGTTCCTCCACATATCGAAATGAAACTCAAGTTGTGCGCAGGCGCGGCAACGCCCGCACTCCTTTCAGAGCGCACGCTTATTTTGCGCCCGTGCTTTCGGGCTCCTGTGCTTTCGTAACCGGCGGTGGATTCCAAAGCCCTGTCAGCGCCTGCGATTTCGGCGCGTAAAGACGCATCGTGAGATTGAACGGACCTTTCGGCGCCGGCAGCCAGTTGGCTTCCCGGTCGCTGCCGGGGTTTTCGTTCTGGAAGTAAAGGGTGAGCGAGCCGTCGGCGTCGCGCTTGAAGGGCATCCAGCTGCTGACAGCGAAGCGATTGACCGGATTTGCGATCTGGAAGCCTTCGGGGTCATAAACCGTGATCGACCAGAATGCTTCGATCGGGGGAAGCTCGCTGCCGGCAAAACGGATAGTGTATTTGTTGGCGCCATCAAGCGGCTTGCCGGCGTCGTCACCGAGATTGAGAGGGTAGATCGCGTCTTCGGGTACGTTCGCACCAAGTCCAGCCTGGGCAATGATGGCGCGCTTGAGGTAATAATTTCCGTAGACGCCCATCGTGTCGGTATTCATCGACCAGTAATTCGCGACGCGAGCCATCGTCGGCGTTTTCCATTCCATCAGCTTCTGGGCTTGCGCCGGTGCGTCGTCGATGGCCTTTTTCACCGTCGCGTCAAGTTTGGCGACATCGAAGCTTTTTCCCGCGTCGAAGCCGATCCGCTTCAGACGGGCGATGATCGGCTCGTCGGTAGCGTGCGGAGGATGAAGCTTGAGCAGTTCAGCCGCGTAAGCGAAGAACTTGGCGCCTTCCATGGTGTCGACCTGCTTCTTCGGCGGAGTCTTGATGTCGGTAGATGGATCGATGACCTGCTTGATCGCGACCGGCGGCTTGCCCCATCCGGACAGCGGGGTGATTTTGTAGCCCTTTTGGACGGCATGAACCGCGTCATAATCTTGCGGGCCGCCGGTCTTGGTGCGGCCGATGATCCACACATACGGCGTCGGCGCGTCGATGCGCGTTATGCCTGCGGGCACCTTGCCATTCCACTTCGGCGGGACGAGCAGGAAATTTGCCGCCTTAGTGCCGGTTGTGCGCCAGCCGGGAGAGGCGAACACGTCGGTCCACATATCGAGCATCGGGAGCAGGTAGTAACGGCCGTTCGTATCAGGAGCTGAAATAACGACGGGCTCGCGAGTAAGATCCACCCAGGCGCTTGAATAAAGCGTGTCGAAATTCGGCCGGACGACCGCCCTCATATCCGCGGTCGGAAAGGCTGGAATATTGTCAAAAGTATTCATAGGTCCGCCGATGCCAGCGGTTTTGGGATCGGAGTTGATGATCTGCTTGCGAGTCAGATCCATCGTGACCAGAGGATAAAAATAGACATAAGCCTCGGTAGCGATCGCACGTGCATCCGCTTCGCTGATTGCAGAACCGGTACTTTGCGCACTTGCGGCGTTCGCCAATGCTAACGTTGCGAGAATACCGGCCGACAAGAAGCTGATCGTTTTCTTCATAACGCTTTCCTTTCCCGAATGACGCAGCGGAATCCGACGTGACTTGTCGACGTATCGACCGGCTGCGCATGGCGTGCGGCTGGTCGATAGCGGCGGCAATAGTTCGGCGCGCACAGATGCGAACCGCCCTTCAAAACCTTGCGCGGAATTTTGACGTTGGGCTGACATGAATCGTAGCTGTCGCTCTCCGGCCCGCCGCGCGGATTTTCCGGGATACAGCATGATTTTTGCGCGTCAGCCTGGTGCTTGGGTGAATACCAGTCGCTGGTCCATTCCCAGACATTGCCGATCATGTCGTAGAGGCCGTAACCGTTCGGCGGGAATGCGGTCACCGGTGATGTTCGCTTGAAGCCCGGATGCCTCTGGCGCGGAAATTCACCGTGCCACGTATTCGCCATCGCGCGATTTTTCGGCATGAACTCATCGCCCCAGGCGTAGTCGGCGCCATCGAGCCCGCCGCGCGCGGCGAATTCCCATTCGGCCTCCGTCGGCAATTCCTTGCCGGCCCACCGCGCGTAGGCAAACGCATCCGCATATGCGATGTGCACGACCGGATGCTCGTCGAGTCCCCTGATGTTGCTCTCGGGACCGTGCGGGTGGCGCCAGTCGGCCCCTTTGGTAAATGCCCACCACTGGCTCCAATCGCGCAGATCCACGGCATGTCTTGGCGGCGTGAACACAAGCGAGCCCGCGAACAACATTTCCGGCAGCGCGCCGGGATAATCCTTGGGATCAGGAGGGATTTCGGCAAAGGTCACGTGACCGGTCGCCTCAACGAACTCCCTGAACTGGTGGTTGCTGACCGGCGTGCGATCGATCCAGAAATCGCCGACCGTGACGCGATGGACCGGCGCTTCCTCGGGATAGTGCTTGTCCGATCCCATGCGGAACGTGCCGCCGGGAATTCGTATCATATCTTTTGTGCGCGCGTTTTTTGGTGCGCCGGCCGGGCCCGTTACTGATAACTCAACAACCGACACGACTCTGACTCCCGCACAAGCAGGGGCAAAAGACAGTCGGGCGGCATGTTGCGTCTTGCGACGATTGTCATCAATTGACGAAAATGTGAACTCACTGCGAGGCGAGAACGATTGGACACTGTCTTTTGAAGGCCGGAATCCTGTTTCAGCTCGCTTTCAAGATGTTCGACGAAAGCTTCAGGAAATCCGGGATTTAGCGGCATTATGGTACGGCACATGATGTTGCTAAAGGCAATGCTGTGGCCCGACGGCCACGCGCACGCGGATTCTCGATCGACTTCGCTTGCGGCCCATGCCTTTTGTGACACCGCCGCCTAAGCTGCCGGCGTACCGGAGGCGACGGTGAAAAAAGTGGCAAAGCTCAAGCACAGAAATCGAACAGCGCGTTGGACATTGTCGACATTGCTGTTCTGTGCACCTCTGATTGCTGCCGAGCCGGCAGCTGCCGACGAAGGCGGCGTCAGTTTCTGGGTGCCGGGCTTCTTCGGAAGCCTTGCGGCGGCACCGCAAGTACCGGGATTCTCATGGGCCAATATTCTTTACTACTCGCAGGTGTCCGCCGGCGGGAACGTTGCGTTCGCCAAGCAAGTGCCGCTCGGCCACATCAACCTGAATTTCACCGGCAATCTCAGCGCAAACGTGAATGGCAGCGCCGAGCCGCTTTACCTCGCGGTGCCCGGCTATACGTTTGCCACCCCGGTTCTCGGCGGTCAGGCCTCGATTTTCCTTGCGATACCCTATGGCCGAGTTGCGAGCAGCGTCGACGCGACAATTACGGGCAACCTTGGCCTGGGCGGCCCGGGGTTTTCGATCGGGCGCAGTCTCACTCAATCGGTCACGGGGTTTGGCGATCTCGCGCCGATGGCAACACTACGATGGAATTTTGGCGTCAATAACTTCATGACTTACCTCACCGGGAATTTGACTACGGGGAGTTATGACTCCCAGCGCATCGCCAACCTCGGTATCGGCCACAATGCCATCGACGCGGGCGGCGCCTACACCTACTTTGACCCGAAGACCGGGCGTGAATTCTCTGCGACGCTTGGCTTCACCTACAATTTCGAGAACGGCAGCACGAACTACCAGAATGGCATCGACATGCATCTGGATTGGGGTGCGTCGCAATTCCTGACCAAGCAATTGCAGGTGGGAGTCGTTGGGTATTGGTACAACCAGCTTTCCTGCGACAGCGGGTCCGGCGACAGGGTCGGCTGTTTTGAGTCGCGCGTTGCCGGCATCGGGCCGCAGATCGGCTACGTCATTCCATTCAGCAAAGAATGGCAGGGCTATATCAACCTCAAAGGCTATAAGGAATTCGACGGGGCTAACCGGCCGGACGGATGGAACATGTGGCTCACATTTGCGATTTCGCCGGCGACACCGGGCGAGACGCCCCCGGCAGCACGGCGCATGATAACGAAATAGATGAGCATGTCCGCCAAGCGCAAATAGCGGACTTGTCAGGTATGAGGCTATCTCGCGCGGAGCCGGCTTCGCGCGTTTTCGAAATCCCGGGATCTTCCGCAGGCTGCTTGCTAGGCAGCTGCTCTATTTTTGATCGCGGCGACAATCGCGGTCAGGATCGCGCCGGCAACGCCACCGCCCGCGAACTGGCCGACAAGCGCGCCGACGTCGACCGTATTCGCCGCCTGGGAAAGGAACGGGATCAATGCGGTCAAAATCTGCCCGCCAACGCCGCCGCCGATGGCGCCAGCAATGGTGTTGCCGGCCGTTCCAAGGCTGAGGTCTTTCGAAGCGCCGCCGACCACATTGCCGCCGATCGCGCCGGCGATAATCTGAACGATGAGATTGATGAGCATGCCAGACATGAAACCCTCCTCATGTTCCCGGGTGGACGTTCAAGTTTTGATATCAGCAGGTAGCTTGCCGCCATTGGCGGCGAGTTTCGCCATGATCTGTTTGTGCAACCAGACATTCATGGTCGCGGAGTCATTGGTATCGCCGGTGTATTTCAGTTCTTTTGCAAGTTCTTTGCGGGCGGCGAGGCTGCTGTCGAGCTTCAGAGCCTTCATCAGGTCGACGATAGAGGTCCTCCAGGCCAACTTTTCGCCTGAGGCTGCTGCCGCCTTGTCGACAATAGCGGCGACATCAACCGTTTGTGCCGGGGGCGCACTGGGTGCTGCTGTCGGCGAGGCATTTGCCTGCGCGGAACCGTGACCGAAAATCGCGCCCATAATGCTTCCAAAAATACTCATAACCATCCTCCCAAGTCTGTTTTGTGCACTGCGCTACTTTGGTACCTCCTCAGCATATCATATCGTTTTCGCAACGGCGGGATCGGTAAAAACTGCGCGAGCGGGCACGCGGTCGCCCAAAGCGCCATGTTATTGTCACCGCATCAATCTAATTTTGAAATTCATTTCCAGTGAGAGGAGGGTAGCGTATGGGCCTGATTGATGTGCTCAACGGGATGCAGAATGGACCACACGGACAACGCGGCCCGAGCAGCAGCAGCGGAGGAATGTCGCCGATCACGATGGCGATCCTCGGGCTGCTCGCTTACAAGGCGGTCAAAGGCTTGGCAGGCAGTCAGCCGTCTGCTGCGCCTGCGAACACTCGCCTGCCGCCAGGCGGAAATCCGATCAATGTCGGTACGCCGAACAGCGGAGGACTTGGCGATCTGCTCAAGAATGGGCTAGGCGGCCTGCTCGCCACCGGTGCAGCCGGAGGCGTCCTCAGCGGCGGCTTGAACGATCTGCTCAAGCAGTTTCAGCAGCGCGGTCAGGGCGATGCCGTCGATTCTTGGGTCGGCACTGGACCGAACAAGCCGATATCACCAGGCGATTTGGCCAACGCGATTGGAGCGGACAAAGTGAATGCGCTTATTGCGCAGACCGGCCTGTCGCGGGAGGAATTGCTCAACGGTCTCAGTGAATATTTGCCGCAGGTCGTCGACCGGTTGACGCCGAAAGGACGTTTGCCGACCGAGCAGGAAGCGCAACACATGCTCTGACGCGTTGGCGGCAGCCACATCGCCGTTGAGCGATCTCGCTATGTGAGAGAGGAGAGCGCATGGGCATTCTATGGATCATTCTCATTGGCTTTGTAGCGGGAATTATTGCGCGCTGGCTTTCGCCAGGGCCGAACACTCCCTCGGGCTTCATACTCACGACCGTTCTCGGCATCGCTGGCGCATTCCTTGCGACCTGGCTCGGTCAGACGGTCGGCTGGTATAGGCCCGATCAGGGCGCGGGCTTTATCGGCGCGACTGTGGGCGCGGTGATTGTGCTTTTCATCTGGCACCGGCTCGTTGCCGCAAAGGTGATCCCCGATCCCGGAGCGTGACCCCGGCTAGATGGGGCTGCACAAGTTTCCGGCCGGCAAGCTCGCTACCGGCGTCGTGACGCTGATCGGCGATGCAAAACCTGGTTTGTGATGCGGGGCGTCGTCACCGCCAAAATAGCAATTGTACCTTCGCAAGCGTATCATGAGGCGAAATAAGGTCTTTTTATCAATTTGATCCGGGGATCGTCATGACCATATCAATCACGCAGGTTCGCAGCATCGTCTTTGCCATTATTGCGGGACTTGCCGTCGCAGGGTGCGGCTATAACAACATTCCGACCTACGAGGAGCAGGCCAAGGCAAAGTGGGGGGACGTGCAGAATAACTATCAGCGCCGGGCCGATCTCATTCCCAATCTGGTGGCCACTGTTCAGGGCTATGCGAAGCAGGAGAGGGACGTGCTGACCTCTGTTACCGAGGCGCGGGCGAAGGCGACACAGATTAAGGTTGACGCCTCGCAGCTTACCGATCCCGACAAGCTCAAACAGTTCCAGGATGCACAAAACCAATTGACCAGTACACTGGGCAGGCTCATTGCCATTAGCGAGAACTATCCGGATCTCAAATCCAATCAGAACTTTCTTGCACTGCAGTCGCAACTCGAAGGCACGGAAAACCGCATTGCGGTCGCCCGGCGCGACTACATCGAGGCGGTGCGGGTCTATAATACGGAGCTGCGAACGTTCCCCGGGCTCATTTGGGCAAATACGCTCTTTCGCGGCAACAAGCCGATGGCGGAGTTTGCGGCGAGCGAAAGCGCGGACAAGCCGCCGCAAGTAAAATTCTGACGAGCCTGACATAAAGGCGCAAAAATGACTGCGGGCCGTATTCCTTCCGCCCTTGGCGGGAAAGGTGCGCGTCCGGCGATCGTTCTTGTGGCGTTGTTGCTTTCGCTCGTTGCGGGCCTTGCGTTTAATTTACCGGCGCTTTCGGGCCGCGTCGTAGACCAGGCGAACATCATTGCACCTGCAACGCGCATCGCGATCGATCAAAAACTCGCAGATCTGGAAACAAAATCCGGCATTCAGATTGTTGTCGGCACGGTTACTTCCCTCGAGGGCCAGGACATCGAGCCTTATGCCAACGAATTGTTCCGAAGCTGGAAACTCGGTGAGAAGACAAAAAACAATGGCGTTCTGTTGCTTGTGGCGCCGAACGAACGGCGAGTCCGCATCGAAGTCGGCTATGGGCTTGAAGGGACGCTCACCGACGCGCTGTCAAAAGTCATCATTACCAATGCCATTACCCCACGCTTCAAAGCCGGTGATTTCAGCGGCGGCATTTCCCGTGGCGTCGACGACATCATCACGGTTTTAACGACCGACGCTTCGGAGTGGCAGCAGCGTCCCTCGCTGCGGCTCGACAACCAGCAGACGACCGATCCTGCGAGCTTGATTCTGATCGCGGCGCTGTTGGGTCTGTTTTTCCTGCTCATTGTTTCACGAACGTTTCGCTGGTTGTTGCTGAATACGCTGCTCAATATTCTTGTCAGTTCAGGCGGAGCAAGAGGCAGCGGCGGATTTTCGGGCGGAGGGGGATTTTCGGGAGGCGGCGGTTTTTCCGGGAGAGGTGGTTCGTCGGGTGGCGGCGGCGCTTCGGGGAGTTGGTAATGAGTCTTTCGAAAGCAGACCACGACCGGATCGCAAGGGCCATTCGGTCGGCCGAGACAAAGACCTCCGGCGAAATTGTGTGCGTGTTGGCAGAGACGTCATCTCATGCGACGGGATTGCCGATACTTATTGCGGCGGTGATGGCGCTCGCGTTGCCATGGCTGCTCACCACATTTACGGCAATGCCGGTTTACCGAATTCTGCTGCTGCAGGTTATTGCGTTTCTGGCGCTTTTAACGGTGCTTTGCCTGCCACGGGTCCGGGTCGCACTTTTGCCACACAGAACGCGCCGTGCAGTCGCCTATCGCGTTGCAATGGAGCAGTTCGCCAGCCGTGGTCTTGCGCGCAACAAAAATCAGTCCGGGATTTTAATCTTCGTTTCGCTCGCGGAACGCTATGCGCGCATCATCACAGGTACGGAAATAGCCGCACGCGTCCCCCAGGCCAGATGGCAGGCCGCGGTGGATGCGTTGATTGCGCATACCAAAAACGGTTTGATTGCAGATGGATTTATTACGGCCATAGAAATGTGCGGAGACGAGCTCGCGAAACACTTTCCCCGCACGGATTCGACCAACAAGGAATTGCCGGACCGTATCTATTTGATTTGAGTCGGCGATTTGAACACGCTGGCATCAGTCACCTGCGGCCGGGACGGTCCCGGGCTCGGCGGAAATAAATTGCTGCTGAGCGAGACGGGAAAACCGACCGCCGGCCGCGACCAGCTCGTCGAATGAGCCCCGCTCAACGATTCGACCCGTATCGAAGACAAGAACATAAGAGGCTTTGCGCACCGTCGATAATCGATGCGCAATGACGAAGGTCGTCCTGCCCTTCATCACCTCATCGAGCGCGCGCATAACCTTTGCCTCAGTGTCGGCATCGAGAGCGCTGGTTGCCTCGTCAAGGATGAGGATTGGCGGATCCTTCAAGAGCGCGCGGGCAATCGATAGTCGCTGACGTTCGCCGCCGGACAATGAGCGGCCTCGTTCGCCGACATTGTCGGCAAAACCCCTGAATTTGCGCTCGATGAATTCCAGGGCTTGTGCGCGCGCGGTCGCATCGCGCATTTCCGTTTCCGTCGCATCCGGCTTCCCGACGCGCAGGTTCTCGGCAATCGAGCGGTTGAACAGCAAGGTCTCCTGAAAGACAACGCCGATGTTACGGCGCAGCGCCGCAAGCTTGAATTCGCGGATGTCTGTGCCGTCGATTTCGATTGCACCTGACTGTGGATCGAAGGCGCGGTGAAGCAGCGCAATTGCCGTGGATTTGCCCGCACCCGTCGCGCCAACGAGAGCAATTGTCTCGCCAGGCAGTGCCCTGAAGTTCAAATCCTCAACGGCAAGCCGCTTGCCGTCATATGAGAAGGAAACGTGCTTGAACTCGACCAGCCCCCGCAGCCTGCCGGGGCTGGTTGCATCCGGGGAGTCGCGAATATCCGGAACGGTGTCCCACACCTTGAAGAATTCGCGCAGGCGCGGCGCATCCGATACGACATTGTTGATGAAGCCTACGCTGCGTTCGAGCCGCGCAATGATCAGCCCGGCAAAATTCATAAAGGTGACCATTTCCCCGACCGTTGCGTGGCTGTTGATGGTCAGCAGGGTGCCAACGATGATGATGGCCAGAACGGTTAGCGTAGTGGCGGTCCGGGTCAGGACGTTGGCCACCGCCCACCAGGAGAGCACTGGCATCTGCGCCGCCAGCAACTGCTCGACAACCTGACGCAGCTCGGCGACTTCGGCTTCAAGACGGGAAAAGCTCTGGACCAGCGCAATATTGCCCAGCGTGTCGGAGGCGCGTTCCGCCAGATCGGAATAGTGACGCTCGACCGAGCTCTGCATGGTTTCGGTCTTGCGCACGATCAGCGTGGTCAGCGTCGCGAAAATGAGACACAGGACAATCAGCAACAGTGCGAGCAGCCAGTTCACAAAAAGCGAGATTGGCAAAAGGACAAGCAGTGAAATGAGCGAGGCAAGATTATCGCGGAAGAAGCCGACCCATAATCCCCACAGCGTCTCCGTGCCCTGCAGCATTATTTTCATCAGACGGCCGGAATGCGTATTGCCGTGATAGGAGAGGGGCAACTGCAAGACATGCTCGAAGTAGCGGGTAAGGACGACGTGACGTCGCCGGTGGGCGAGGCGATCTGCGTGAAGCGCAATCAGCGTTCCGCAGGCAATGGTGAAAAGGCCGAAGCCTGCCCAGGCGGCGAGCAACGTTGCCAGTCTTGACCATTGCGGGATTTCGCCGCGCGTCTGTGTTTCGGTCAGCGTATCGATGATGCGCCCGAGCAAAACCGGTTCGGCAAACTGTGCGAAGGCCAGCGCCAGATTTGCCAGTGTCAGCACCCACGCCAATGCGCCCTCGGACCCGAGCAGGCTCAGAACGCGTGCGTAGAGACGAAGAATATTCATCGCCGGCAATCGCCTCCGGCTAGAAGCAAAGGCTGGTTACGAATTTTCCATACTTGTCCTTGATGACGTAGGGACATTCCACACGCTTGAGAGCGGCTTTGGCGTCTTCATTGCCAAGTGCGGCAGCTTTCTCGTAATAGGCCTTGGCCGCGCTCGAGTCCTGCGGTCCTCCGCGCCCGCTTTGCGCGAACGCACCCAACCGCTCCAAAGCGCCGGCGTGGCCTTGCTCGGCCGCTTTTTCAAACAGCGCGCGCGCGGCAGCGTCGTCCTTCGGCCCGCCAACCCCATCTGAAATCATCAAGCCAAGCTGGTACTGGGCCTCCGCAGAATTGGCCTCGGCTGCTTTCGACAACAAGGCACGAGCCTTGGCGGGGTCCGACGACGCGCCACCAGAGATTGCCGCGAGATTGGTGACGCCGCGCGGATTGCCGGCTTCGGCGGCGCGCTCGAACAGCTTTCGCGCCTCTGCCGGATCCTTGGCAACTCCGTTTCCGGTTCCGAGCAGCACGCCGAGCTCAACCATCGCCGAGGTGCTGCCCTTGTCCGCGGCTTTGCGCCAGGTGCTCACGGCTTCCGGCATTTGCCGGTTGGCGGCGTAGGCACGGCCGAGTTCGTACATGGCGCGGCGCGATGAAGCCGCCGCGACTTTGCAAAATTTGATCGCGGTCGAAATGTCCGACTGGGCGATTTCGGGGACGCCTTTAACGTCCGCCGGCTTGTCAGGGTCGAGGGGATCGGCGGCGATTCGGTCGCAAAGTACGAGGTCCGCCGATTGAGCGCGGGCAGGTGGCTGGGTCACGCCAAAGGCTAACGTCAGGCCGAGGCCGAATTTGCAAACGGTCGAAACCGCGACAGATCGCTTTGTCATGACCTATGTCAGGCTTTCACTCGGCAATTTGAGGCGAAAACGACCTTAAAGCCGTGAATTTTGGGCAGCAAGCGCCCGATTGGGCCGGCCCATTCTCAAGGAATTACCAAGCCCGTCTCAAGAACAAATCAAGCTGCGGGCAAAGTCTTTTGGCAGCCGTAGCGGCATTTCTCAGGCTCGCAATGCCCTGTGGAATTTGCCGATAGGAGCCACCGATGTCCCCCGCAACACTCGCCGTTGTCAAAACCGCCAAGCAAGAGACACCCTCCGCATTACCGGACCTAGCGGTGATCAAAACCCGCCAGCAGGCTGCATGGTCCTCCGGCGACTACGCGGTCGTTGGTACGACATTGCAGATCGTTGGCGAAGAGCTATGCGAAACTCTCGATTTACACGCGGGTTCGACCGTGCTCGACGTCGCTGCCGGAAATGGAATGGCCAGTCTTGCCGCCGCCCGGCGCTGGTGTGACGT
>Ga0187777_10001150_pt1 | contig 17204 bp, 16 predicted proteins | sample 1015_Q2_SP5_10_M_FD_132416 | JGI IMG/M metagenome (GOLD analysis project Ga0187777, IMG submission 132416) | Tropical peat soil microbial communities from peatlands in Department of Meta, Colombia - 1015_Q2_SP5_10_MG | ecosystem: Environmental > Terrestrial > Soil > Wetlands > Peat | place... | reverse complement strand
TGCGACGGATGGTACGGGTGGTGGGGGCCGCCCAGGGCGGCGCCGGGGACATCGAGCGCATCACCGAGGGGCTCTACCGGGCCCGCGTGGTCACTTCGGTGGCCGAGGCGGAGGCGGCCCTCGCGACACGCATCAGTTCAGCAGGTACTGCAGTCCCACCGTCACCACCGGACCGACCGTCTGGACCCCAAACAGGTGCGTTGCGAAGGGCACCTGGACCTGGGCGTACAGCCAGAAGGCGCCGCTGACGTTCCAGGCAATGCCGGGCGTGGCCACCAGCACCAGACCACCGGTATTGGACTGGACGTCCCCGCTGTCGGTGTCGTGTGCGGCATACCTCCCATCGATACCGAGGCTGAGCGCCAGCGGCTCCAGAACCCGGTAACGGAGAGTCAAGTTCCAAAGCACGGCGGCGCCGAACTGGTATCCGTAGGAATTGGTGGTCCGGTAGCGCCCGGTCACGCCGACCATGAGGTTCCACGGGTCCTGGTGGAAGGCATAGAGGAGGCCCAGGTACGGACCCCACGCTCCCGTCCCGAGCTGCGCATGCTGGTCGATGCGCTGGCCGTCGACCTGGATGTCGTCCTGACCGGTGGGGAAGGAGGTTCCGGCCGAGATGGCCAGGTTCTGCTTTCTGAGCTCGGCGAAGTCGGTGTCCTGCCAGACGAAGAACCGCACGCCGAACTCGATGTCACCGAGCCCGAAGGGGGTGGCCGACTCGCTCGGAAGGCCGCCGCCCGAGAGCGTCCAGCTCTTCCACGGGAGAGGCACCTGGAGCACCAGGTTGAGGTTGTTCGTCGGGCTGAAGACGACGACCGGCATGAAGGTCATCTGGACCAGGGACTCGGTCTGGGCCGGATTGTCGTCGCTCTCGGCGCTGGCGGTGAGGTAAGCGTAGTCGAAGGCGAACCGGAAGGTGCCGCTCTTCGGGCTCGAGTCACCCGCGGCGACGAGCGGGTCACCGCATCCGCACACCGAGCAGGCGGAAACGGGCCGGGCTGGCAGCCACGCCGCCAGCGCGACCAGGCCTCCCAGGCGAGCGAGCTTGCCGACCATGCCCGGCAGAGATGACCCGCCGGCCGGGCGACGGCCATGCGGCACAGTGTCGCATCCCCTCAATCCACGAGCAGGATCCCGCTGACCATCATCCCCATGGTGCATCCGTAGCGCAGTGCGCCGGACCGCGGCGGCGTGAAGGTCACGGTGACCGGCGTGTTCAGCGGGAGGGGCACCGTGCCGGCGTCGGTTCCGGGGACGACCAGCTCGGTGGCGCAGGTCTGGTCGGTCTTGCGGGTCACCACCAGCGTCACCGGACGCCCGGCGGCGACGTGGACCGGTGACGGCTCGAAGCCGGTCTCCGTCACCGCCAGCTCCACGCGATTGTCGGGCCCGGCGCGCACCTCACGATGCGGCCGGGGAACGGACCGCGCCGGAGGGGGGGAGGGCCAGAGGAGAAGGGCGACGGTGCCGACCCCGACGGTGGCGGTGAGGAGGGCAAGCAGGAGCAGGCGGCGGCTCATCCCGGTCCGCTTGTACCACCCGGGAGGCGCAACCTTCGGCCCCGCGACGTGTTGCCGGGTGGGAGAACCGAGGGCGTGAATGAGCCCGGGCCCCGTCGCGTCCTCTCGTCCCGAGCAAGGAGACACCCCAGGATGATGCTCCGGCGAACACCCCTTCGACTCGTCGCGCTCTGCCTCGTCCCGGCGGTGGCCGGAGCACAGGTCACCGCGCCGCCGCCTGCCGCGGTGCCCCCGGCCGCCTCCGTCCGGGCGCCCGCCCCGGCACCCGCCCCCGAGGTCGAGCCGCCGGAGGTCCGCGTCGACGCCCAGACTGCGCCGCCTCCCCCGCGCGCCGAGACCCCGCCCGTGCAGCCGCGACCGAGCGACGTGTGGATCGGCGGGCACTGGCACTGGGAAAACGGGGCCTACGCCTGGGTCCCGGGCTACTGGGCACCGCCCCCGGCCCCGGGATACGTCTGGGTCCCCGCGCGCTGGGTCCAGCGGGAGAGCATGTGGTACTTCCGCGCCGGTCACTGGAAGCCCGCGGCGGGGACCTCGGCCGCGGTCGTGGCGCCACCGGGTGGCGCGGCGGTGGCGGTGCAGCCCGCGCCCCCGGCGGTCATCTCCGAGGCCAGACCCGTCACGCCCTACGCAGGAGCCGTCTGGAACCCGGGCTACTGGTCCTGGAACGGCATCCAGTACGTGTGGATCGCCGGGGGCTGGATCGCCCCCCGGCCGGGCTACGCATGGATCCCCGGCCACTGGAAGGCGACTCCCTATGGGTGGCGGTGGGTCCCCGGCCACTGGCGGCGGGTCTGAGCCGCCGCCCGGGCGCTCGTCACTTCTTGGAGCCGAGATGCGCTTCCAGCATCCACAGCCACTTGTCCACGCCGCGCGAGATCTCGGTGTAGATGTCGGCGGTGTCCGCGTCGCCCAGCTCCTCTCCGCTGGTCTTGATCGCCTCGCGCACCGCCTTCCCGAAGGCAGCCAGGGACCCGGACAGGTAGTCCACGTGCTCCATCCCGTCGGCGAGTGAGAGCGGGTACTGCTTGATGGGCGTCCGCTTGGCCACCACCACCGCCGTTCCCTCGGCGATGCCGCCCAGCTGCACGATTCGCTCGGCGAGCAAATCGGAGTACTCCTCGAAGTCCTCGTTGATCTTGTCGAACAGCTCGTGGAGCGCCGCGAAGTTCGGGCCCTTCACGTTCCAGTGGGCCTGCTTGGTCTGGAGCATGACGTCCAGCGAGCTGGCCAGATGGACATTCAGGAGATCCACCAGTCCCTCTCGCCGCTTGGCCGGGATGTCGTTCTTGGTCGGGTACATGGAGCTGCTCCTCTCGTTCTTGGGTTCCTGGAATGAGCAAGCGCAAGATAACCATTCCCCCTACATGCCGCAGGGTCGGCCGCCACCCCACCGAAGGGCGGGGGGGAAGGTGAGCTGGGCCGGCGGTTGCGGTAGACCAGAGCTCGAGAAAGGCAGCATCCCTCCCATCGTCCGTCCACCAGCCAACTCGCCCCGGTCCGTCACCCGGGTGCTCCGGCGCTCGCTCCCTTCCTTCCCGGTGCTGGCCGCGACCGCCCTGGCGCTCGTCGGCTGCCAGTCCCCGAGCTCGCAGCCGGGCACCGGCGTGCCGAGCAGCTGCCAGGCCCAGGCGCCCCTCATCGAGCCGGTGGAGACGGACATCCTCTTCATCATCGACGACAGCGGCTCGATGGCCCGGGAGCAGCAGCGCGTGGCCGCCGACCTGCCAGTGTTCGTCCAGGAGCTGCAGCAGACGGGCGGGGTGGAGCACGACTTCCGCGTCGGCCTGACCACCACCTCGGTGTACAGCGCCTACCAGGACTACAGCTCCATCGCCTACTACTACTACCCGGAGGCGGGCTGGCTCCGCCGCCTGCCGCTGGTCGACGGCGGGCCGGGCACCGAGCGCTACCTCGACGGAACCGACCCCCAGCTCGTCCAGCGCTTCTCGCTGGCCGTGGTCGGGGTGGGGGTGAACGGCAGCGGTCAGGAGACCCCCTTCGAGGCCACCCGCATCGCCCTGGAAAACGCCGCGGCGCCGGCCGAGTCGGACGGCGGCCCGGCCAACCACGGCTTCCTGCGCGACGGCGCCCGGCTGATGGTCATCGTCGTCACCGACGAGGACGACTGCAGCGAGACCCGGCGCCCGCCGCTCGTCTACTACAACGACGTCGATGGCGAGGACTTCTGCATCAATCACCAGGACCTGCTCACCCCGGTGGGGGACTACTTCACCCTCCTCGAGAACCTCTCCGACGGTCAGGGAAGGAACCGCGACGTCATCTGGGGCGCCCTGGCCCCGGTGTCGCTCATCGACAAGCGCGCCCAGAAGGCAATCTGCACGGATCCCAACGGCGCCACCCGGACCTGCAACGTGGACTGCCCGACGAGCAGCGCCCCCGGCTACCGCCTGCACGACATGGCCGCGCTCTTCGACGTGGCGCTGGACAACCTCTATTCCATCTGTGCGCTGACCTACCACGACCAGCTCCTCACCCTGGCGGACATCGCCGCCATCCCGCAGGTGCTCTCGCTCAACCAGAACGTGCCCGACCCGCGCCTGCTCCAGGTCCAGCTCGCCCGCGGAGACGGTGGGACCCAGGTCTGCACCGTGGCCAACGGGGGACTGGCCTACGAGCCGCCGCCGGACGGGGGCTTCCCGCGCATCCAGTTCCTGGGAAGCTGCCTGCGCCGTCAGACCGATACCAGGGTGACGGTGCGCATGTTCTGCGCCGGCTGAGCACTCCGAGCGAAGAGCGCTGGACGGTTCGTTCCGGAGACCCGATAAGTCCTCGCCTGTGGAACCGAGGACGGACGGTCCCGACAGTGGCGGGCTGAGCTCGACCGAGGCGGCGCGGCGGCTGGCCGAGGTCGGCCCCAACGAGCCCGCCGAGACGGGTCGGTTCAGCGCGCTGGGCGAGACGCTCATCGTCCTGGCCAACCCGCTGGTGCTCATCCTCCTCGTGGCCGGGGTGGTGTCCGGGCTCCTCGGCGAGCTGGTCAACGCGGCCATCATCGTGGCCATGGTCGCGCTCAGCAGCGCGGTCAACTTCGTGCAGAGCTACCGCTCGCACCGCTCGGTGCTGCGGCTCCGGGAGAGCGTGGCCCCGACGGCCACCGTGCTCCGCGATGGGGCCTGGCGAGAGGTGCTCCGGCGCGAGGTGGTTCCCGGGGACCTGGTTCGACTCGCCGCCGGGGACCTGGTGCCCGCCGACGCCCAGCTCCTCCAGGCCAAGGACCTGCACGTCCAGCAGGCAGCGCTCACCGGCGAGTCGTTTCCCGCCGAGAAGGAGGCCGGCGGCGGGGCGGCCTCTGCCGGAGGCGGGCCGGAGGCGCCGGACCGCGTCTTCCTCGGGACGTCGGTGGTCAGCGGCTCGGGCGTGGCGAGGGTGGTGGCCACCGGGCCCCGCACCGCCTTCGGGGAGATCGCCGTCCGGCTGCTCTCCCGTCCCCCGGAGACGGAGTTCGAGCGCGGGCTCCGCCGCTTCGGCGGGCTGATCATGCGCACCGTCGTCTTCCTGGTGCTCTTCATCCTGGTGGTCAGCCTGGCGCTCCACCGGCCGGCCTTCGAGTCGCTGCTCTTCGCCGTGGCGCTGGCGGTGGGGCTGACCCCGGAGTTCCTGCCGATGATCACCACCGTCACCCTGGCCGAGGGGGCGGTGCGGATGGCCCGCGAGAAGGTCATCGTCAAGCGTCTCCCCGCCATCCAGAACCTGGGCAGCGTCGACGTCCTGTGCAGCGACAAGACCGGGACGCTGACCACCGGCGAGCTCACCCTCGACCGCTCGGTGGACGGCTTCGGGGCGGAGAGCCGGGAGGTGCTCCGGCTGGCAGCGGCCAACAGCGCCCTGGAGACCGGGATCCGGAGCCCCCTCGACGCGGCCATCCTCCGGGCGGTGGAGTCCCGGCCCCCGGCCGAGGCCAAGTGCGACGAGGTTCCCTTCGACTTCGAGCGGCGGCGCCTCTCCATCCTGCTCCGGGAGCCCGAGGGGCTGACCCTGGTCACCAAGGGCGCCCCGGAGAGCGTGCTCGAGGTGTGCACCGAGGTCCGCTCCTCGGGGCGGCCGCTGCCCCTGGACGGGTCGGCCCGGGCGCGCAGCCGGGAGACGCACCGAGCGCTGAGCAGCAAGGGGCTGCGCGTGCTGGCGGTGGCCACCCGGCGGATGGCCGAAGCCGAGCGCTGCTCGGTGGTCTCCGAGCAGGGGATGACGCTGGAGGGATTCCTGGCCTTCATCGACCCGCCCCTGGCCGACGTCGGCCAGACGCTGGCCGCGCTGCGCGCCGACGGGGTGACGGTGAAGATCCTCTCCGGCGACGACGAGCTGGTCGCCCGCCACGTCTGCTCCCGGGTCGGGCTCGACGTGGGGGAGGTGGTCACCGGCGAGGAGGTGGAGCGGCTCGGCGACACCGCGCTCGGCCACGTGGCCGAGGAGGCCATTGTCTTCGCCCGCGTCTCCCCGGCGCAGAAGAACCGCATCCTCCAGGCGCTCCGGCGCCGCGGCCACGTCGTCGGCTACCTCGGCGACGGCATCAACGACGCGCCGTCCCTGCACAGCGCCGACGTGGGCATCTCGGTGGCCAGCGCCGTGGACGTGGCCCGGGACGCGGCGGACATCATCCTCCTCGACCGCAGCCTGGCCGTCCTCCACCAGGGCATCGTCGCCGGCCGCCGGGCCTTCGGGAACGTCATGAAGTACCTGCTCATGGGGACGAGCTCGAACTTCGGGAACATGTTCAGCATGGCGGCGGCATCGCTCTTCCTGCCCTTCCTGCCCATGCTGCCCACGCAGATCCTCCTCAACAACTTCCTCTACGACCTGGCCCAGGTGACCATCCCCACCGACCACGTCGACGCCTCCTACGTGCGGCGGCCGCCGCGCTGGGACATCCGGGAGATCCGCAACTTCATGCTCTTCATCGGGCCGATCAGCTCGGTCTTCGACTTCCTCACCTTCTGGGTCCTCCTCCACATCTTCCGCGCCGGCCAGGAGCTGTTCCACACCGGGTGGTTCGTCGAGTCGCTCGCCACCCAGGTGCTGGTGCTGTTCGTCATCCGGACGGCGGGCAATCCCTTCCGCAGCCGGCCGAGCTGGCCGCTCACCGTCACCTGCCTGGCGATGGTGGTCGTCGGGGCGCTCCTCCCCTGGACCCCGCTGGCCGCTCCCCTCGGCTTCGTCGCGCTGCCCGGGCCCTACTTCCTCTTCCTCGGCCTGGCCACCGCCGCCTACCTGCTCGCCGTCGAGGGAGTGAAGCGGCGGCTGATGGCCCGGCTGGTCGGCGCCTGACGCTCAGAAGAGCTCGCCCGTCTCGAGGTAGATGTATCCGGTGGCCTCGGGCTGGGTGATGCCGATGCCGAAGTCGAAGCGGATGACGAAGTGGTGGCTCCAGGCGATGCGCACGCCCACCGCGCTCCCCATCCGGACCGGCCCGCCGTCGGACTGGCTGAGCGAGTACCAGACCCGTCCGGCATCGAGCCCGGCGGCGGCCTCGAATTCCAGCTCCCATGCCCCGAACATCCGGTAACGGAGCTCGGCGTTTCCGAGCAGCTTGACGTCCCCCTGGTAGCGGTTCTGGAACATCCCGCGCACCGAGCTGCTGCCTCCGAGGACGGCGTCGAGCGGCACGAGCCCCCCGGTGCTGGCCAGCATGTAGAAGGGCACCTCGCCGCCCATGAGGTCGGCCAGCAGCCGGAGCGCGAAGACCAGGCGCCCGTCGCAGGGGATGACCGGAGCGTAGAAGCGAAGGGTGAGGTTGGCCCCCCAGCCGTTGAACTGGCCGCCGAGCGGGTGGAGCCAGGTCCGGAGCGAGAGGTCGTGGAACATCCCCTTCACCGGGGCGAACTCGTTGTCCCGCGAGTCGTAGGCCACGCCGCCGGCCAGCTCGCCGTAGCGGAGCCAGAAGGGCGCGTAGGGGTCGCCGGAGCCGTTGTAGCCGCTGAGCAGGCCGGCCCGGGCGTCGGTGAGGAGCTGGGACTGCTGCGTCCCGCCCTGGCTCGCCGGGTAGAGGACCTGCACCCGGGTGTAGCGGAACCGGTAGCCGCCGAAGACGCTCCACGCCCCGCCGAGCGGGTAGCGGAGGTTGATCCTCAGGGAGGGAAGGTCGAGCTCGTCGAACCGGTAGTAGCGCACCCCGCGGAAGAGGGGATTGCCGATGCAGCGCGGGGTGAGCGGAAGCGGGCTGCTTCCCGGGGAGACCGGACCGACCTGGGCGGTGTCACAGGTGTCGTAGGCCGGAACGTACTGGGACTGGTTCCCCACCCCGTAGTACTGCGAATACAGCGCGCGGGTGAACGATGCGCTGAGCTGGAGCCGGAGGCGCGAGCCGAAGGCGTGCGGGAGATCGTAGCTGACGTAGTCGGACTGGACGCCCTTGGTGCTGGCGAAGATCTGCGCGCTGACCTCGTAGACGTACGGATCCTGCTCGCCGTCGCCGAACTGGGTGAGCGTCCCGAGGGCTCCGAACCCGAAGCCCTCGTCGGTGCTGTAGCTGATGATCGGGAGCCCACCGAGCTTGAGGCCCTTCTCCAGGCGGGACCGGAACACTCCCGGCTCCGGCTCGTAGCCGGCGACCGGGACCTCGGGCTGCTCCTGCGCCGCCGCCGCCCAGGCCAGGAGCCCGACGGCCACCGCCGCACCCCTCCCGCGCGAGCGACGCATTCCAGGGACTCCCCCTCCGGAGCGGACGCATCATGCTCCCGGTTGGCGCTCGGTGCACCCGACATGCCCCGGAGAAGCACCTGCCCGCGCGCCCGGCCGCTGGCCGCTTGCACAGGTCTGTGCAGCCAGCTTCACAGTCCGGGAGCAAGGCTGCACACTTCCGTCCTTCCCCGGGCCCGGCGAAGGCGGCGCCTGCGGATGGCACATCGAATGCTGAGCTCGTGCTCGCCCTAACGTACAGCGTTCCCGGAATCCTCCTCTCCTCGGGCAGCCCGGACTTCGCGACTGCCATGCGCCTCCACTTCCAGGAGTGGATCACCCTCGTCGCCAGCATCCTCGCCATCTCCATGGCGGTGCTGGTCATCTGGCGCGCGCGCAGGAGTCCGCTCGCTCTCCCCCTGGCGCTCCTGAGCATCGACTTCTGCTGCTTCAACCTGGCGGCGATGTTCTACGAGCTGTCCGGGGTCCACGCCTTCTTCATCCTCGACCACGCCACCTCCCCGCTCGGGATCTCCCTCGGGCTGCACTTCGTGCTCGCCTTCGTGGGTCGCCGCGAGAGGTTCCGCCTGGCCCTGCTGGCCAGCTACCTCGTCTCCGGGACCATCGCCGCGACCTCCCCCCTGTCGCTGGTTTCCCGGTCGGCCGCCCGCTTCGTCGATACCAGGAACGTCTACGGCGTTCCGGCGGGCTGGGAGATGGCCAACCTCCTCCACCTGGCCGTCGTCTCCGTCTTCGGGCTGGCCCTGCTCGTCCAGCACTACCGGCGAGCCCGTGGGTTCGAGGAGCGGGCCCGCACCCGTGTCGTGCTCACCGCCATCAGCGTGCTCATCGTCGGGGGCGGGAGCGAGCTGCTGCCCAACATCGACGGCGCCGGACCGGCGGCGATGACGCTGTTCACGCTGCTGCTCTCGGCGGTGACGCTCCGGCTCGGGCTGTTCGACGTCCGGGTGCCCACCCGGTTCATCCCCGCGGCGGTGCTGGTCGGCGTCTTGTCGGTGGCCGCCCTCTTCGGGCTCTTCCGGGGATGGAACCCGACGGCCGCGCTCCTCCTGCTCCTGGCGATGTTCAGCTTCCTCGTCGTCCTGACCATCGCCGTGGGCATCTACGCCGCGCGCGCGGTGGCCGCCGAGCGGCTGGAGAGGATGGCGCTGCTCGGGCGCTTCTCCGCCCAGCTCGCTCACAACCTCAAGAATCCGCTGGCCGCCCTGAAGGGCGGCGCCCAGTTCCTGAAGGTGGAGCTGGCGCGGGGCCGCTCCATCGAGGAGCAACAGGATTTCGTCGAGCTCCTCCTCGAGCAGATCCAGCGCCTGGAGGGGGCCATCGAGGAGTACCAGCGCCTGGGCAAGGCCGACCCGGTGAAGGTCCGCCTGCCGGTGAACGACGTGGTCCGGAGCGTGCTCGCCCTCCAGGCGTTCATCGATCCGGCCCGGGTGGAGGTGAAGGCCGAGCTCGACCCGGCCCTTCCGCTCTGCGAGGCGGATCCCCAGCTTCTCCAGCAGGCGCTCGAGAACCTGATGCGCAACGCCTTCGAGGCCATGCCCGGGGGCGGGGAGGTCACCGTCTCCACCCACCGCGGACTGGGCGAGGTGGTGATCGCCGTCTCCGACACCGGCTGCGGGATGGACGCCCGGACCCAGGAGCGGGCGCTGAAGGAGTTCTACACCACCAAGCCGGCCGGGAGTGGCCTGGGTCTGGCATTCGTCCGCCGGGTGGCCGAGAAGCACAACGGTCGGGTGCGCATCACCAGCCGTGAAGGTGAGGGAACGACGGTGCGTCTGTCGCTCCCGGTCTGAGAATGACGTAGGAGGGGTCCCAGGAATTGGGGGGTGGAGCCATGGAAGCCACCGACGTCAAGGTGCTCGTCGTCGACGACGACCCGGCGGTCGGCAAGGTCCTCGGAAAGCTGCTGGCGCAGGAGGGGGTGGACTCGGTGCACGTGCCGAGCGCCGCCGGAGCGCTGGCCGAGCTGGCCCGCGCCTACTTCGACCTGGTGATCACCGACCTCAAGATGCCCGGGATGGACGGGCTCGAGCTGCTCAGGGCGGTCCGCGGAAGCTATCCCGAGACCCCGGTGGTGCTCATCACCGCCTACGGAACGGTTCCCGATGCGGTCGAGGCGATGAAGGCCGGAGCCCTGGATTTCATCCTCAAGCCGTTCGAGCGCGACGACATCCTGCGGGTGGTGCGGGACACGGTCACCGTGGGCCGGGCGCTGGGTGAGGATGCCAGCGTCGCCGGCCCGGAAGGCGGCCAGGAGCTGGTCGAGGAGTCTCCGCGGATGCGGCACGCCCTGGCCCCGCTGCGCAAGGCTGCCCCCGGCAACACCACCGTCCTCCTGCGCGGCGAGAGCGGCGTGGGCAAGGACGTCGCCGCGCATCTGCTGCACGACCTGAGCGGCCGCCGCCAGGGGCCCTTCATCAAGATCCACTGCGCCGGGATTCCCGAGACCCTGCTCGAGAGCGAGCTCTTCGGCACCAAGAAGGGGGCGGCCTCGGGCGCCATCGACCGGCCGGGACGGGTCGAGCTGGCGGCCGGCGGGACGCTCTTCCTGGACGAGATCGGAGACCTCACCCCGGCGATGCAGCTCAAGCTCCTCGAGCTCCTCGAGCCTCCTCACACCTTCCAGCGGCTCGGGGACACCAAGCCCCAGCACGCCGACGTCCGGATCGTGGCCGCCACCCACCGCGACCTCGAGTCGAGGATCCGGAGCGGGGAGTTTCGCGAGGACCTCTTCTACCGGCTGAACGTCATCCCGGTGTGGATCCCCCCGCTGCGGGAGCGTCGCGAGGAAATTCCGGGGCTGGTGGCCAAGCTCTGCATGAAGTTCGCCGCGAACGCCGGGCGGCGCGGGCTGCGCTTCGCTCCGGATGCGGTGGAGCTGCTCGGCGCCCAGCCCTGGCAGGGCAACGTCCGGCAGCTGAAGAACTTCGTCGAGCGGCTGACCATCCTCTCGGACGGACCGGTCATCACGCGCGGCGAGGTGGAGGGCGAGCTCGGCCGTCAGGTCGCCCCCGAGGCGCCGCCGGCGTCGGCGCCGGGAGCGGGGGCTGCTCACGGAGCGCCCTCCGCCGCGCTCGAGGAGCAGCGGAGCGAGGCGGAGAAGGTGGCCATCGCCAGGGCCCTGGACCGGGCCAGGGGCAACAAGAGCATCGCCGCCCGGATCCTGGGGATCAGCCGGCGGACCCTCTACAACAAGATGCACCTCTACGGGATGCTCCCACCCGTCCGCGAATCGTCGAAGCCCCTGGCAGATGCCGAGGATTGGCGAGACAGTTGAGGGCGGCTCACCAGGAGGAGGCGAACGATGGCCACCCACGACGTGGCGTATGGATACACCCGGGTGCTCCCCGGGGTCGGCTACGACGACGCCGTGAAGAAGGTCACCGAGGCGCTCAAGAAGGAGGGCTTCGGGGTCCTCACCACCATCGACGTCAAGGAGACGCTGAAGCAGAAGATCGGCGCCGACTTCCGCCGCTACGTCATCCTCGGGGCGTGCAATCCCCAGCTTGCCCACCGCGCGCTGGGGACCGAGCTGGGCGTGGGGCTGCTCCTCCCCTGCAACGTCACCGTCTTCGAGGGCGACGACGGGAAGACGGTGGTCCAGGTGGTCAAGCCGCACGCCATGCTCGCCGTCGTCCGCCGGCCCGAGCTGGAGGCCATCGCCGGCGAGGCCGACCAGCGGCTGCAGCGCGCCCTGGCCGCGGTCTAGCCAATCCGGGGAGAGCGAATCACCTGGCGGCGCAGTAGGCTCTCACCCCTGATGGGGCTCGGGGAGGTCGGGCCCCACCGGGGAGGATTCCCATGGGCTTCGCTCGCTTCATGGCCAGCCCGGCTGGCCGCATCCTGCGCATCGTCGTCGGGCTGGTGCTCGTCTGGTACGGCTTCAACGGGCTCGGGGGAGGCTGGGGCATCGCGCTCGCCGCCTTCGGCGTCATCGCCGTCATCGCCGGCACGTTCAACCTGTGCCTCATCGCCGGGCTGATCGGCGCCCCGTTCCGCGGCCGCGACGTGCTGAAGGCGCCCTGAGGACCACGCCGGCGTCGGCCAGCGCCGCCAGGGCGCTCTCCAGCGGGAGCGCCCGGGCCTCGGCCACCACCTCCGCCGGAAAGTGACCGGCGAGCGGGGTGAGCACCGCCGCGTGGGCGCCGGAGGGCGTGTGCTCCGGGCGAGCCACCGCTCGCAGCGACCGCTCCAGCTCCAGCCGCGGCCGCCCGGTGGCCTCGACCGGCCCTTCCCGCTCCACCCGGCCGAGAAGCCGGCGCGCCTCGGGCGAGAGGGGAGGCCAGAGCGATTCCTCGGCCTGGACCCGCAGCAGCGCCGGCCAGAGCCGCCGGTGCACGTAGGTCTGCTTGCCCTCGAGCAGCTTGCAGAGAAACACGTCCGGGTTCTCGCGCAGCTCGGTGAGCGCCCGGAAGATGGCGTGGCTCGCCGGGTGACCCCACCAGCTTCCGCGCACCGGCTCGCCGGCCACGGCATCGACCAGCGCACGCTCCGAGACGACGCCGCGCGTCCGCACCAGGTCGGCGAGGAGAGATGGGAAACCGGCGTGGACCATGGCAGGGTGCCGAGCCTGCCATGGATTACCCGGTCAAGGTCGAGTTCCCCATCCACTGGGGAGAGATGGACGCCTTCGGGCACGTGAACAACGCGCGCTACTTCACCTGGTTCGAGTCGGCGCGCATCGCCTACTTCCTGGCAATCGGCCTCCCCGCCGAGCGCCGTGGCGCGGTGGCCCCCATCCTCGCCGCCGCCCACTGCGACTATCTGAAACCCGTGGTCTACCCGGCCCGGCTGGCGGTGGGCGCCCGGGCCACCAAGCTCGGCAACACCAGCTTCACCCTCGAGCACGAGGTGTGGCCGGTGGACGCGCCCGGGCAGCCGGTGGCCCGCGGGAGCTCGGTGGTGGTGCTCCTCGACTACGGGACCGGGGAGAGGGTGCGTCTCCCGGAGGAGGTCCGCCGGGCCGTGGCCACGCTGCAGGGCGCGCCTCCCTGAGGTGCGCACCGGCGTGATAAGCCCCTCCCGGCGATGGCCAAGCCCTCCCCCTGCTTCGTCTGGCTGGATCTCGAGATGACCGGCCTCGACCCGGAGACGTGCGCCATCGTCGAGGTGGCGGCCATCGTCACCGGGCCGGAGCTCGAGCCGCGCGACGAGCTCGAGCGCGTCGTCTGGCAGCCCGAGGAGGTGCTCGGCCGGATGGAGCCCATCGTCCGGGACATGCACGCCAGGAGCGGGCTGACCGACCGGGTGCGCGCCTCTGCCTGGTCGCTGCGCGAGACGGAGCGGGACCTGTTCGACCTGGTGGCCCGGCACTGCGGCCCCGGGGAGGGCGTCCTCGCCGGGAACTCCATCCATCACGACCGGCGCTTCCTGGCCCGCTACATGCCGCTGGTGGAGCGCTACCTCAGCTACCGCCAGGTCGACGTCTCCAGCCTCAAGCTCCTCACCCGCGCCTGGTACCCGGCCTCACCGGTCTTCCAGAAGGAGGAGTCGACGCACCGCGCGCTGGCCGACATCCGCGCCAGCATCGCCGAGCTCCGCCACTACCGGGAGACCTACTTCCGGGCCAACCCGGCGTGAGCCCCCAGCCCCGGGCGGTCAGAGCGTGGCGTAGAGGTAGCTGAGGCACATCTCGTCCGCCGTGCCCTCGCCCCAGGTCACCGTCGACGCGGTGGGGTTGTCCCAGGTGCAGGTGAGGGTGAAGGGCGTGCCGGCGGTGACCGGGAGCGGGGACTGGAAGAAGTAGATCTGCTGCCAGCGAAAGTCCCAGGCCGGGACCTCCACCAGGCAGCCGCCGCCGGCCTCCACGGAGATCTGCCGACCCTTGACGTGCATGTGCGGCGCGACGCCCCAGACGAGGCCGGTGGCCGGAGCGGCGCCGCTCGTGCTCGAGCTGTAGCCGGTGGCGCTGGGCGGGATGGCGAAGGTCAGGTCGGCCAGCGGCAGGAGCGCCGCCGGCTTGGCGATGGGGCCGCGGGCCAGCTGGAGCCGGGCGGTCGTCCGGTCCGGCGCCGGCCCGCCGTTGGCCAGGTTGTAGTGGACCTGCATCACCACCACCTCGCCGGCCTTCATCTGGATGCCGGTGGTGTCCGGGAAGGTGGTGGCCGAGGACCCGGGCACCCAGCCGCCGAGCAGCCTGGGCTGGGCGTTGGACAGGCCGGGCCCCCCGAAGCAGGTCCAGCCCGGCCCCGGCTGGGCATCGTCCGCGGCCTGCGCGTCGGCCGCGGTGGCCGCGAAGAGGAGCACGTGGTGAACGAGCTGGCGCTGCTCGGGAACGATGTCCAGGCCGACGAGGAACTGGTCGGCGGTGAGACCGGGGTCGAGGCTGAAGCAGTGGTAGTCGTCGGACAGCGCGCCGTCGGGCAGGTAGGCGTCGGCCGGCTGGAGCGTCACGTCCACCCAGGGCAGCCCTGCGTCCGGAGGCGTGAAGGGCACCGCCTTGCTCGGGTCGCCCTCGGGCGCTCCCTGCGCGGACCAGTCGACGAACACCGCCACCTCGGCGTCGGTCAGCCGGCGATCGCCCTGCAGGGCGAGGCAGCCGTCGGACGGCATCCAGGGTGGCATCCGCCGCGCCTGCACCGCGGCGGCCAGCGCGGCATGCTCCGCCTGGGCATCGTCGAAGGTGACCAGCGGGAAGGGCGCCACGCCGCCCGGCAGGTGACAGGTCTCGCAGTGCTGCTGGATGAGCGCCTGCACGTCCGGGTAGTAGGCGACGGGCGCGCCGGCGTCGGTGAGCGACGTCGAGGCGCCCGTGCAGCCGGCGACGACCAGGAGACAGAGGGCCAGCAAGCAGGTCTTCGGCGCCATCGGGGTCTGGTAGCCTAGCAATCGCATGCGCGGCGCCGAAAGACCGGGGAGCCGAGGTGGTGTCGCCCTGACCTCGCTGGCGGCGGCGCTGGCCCTCGCGGCGGCCGTGCCCACCACGCTCGCCTGCCACCGAGACGAGCAGCCGCCGCTCCGGGTCACCTACTACTACCTTCGCCTCTGAAGCATCTGCCAGCGCAACAAGCTCGCCGTGAGCGAGCTCCCCGCCGAGTTCGGCGACCGGGTGAAAGTGGAGCTCATCGAGAACACCGCGCCCGGCGCCGAGGAGGCCATCCGCGCCCAGGGCTTCACCAGCCACGGCCTGGTCATCCGCCAGGGGGACCGCATCGTCTTCCGGGCCGCCGACCACTCCTTGCGCATGGAGGAGGCCCGGGAGGCCATCGCCCGTGCCCTCGCGGCGGGAGCGGCCAGGGTCAACTGACCGCGCCGGGACGCGTCAGCTCCTCGAGGACGAGCACGAAGGAGCGGTACGGTGCGCCGGTGGCCAGCTGCATCCCCACCTCGCAGGTCCGGTTGCTGCACAGGTGCGCGTCGAACGCTCGACCGGCCAGCTCGGCCGCCTCCCCGGCGGTGGCCGAGCGGGTGAGCTCGGGGTGGAGGAATCCGCGGTCGCCGGCGAAGCCGCAGCAGGTGCCGTGGACGGGCATCACCACTTCCTCGGCCAGCGCGGCGGCGACCGCCTGGAGCTTCGCCGCCAGCCCGAGCTGCTGCGAGGCGCAGGGCGCGTGGACCACCGCACTCCCCAGGCGCCGCGCCGGCCTGAGCCGCGGCAGGACCTGGTCGTGGACCCAGGCGATGGAGTCGAGCACGCGCAGCTTCCGGTGACGCTCCCGGTTCTCGGGCGTGAGGTCCTCGACCACCTCGTGGACGATGCCGAAGGTGCAGGAGGTCGCGTCGACCACCACCTCCAGCGCCCCGCCCTCGCTCCAGCGCCAGAGGCTCTCCACGATGCGGTTGGCCATGGCCACGTTGCCCCGGTGGTAGCCCTTGGAGTGCCACACCGTGGCGCAGCAGTTCCCGGCCACGTCCCCGGGGATGAAGAGCGGCACGCCGGCGCGCTCGGACACCGCCACCAGCGCGGCGGGAAGGGCGACGCCGTCCGGGGCGCCCGCCGGGCGGCCGAAGATGCGGTTGACGCACGCCGGAAAGTAGACCGCCCCGGCCCCGGCGCGGCGGGTCGGCGGGAGGGACGGGGCCGCCGGCTCGGGCATCACCGGGAGCCAGCCGGGGACCAGGTCGCGCGGAAGCACCGTCCGCGCCGCACCGGTGAGGGCCTCCATCACCGAGGGACCGAGCAGGTGGCCGGCCCGCAGCGCCCCACGGGCCAGCCCCTCGATGCCCGCCCAGCGCTCGGCGGCGGCCAGGGCCACCCGCTCCTCGGCGTCGCCGTGGCCGAGGCGGCGAAACCGCTTCATGAGCACCCCGGTGTTGATGCCCACCGGGCAGGCCAGCGCACAGGACCCATCACCGGCGCACGTCTCCACCGCCTGGTAGCCGTAGTCCCGTTCGATGGCCTCGCGCACCGGGGTCAATCCGCCCTGCCGCTCCGCCTCCCGGCGGAGGACGATGCGCTGGCGCGGGGTGGTGGTCACGTCCCGGCTCGGGCACACCGGCTCGCAGAATCCGCACTCGATGCAGCGGTCGATGATCTCCTCGACCGAGGGCGTGGTGTGCAGGTGCTTGAGGTGGGCCTCCGGGTCGTCGGTGAGCATCACCCCCGGGGCGAGGATGAGCCCCGGGTCCGCCAGCCGCTTCAGCTTCCACATCAGGCGGGTGAGCACGCTGCCCCACTCCTTCTCCACGAAGGGGGCCATGTTCCGCCCGGTGCCGTGCTCCGCCTTGAGGGAGCCGTCGTACCCGTCGACCACCAGGGCGACCAGGTCCTCCATGAAGCGCGCGTAGCGCTGCACGTCGGCCGGCTCGTTGAGGGAGGGAGTGATGAGGAAGTGGAGGTTCCCGGCCGAGGCGTGTCCGAAGATGACCCCGGCATAGCCGTGCTTCCGGAAGAGCGCCTGGATGTCGAGGACGCCGTCGGCCAGCCGCTCCGGGGGGAAGCAGACGTCCTCGAGGATGAACGATGAGCCGCTCGGCCGGGCCCCGCCCACCGACGGCAGGAGGCCGGACCGGACCTGCCAGTACTGGCGGGCGAGCGCCGCATCCGGGGTGAACTCCGCCGGCTCGAGCAGGGAGAGCCCGGCCAGG
>Ga0187777_10001148_pt1 | contig 17221 bp, 17 predicted proteins | sample 1015_Q2_SP5_10_M_FD_132416 | JGI IMG/M metagenome (GOLD analysis project Ga0187777, IMG submission 132416) | Tropical peat soil microbial communities from peatlands in Department of Meta, Colombia - 1015_Q2_SP5_10_MG | ecosystem: Environmental > Terrestrial > Soil > Wetlands > Peat | place... | reverse complement strand
GAGTGAAAAACTTCTCGCTAAATGCTGCAGATTGCGTTCCATCTGACTTCGAAACTCCGCGCGTAGTTGCAATATTCATTGGCAGCGCAAACTGAGACCGTATCGTGATTTACGAAACCTTTTGTGGCGGCCTCTTTGAGACCAATTGTTATCTGATCGAAGCGCCGCAAGGCTGGATATTATTCGATGCGCCCGATGGCGCCGCCGATTGGGTCGCTTCACGAAATATCGATCCGAAATTATTGCTGCTGACCCACGGTCACATCGATCATGTTCAAGACGTTGCGAAAATCAAAAGGCGGTTCGCTTGCCAAGTCGGTTGCCACCCGCTGACAGCCCCGATGATTTCCGACCGCGATTTTTTTCGCAGCTTCGGCTTCGAATTGGAGATCGAGCCGTCGGAACCAGACTTTCTTGTCGAAGGGACGCCCGCACGAGACTTTCTCGGCCTCGAATTTCAAATTCTTGAAGTTCCAGGACATTGCCCCGGCAGCCTTTGCTTCTTCTTGGGGAAAGAAAACCTGCTCATTGGGGGCGACGTTCTATTCGCCGGCGGAGTTGGCCGCTGGGACCTGCCCGGAGGCGACAGCGATCTTTTGTTCTCTGGAATTCGGCAAAAATTATTCCCGCTTGGCGATAAGGTCACGGTCTTGCCCGGCCACGGCCCACCGACCAAGATCGGCACCGAACGCGCAACGAATCCCTTCCTGACCTAGCCGTAGCCGATCTGGCAGAATTCGTTAGGCCAGGCGATCCAGAGTCGCTTTCAATGGATCGATCCCAGGAATGCTATTCGTAATCTCACGCAGCGACTTCATCGCAGTCGGAATGTGATCGAGAAATTGCTTGTGACCTTTGACCAGGCCCAGAAACCCGTAAGCACCAAGCGCCTGCATGAGACGTTGCATTGCACAAAGCCGCAGCGCTTGTGAAAATTCTTCTGATGGCGCACCGCCGCAATAGTATTCGATCAAATGTGCCCGCTCGACCGCGCTAATGCCGACATACGGATCGTAAAGCAGCGAGGCGACGTCATATTCAGCCAAACCGGGACGCATTCCCTGAAAGTCGATCAGGTAAGCCTGGCCTTTACGGAGGATAATATTTTGCGATTGAAAATCGCGATGAACCAGAACGCGCGGCAACTTGCCGAGACGCACGGCAATTTCACGAAGCATCGGCAAGTTAGCGAGCGAGGCGAGCTTTTCCCTCTCGACGCTGAAACAGCGGCCGAGGCAATTGTCGAAAAAGTAACTCTGCTCCCATCGATAAAGCGCGGCGTTGAATTCAGGCGGAAACGTTTTGCGGATTTCTTCCCAGGCCGATTCCGGTAACCGATGCAACTTCGCAATCTCGTCGAGCGCAGACTCATAAAAAGCCCGTCGAACCATCCAACTCTCGTCGCGATAACTAAATAAATCGTGCTCACCCAAGTCTTCCAGCCAGATCAAACCTTCATCCGGATCGTGAAAATAGATTTTTGGTGCGCGAATGTTATGCGCCTCGAGAAAGCGCGCAATCTCGACATAGTGACGATTCTCGTCGCGGGCCAAATGGTGTTTTACCAGAATCAGCGTCTGTTCGGCCGAGCATTGGATGCGGTAGAATTTGCGATCAGACCCACCTTTTTCGATTGGCGTAATCTTGATCTCATCAACCGCGAAACGCGGAAAATGCATCCGTGTTTGGCGAAGCAGGCGCTCGGTTTTCATTTCTAAATATCGGTATCGCGGTAAATGCCGGAGACGCTTTTGTGGGTGCGGACGATACAACCAAACAGCCTGCTGCTGGAAGCAATTTGTGACCCCGGCCAGACGATTGTGTTTTCGAGGGCAGCATCCGGACCAACCCGGCAGTCGCGCCCAACCGCCGACCAACCAATTACCGTGGCCGTTGGATCGACCACTGCCGTTTGGTGAATCGGCGCCGTCCAATTGACATCATCAACCGGGTAGCTTGGAAATTTGAGGGACGGAAGATTTTGATGAAGCGCGATATAGGCGGCGCGATCACGTACGTCCCACCAATGGCCTTTGTCGATCACGACCCCGCCAATTCTTTCCCTCCGTCGAATCAGTTCGATAAAATGAGGAATGACCGACCTCTTCACGCCGCGATCGAGAAGATCTACAAACCTGGGGTCGACTAGATAAATGCCAGTAAAGAGGAACTCCTGCGCTGCGTCAGTACCGAGCTGATTTCCGATATCGACAATGCGGCCGTTGCCTGGATCGAAGGCAACATGCTTGGGTTCCGCGTTTGAACGCAGCGCCAGAGTTACCAGATTTCCACCGCAAAAATGACTGTCCACTAACGAAGCCAGCGGCAGATCGGTTAGAATATCGCCGTTGTAGACGAGGAGAGGGCCATTGCCTAGCGAAGGAGCGACGTTGGCGATGCCGCCTGCGGTTTCGAGCAATTCCGGTTCGTGAAAAAATCTGATGCGGTTGCCGCGATACGTCGCTTCCGGGAAGATTTCGCCGAAACGCTCCGGCAAATGGTGGGTGTTGATATAGAACCTGCCGATTCCGAGATCGATCAAATGATCGAGAGCGAAGGTGATCAGCCGTTTTTGAAAGATCGGGACGAGCGGTTTAGGTAAATCGTCCGTCAACGGGCGGAGTCGCGTTCCGAGGCCGGCGCCGAGGACGAATGCTTGTGTGATCGCGGCCATCGCGCTAGAAATTCACGATGGCCGAAACGACAGTTTGGCGTGGAACCTCGTCGCAGTGGCAAAACTTCGGTAAATTTTTGCTCGCGGCGTTCTTGGCGGCAATTGTGATCGCGGCTTTTGTGGTGACAAAACGGAGCGGCTCCAGGGAATTAAGTAATTTTAGTCCGTACGTCCTCATTTTTTTGCTGGCGCCAATTCTCATAGCGGCCAGGCAGTACCTCCAGACGAAAAACCGAGTTTATGAATTAACCACCGAGCGAATCAAGACGTCGCAAGGGGTCTTCAGCAGGGTAACAGACACCCTTGAGCTTTATCGGGTAAAGGATTTGGAAACGCGCCAGCCCTTTCTCTCTCGAATTGTTGGAATCGAAAATATTGAGCTAACTACCTCCGATGCGTCTTCGCCGCTTGTTTTAATCCCAGCGGTCTCGGCCGGCGCAGGGCTTTCTGACAAGATCCGAAATCAAGTCGAAGCCGTCCGTGCCCAAAAAGGAGTTCGGGAGGTCGACGTCGAATAGTCACACTCGGGCTTTATTTCGCCGGAGATTCTAATTTCTCCAAGGCGTTCTCGAGATGGGAAAGTGCGCTCAGACAGGCCCGAGGATATTTGGCGATCCATCGCTCAGAAATTTGTTTAAGCGGTGCAGGATTCAAATAGTGCAGTTTTTCGCGACCACGCCAAAGCGGAACAACCAAGTCCGCTCGAGTCAGAATGCGCAGGTGCTTGCTGACGGCCTGACGGGTCATGTCGAGATGTCGACAAAGATCGGTTAACGTTTGCCCGTTGGTTTGATAGAGCTGATCCAACAATGCGCGCCGACTATGGTCGGCCAAGGCCTTAAATATCTGATCCACGTCGAGAATATGCAACCAAATGGTTGCATATCAAAGGCTATCGCTTTAAATAAAGAGTTCGTGTTCCGAAATCCACGATCCCGTGGTGTGACCGCAAAATCTCCGCTCCGAGCAAACCGACCACCGGAGGCGAGCCTTTCAAGAGTTCGGTGTGGATCAACCCCCCAAGATCAACCACGCCCACATCATTTCCGATAATGTCTACCGACCCAACCGATAACCGCCGGATCCGCGCGACCTCAACGCCGCGTTGCTTCAGGTTGACCGCTGAAGACTGATACGACGTCCTGCGGAGCGGGATTTGCAACCGATGAACGAATTCCCGATGCAGTAAGGTCGCAAACGCTCCAGTATCGATCATCAAACGGGCCGGCGCTCCATTTACGGCTCCATCAACATACAAGTTATTGCCGTCGCTTACCTCGATTGGCATGTGCTTGAACCCGCGATACTCGACTCCAGGACCAGGGCCTTCCTTGTCCGGATCGAGTTTCAGAATCAGCATCTGTTTTTGGCAATCCAGGACCGCCTTGGTCGGAAAGAGAATGTCTGCCCCAAGGATTCCATCGATTTCTGGCTCGTGCAGAAGCCGGGCGGCACGGCTCGAACTGCTAAGATCGACCACAACAAGCGGCTCATCCACCAACGCGAGTGCACCCAGTTCAAGCTTGTGCGCAATTACGACACTATCGAACGCGCCATTGATTTGTAACCGGGGCGGAAGCTTGGAATTGGCAGGTACCTGAGTCAATCGAAAATGCTCCTGCCGCTTGAGCGCGATCGCGCTAACAGGGGCCCCGGTATCAACCCCAAGCAACGCCGGCTTTCCATTAACGAATGCGTGAACGATAAGATGGTTTTGGCGCGAGCGCGTTAACGGCAATGCCTCAAACTCGGGGACGGCTGAACTCGGGATCGGATTCGTCCTCGGAGCAGCGAACGATCCGTTTACAGAAATGAGCGCGGCTGCGATCAATGTCGATAACCGTCCGCGCAATGTGATCGAGCGCTGAGCCATAAAAGCGCCGGAGAATAGCACATTTGCTTGCAGCGCCAAATCTCTTGAGCTGGTCGGACGCGATTGTTCTATCCATTCGGTCGTGGATGTGTTTTCACGTTGCCCGATGTGCTTCCGAAATGCTTAACTCTCCGCCGACCCTGGCGAATTGGAAGTCCGACACACGCGAATGACAGACAAACCTGCAACCGCTGATGATAATTTCGTTAGGGGACTTGGTCTCCTCGATTCGACCATGCTCGTTGCGGGATCGATGATTGGCTCGGGCGTATTCATCGTTTCCGCGGACATCGCGCGCTTGGTCGGCTCCTCGGGATGGTTGTTGGTGGTCTGGGCGGTGACCGGCATGCTCACGATCGTCGCGGCGCTCACCTACGGCGAGCTTGCGGCGATGATGCCCAAGGCCGGAGGCCAATATGTTTATTTGCGGGAAGCCTACTCGCCTCTGTGGGGATTTCTCTATGGGTGGACCTTGTTCCTGGTTATTCAGACCGGGACAATCGCAGCAGTCGCAGTCGCTTTCGCGCGGTTTCTTGGCGTCCTGGTGCCGTCGATCTCGCCAACCGGTTGGATCGTTCCGCCAATTATTTTGTCGAGTAATTACGCGATCAGTCTTTCGACTCAACAACTGGTTGCACTGGTCATCATCGCGCTGCTCACGTTTGTAAACACGCGCGGCTTGTCGTTGGGCAAATTGATTCAAAATATTTTCACGTCGGCGAAAACCTTGTCGCTGTTCGCCCTCGTCGTGCTCGGAATTTTCTTTGGACGCAATGCTGACGCGATCGCAGCAAACTTTGCCCACATGTGGGCACCCGGAACGGTGGCGCCGATCAAATCGGAAATAGCGTCCGTTCCCGAAATCCTGGCAACGAGCGGCGCGCTCGGAATGCTGATCGCGATTTGTGTCGGTCAGGTTGGTTCGCTCTTCTCCGCCGATGCCTGGAACAACATCACATTTACCGCAGGCGAGGTTCGCGAGCCGCGGCGGAACATTCCGTTGTCACTTTCCTTGGGCACCGGCTTGGTGATCAGCCTATATTTGCTCGCGAATGTCGCGTATCTCTGCGTCTTGCCACTCGAAAAAATTCAACACGCATCGGACGATCGCGTCGGCACCGCAGCGATGCAGGCTATGTTCGGTGGCCCAGGCGGCATCATCATGGCGATCGCAATTATGATCTCCACCTTCGGTTGCTGCAATGGACTTATTCTTGCCGGCGCCCGCGTGTATTACGCCATGGCGCAAGATCGTGTGTTCTTCAGGTCGACCTCTCGTCTTAACGCGAAACACGTCCCCGCTGTGGCGCTGGTTCTCCAAGGGATCTGGACTTGCCTGCTGGTGCTGCCGCGCACCCGCTCCAATCCACCGGCGCTCGTCGCTGGGATCGAACAATTCGGAAATCTTTATGGCCGTTTGCTCGATTACGTCGTTTTTGCGGTCTTGATCTTTTACGTGCTCACGATCGCCGGCGTGTTCATCTTGCGTCGCAGACAACCCAATGCGGAGAGGCCGTATCGTGCATTTGGTTATCCCGTTCTGCCGGCACTGTACATCGTGGCGGCGACGATTATTTTGATCGTGCTCGCGATTTACCGCACCCAAACCTCCTGGCCGGGTCTGATCATCGTCCTCACTGGTGTGCCGGTTTACTTTCTCTGGCGAAAATCATCCGTGACTTAATTCGTTAGGCAAAATCATTCCAAAAATCAAACTCGAAACCAACTCATGAACTTATTCAGACGAAAAAGCGTCACCGATTTGCAGGCTGAAGCATTGACGGATCACAGTTTGAAACGCGCTCTTGGCCCGATAAATCTCACTGCGCTGGGCATTGGAGCAATTATCGGCACGGGCATTTTTGTGCTGACCGGAACTGTTGCCGCGCAAAATGCTGGTCCGGCAATTGTCCTTTCGTTTGTCCTGGCCGGGATCGCATCTATTTTTGCGGCCTTGTGCTACAGCGAGTTCGCCGCGCTCGTTCCAATGGCCGGCAGCGCTTATACCTATGGCTACGCTACGCTGGGAGAACTTTTTGCCTGGATCATCGGCTGGGACCTTATTTTAGAATACGCTGTTGCCGCGATTACCGTGTCCATCGGCTGGTCCGGCTACGTGGTGTCATTCCTGCGTGATTTTGGAATTAATATTCCGCCGGAGCTCTCCGCCGCGCGCGGGATAAAATTGATTAATATTCCGGCTGCTGTCGCGCCGCTGGTACATGCAAAAGTTGGATGGGTTGTCAGCAGCACGGCACTGTTGGATCAGATAAAGGCCGCCGGGGCCGATCCGGCCGCACTCGCCCATGCGACCGCGGTCTTCAATCTTCCCGCTGTGTTCATCGTTTTTGTCGTAACAACGCTGCTCGTCGTCGGGATCAAAGAATCGGCAAATTTCAACAATCTCATTGTGCTCGTAAAAGTAGCGGTCGTCCTGCTTTTCATCTTTGGAGCATTCGGCGCCATCGCGACTGCGAACTGGCATCCGTTTATTCCGCCGCCGACCGGTCATGGTCATTTCGGTTGGAGCGGCGTTATGACAGGAGCGGGGATTGTGTTCTTCGCCTACATCGGCTTTGACGCGGTGAGCACTGCTGCACAAGAAGCCAAGAACCCACAACGCGACATGCCGATCGCCATCATCGGTTCTCTGCTGATTTGCACAGTTCTCTACATTCTTGTTTCGGCAATCGCCACCGGCGTCGTGCCGTACGCTCAACTCGATGTGCCGGATCCAATCGCAGTCGCGGCCGATCATGCCGGCATGAGTTGGATGGGGACGTTAATAAAACTCGGAGCGATTGCCGGCCTTTCTTCGGTTATTCTGGTAATGTTGCTAGGCCAATCGCGGGTATTCTATAGTATGGCGCGCGACGGTTTACTGCCTCCATTTGTTAGTCGGGTGCACCCTCGTTTTCGCACGCCGTGGCTGACTTCGATCATCACCGGCGTTGGGGTTTCGATTTTCTCCGCGATCTTCACCGTGCGCGACGCCGGCAGCCTTGCCTCAATCGGAACATTACTGGCGTTCGTCATCGTCTCGGTCGGAGTGATCGTGTTGCGTGTGCGAGAGCCAGAACTCCCCCGCAAATTCAAAACACCGTGGGTCTGGTTTGTCGCTCCGGCCGGTGCAATTTCCGCTCTTGCTCTCATGTCCGCGCTCCCGTGGCCAACATGGCGACGACTGATCGTCTGGTTCATCATCGGCATTATTTTTTACTTCTGCTACGGCGTTCGGCGCAGCAATCTTGCGAGGCCAACGAACCCAGGCCGAAGCTGAGCTCAGCCAGAACTTGATTCAACTCCAGCTACTTTCGCCGAACGGCCGGGCGGGGCTGGTAGACCCGAAGCCGAGAACTACTTCCGCGCGCTTCCGCAGCTTCTCATTGACCACAGGATTGAGAAACGCGCGACGACCAGCTGCAAATTTATCCACCGACATATCCATTGCTCGCAAAATTTCCCAATCTCCCGGACCCAATAGCTGACGGTCTTCATCGCTAACGGCGCGTTTCTGCAAGCGGGAAATAATCTCAACCAAAGCGTCGCCGTTTTGCCCGCGAAACAAATCGATCAGTCGCTGAAAACTCAAATGAAACGGGATCGTCGCCAGATCCACATCCAGATTTTCCACCACTCCCTCGGCTGGCATCGTGACCTGATCGGACGTCGAGACGGACCGCCACGTCTCCTGCGGTTCGTAAAAACCTATCTCAACCCGGTACTTCCGGCCGGGCCGCATAACCGCCAGATAATGGCTACCGGACATCGGTTCAACAGCCACGCTGGATTCTTGCGCGTCGTCGCAATACACCCGCAGATGCACGTGCCGGTCAGCCGGTCTGGTATCTCTAAAAACAGACGACCAATCGATGTTCCAATATGTGAATATCGTGCGCGGATCGCGCGCGATCGCAAATAAGAGCGGCGCGCCGATCAAGGGTGGCAGCTCAGGCGCATCAGGTAGATCAAATGGTCGCGCCTCCGACTCGCCTGCGCGTTCACTCGGCCCGTTGGAAATGTGAAAATCATTCCTCGCTCGCCCCTTACTCCCGTTAATTTCGTGCTTCGCCATGGCCCCGAATTTCGCGCCTACAAGTTGTCGGAAATTGGCGAAACGCAAGCGGAATCTTGCGCCCCGCACGCAAACATCGACAGTCGTTGCGAGTTGCCCGACAATCATTGAAACCCTGCATCATTTTTAACCCGCTGGCCGGTTCGGCAACCGAAGCGAAAGAGCTAGTCGCAAAACTCGAGCGGCTCGGAGCAGCGGGGATTCGCCTAACGAGAAAGCGGGGGGACGCCAAACGTTTTGCACGCCAAGCGATTCGGGCAGGATGCAGATACTTTGTTTGCGCCGGCGGCGACGGAACGCTCAATGAGATTGTAAATGGAATCGGTTTGCCCATGACGCCGGTTTGCATCGGGGTGGTACCGCTTGGTACTGGAAATGATTTTGCCCGCGTCCTTGGATTATCCGGCACGCTCGAGAATCTCATTGAAATATTGCTGGCGGGCAAGACCCGACCGATCGATCTGGTGCGGGCGCGCATGGAGAGAACGCATTATTTTGTTAATGTCTCCGCCGGCGGTTTCAGCGCTCCGGTGGACGAGAACTTGACGCCGGAGATCAAGCGCACCTGGGGACCACTCTCTTATTTGCGCAGCGCGGCCGCCGCATTACCGCAGCTGCAGGCCTACAAAACGCATGTTAGGATCGATGCTTCTGAGGAATTGTCGTCGGAGCTCTACAATGTCGTTATCTGTAATGGTCGATTTGTCGGCGGCGGACTGCCGATCGCCCCGGAGGCCGATCCAAGCGATGGATTCCTGGATGTGATTCTTGTTCCGAAAGGTTCTGTCGCGGAGACAGCGCTGGTTGCAGCGCAGATCGTGCTTGGAAAGCACCTCTCGAATAGTCGGGTCGTCTTTCGGCGGGGACGCAAAATCTCGGTGCGATCGCGGCCAGGCATGCCGTTCAACGTTGACGGAGAACTGGTCGGGCGGGCCCCGCCGATGTTTGAGCTTATTCCAGCCGCCCTCAATTTTATCACCGGCAAATGAACAAATTATTGGATATGAAAGAACTCGCCCGGCGATCGCGGGAAATGCGGGCCGCTGGAAAAATGTTGGTCGCCACCAATGGCTGTTTCGATTTGTTGCACGTCGGTCACGTGCGCTATTTGAAAAATGCGCGAGCCCTCGGAGATGCTTTGGTTGTCGGCCTCAATGGAGACGAGTCGGTCCGGAAATTAAAAGGCGCTGACCGGCCAGTCTCCGGCGAGCTTGACCGCGCGGAAGTGCTCCGCGCGCTCGAGTGCGTTGATTTTGTCGTAATTTTTCCGGATGAGCGCGCGACTAAATTTCTCGAGGCAGCGGCACCTGCAATCTACGCAAAAGGCGGCGACTATACGCGGGAATCTCTCGATCCCGAGGAGCGTGCAGTGCTGGAAAAGCTGGGATCAAAGATCGAAATCATCCCGTTCGAGGATGGTTACTCCACCTCGGGCTTGATTGGAAAGTTGCGAAGACGTTCGAAATGAAGGCGCTGGCGATTCTCGGTTCAGGTAAAGGCTCGAATTGCCGAGCGATTTTAGAGCGAATTCGTTCGGGCCAATTGCGTGCGGAAGTGCGCGTCGTGATTTCCGACGTGCTGGACGCGCCGATTCTGGAGATTGCGCGCGAATTCGGTGTGTCGAACGCATACCTGCCGCCGGGAGACTTTCGGACGCGTCTTGAACCAGCGGTAGAAATGGAGCTAGTCAAAATATTGAGGGCTGCGGGAGTCGAGCTGGTCGTTCTCGCCGGTTTCATGCGCATCTTAAAATCTCCGATGCTTCACGCTTTCCCGCGGCGCATCATCAACATTCATCCTTCGCTCCTGCCAAAATTTCCGGGACTGGAAGCTTGGAAGCAGGCTTTAACCGCCGGCGAGAAGGTGACCGGCTGTACCGTCCATTACGTTGATGAAAAGATTGATCACGGTGCCATAATCGAACAACGAGAAGTGCCGATATTGCCTGGAGACACGCCGTCGACCCTGCACGCGCGAATTCAAATCGCCGAACATGAATTGTATCCGGAAGCGCTGGCGACACTTTGCCAGGATTGATCAGGTCTGTTCGGATTTTTGCTCGCGACGGAGTAGCTCCTCCATTGCTTGCGTGGCAGATTTTTGCTCGTGAAGTAGCGCGTAAACCTGGTTGATAATTGGTGTATCGACGGCGAGTTTTATCGCGCATTCTCGCGCGCTCATGGCGGTCGGGATTCCCTCTGCAATCATTTGCATCGACGATGTTATCTCGGCTAGCGATTTGCCGCGCCCGAGCTGTTCACCAACGCGCCGGTTCCGGCTTCGTTGACTAAAACAAGTGAGGACCAAGTCCCCCGCGCCGCTTAATCCTGAAAACGTGGCGAGCTTCCCGCCCATGGCTGTGCCCAATCTAATCATCTCGGCGAGCGAGCGAGTCACCAGCGCGGCTTTTGAGTTATCGCCCAGCTCCAAACCATCGCTCGCCCCCGCGGCAATCGCATAAACATTTTTTAACGCGCCGCCCAGTTCGACTCCGATAAGCTCGTCGCCTGTGTAGATTCGGAATCGAGGCGTAGCAAGCGATTCTTGGAGATTTGCCGCAATCGAGGTTTCGTCGCACGCCAGCACAGTTGCTGTAGGCAAGCCGCGCGCGACTTCCAGCGCTAAATTCGGTCCCGAAAGGACAGCGATCGGATTTCTTGGAAAGATCTCGCGCAAAATTTCGCTCATCCGCTTGCCAGTACCGTGCTCGATGCCTTTCGTGCAGCTCAGCAGTACCGCGCGGTCATTTAGTGAGACATCGCGCAGCTGTTCTGCGATCGTTCGGAGGGCTGTCGAGGGCGTTGCAAACACGATCAACTCTGCGGATGCGCAATCCTCCAGGTCATTCGTTAGGCCGATGGAGTCCCGAAGCTTAACGCCGGGTAAATAATCCTCATTTACACGAGTGAGTTGGAGCTGACGAACGCGGGCCGGGTTTTGACCCCAAAGCGAAACGGTCTGTCCTTTGTTTGCCCAAATTACTGCCAAAGCGGTTCCCCACCCGCCCGCCCCAAGTACTGCAATTGTTGGCAGCTTCATTTGCGCCTGAACCGCGCCTCTTCGCCGCTAAGGAGCCGGACGAGGTTTGATCGATGTCGAATCAAGACGATTGCCGCCATGCCCAGCGAGAAATAAAAAAGCGCTGGTGCGTCCAAGCGGCCGAAAATCAACAGTACGCCGCTGATACCGGGAATAGCCAAGACCGCCGCGATGGATGCCAACGAAACATATCGGGTTGCCTGAAAGACGGCAATCCAGATCAAGCCAGCAATCGCAGCGACGCCCGGCATTAATCCAAAAACCACACCACCTGAAGTCGCAACACCTTTTCCTCCCCGGAAGCCTAGCCATACTGGGAACGAATGGCCAAGAATCGAACAAATGCCGCCAATTATTCCTGCTAATTCTGAACTTACCGCCGACATTCCGCCCTGAATGATCAAAGCAGAGAGTTTGACCGCAATGAAACCTTTCAAGAAATCAAAAGCAAAGACAGGGTAGCCATAACGTTTCCCGAGCGCACGGAGCACATTCGTTGCCCCAATGTTGCCACTGCCGACGGTCCGAATATCAAGTCCGGCTAGCTTAGCCACGACGAAGCCAGTTGGAATCGAACCAACAAGATATCCCACCAACACAATTGCGCAGATCGTTAGCACGGGAAGACTCTCAATATAGCCAGGCCGGGTTCAACTAATTTCGTTATGTAAGTGATTCTTATGCAACCATATAGATAGAATGGCTACATCGGTCGGCGACACGCCGCTAATCCGCGACGCTTGGCCTAGAGATCTTGGTCGGACCTTGGAGAGACGTTGCGAGGCTTCGGTGCTTAGGCCCCTGACGGCGGAGAAATTCAAGCCGTCAGGAATTCTCAGTCCGCTTCTTTTAGCCATCACCCGGTTCTGTTCGGCTTGGCGTAGCACATACCCTTCGCTCTTTAAATCTGCTTCAAGCAGGTACCAGATCTCAGGTTCTATCGCGGAGGCGTACTCCGGCGGGAAATCCTCATAGGAAAAATCGGGACGCTTTAGGAGCTGCAAAATCGGTGTCCCGTTCACTTTCATCTCTGTCGCGCTGGCACGGGCAGAGGAGAGCAAATTTAGTTTCTGCTCGAAAGCAGCCCACCTCCCAGGCGTGATCAGGCCGTTTTCGAAGGCGATCTTCGTTAGTCTCTGGTCAGCGTTGTCCTGCCGAAGTCGTAACCGGTCCTCCGCGCGACTCGTGAACATTCGATATGGCTCTTCAACTCCTTTGGTAACAAGATCATCAATTAACACGCCGATGTATGAATTCTCTCGGTTAAGCGTTAGCGGCAGGCGACGCTTGACCTGAAGAGCAGCGTTCGCTCCGGCGACCAAACCCTGTGCGGCGGCTTCTTCGTAACCTGACGTTCCGTTCACCTGACCGGCGAGGTAGAGTCCGTCTATTAGCTTACTTTCCAACGCGTGGGTCAATTGCGTCGGAGGGAAATAGTCATATTCGACTGCATATCCCGGCCGCATCACTTCGGCCTTTTCCAGTCCAGGAATGGTCCGCAAGAAAGACAACTGCACGTCGTAGGGGAGACTTGTCGAAATTCCATTAACGTAAAGCTCTTCAGTCTGGCGTCCCTCAGGTTCTAGGAACAGTTGATGAGCATTTCGATCAGGGAATTTGACAACTTTGTCCTCGATCGACGGACAATACCTTGGACCAGTGCCCTTTATTCGACCCTCGAAGAGAGGCGACCGATGCAGGTTTCCGCGAATGATCTCATGTGTCCGGGCGTTGGTCTGTGTCAGCCAGCATGGTAACTGTTCCACGTGGAACTTTCCGTCTCGAACATGATTTAGCGTGAAAACATCATCCCTCATCGGCAAGTCAGCAGCAGAGAACGCGAACCTTGGAGGAGGTTCATCGCCCAGTTGAACCTCACATTTCGACAAATCGACTGAACGCAAGTTGAGCCGACACGGAGTTCCCGTCTTGAAACGTCGGACTTCAAAGCCCAGGTCCCGCAAGCTTTCGCTGAGAGATGAGCTTGCATCTGCCATGCGACCGCCGGCCTTGTTTTGATTACCCACATGCAAGAGGCCTCGTAGGAAAGTTCCTGCCGTAATTACGACACTACATGCCTCGACTGAAAATCCGAGGTCAGTCTCTACGCCGGACACCGCGCCCTCGGTCACGACTAGCCGCACGACAGTCGCCTGTTTTACGTCCAAACCTTCAGTGCGTTCCAGAAGCCACTTCAGTCGGAATTGATATGCTTTCTTATCGCATTGGACTCGCGGTGATCGGACCGATAGGCCCTTCGACTTATTGAGCATCCGGAACTGGATGCCCGTAGCGTCCGCGTTGAGCCCCATAGCCCCTCCCATTGCATCGATCTCCCGGACAATGTGACCTTTTGCAGATCCACCGATCGCCGGATTGCAAGACATTTGCCCTATGGTGTCCAGGTTTTGCGTCAACATTAAAGTCCGGCATCCAATTCGTGATGCCGCTAAGGCCGCCTCGATCCCGGCATGGCCGCTTCCGACGACAATCACATCGTACTTTGATGGCAAGCTAAACATGTTTGACCGTGATCCCCTGATTCACACGCGGCAGAAGCTCACCCAAATCAAAATGCTGCTTCTTGCCCGAGCTCGTCAACGCCACAATCTCGAGAGATTGATTGAATTCTGCAAGCACCTGCCGGCAAGCGCCGCATGGTACAGTGGGCTCGTTGCCATCCGTAGCAATTGCGATTAAACGCAAATCAGTATCTCCAGCACCGATCGCTGCCGCGACTGCCGCCCTCTCCGCGCATATCGTCAGTCCGAAAGATGCATTTTCAACATTCGCTCCGATAAATACGTTGCCAGATCCTGTTAGGACCGCGGCGCCAACTTTGAACCCGGAATATGGCGCATATGCGTTTTTTTGCGCGTCTCTTGCTGCCGCCGCAAGTTCACTGATAGTCATAATATACTGTATTGTAGAGACTTATCTCTAATTCTGTCCTGCATAGATGTATCCTGCCCCAATTCAGAGAAAGAAGTTCTCATTGCCATCGGAAAAGCTGTGAGTTTAAACCGCCCGCGCGAATCTGGCTAGCTCGCTCGTTAGGTCGTAGTTCAGGAATGGCGTGATCAAGTAGACACCAGGAAAATGTTCGAGTGCCGCTGCGATCATTTTTTCGGCTAGTTGCATCCCCATAGCGCGCGCTGATTTCTCGTCCAGCATCGCCATTTGAGATCTCACTGCGTCGGGGACAATGATTCCCGGAACTTCGTGGTGCAAAAACTCCGCCTGTCGCGAGCTCAACAGCGGCCAGACCCCGGTAAACATAACCAGGGGCAAATGTTTCGTTCGGCGCTTCATCTCGGCGACAAGTTCAATATCAAAGACCGGCTGCGTCATCGCAAAGCGAGCTCCCGCCGAAACTTTACGTTCCAGTCTTTCCACTTGCGCATCGAGATTCTTGGCATTCGGGTTAAACGTACACCCAATCACGAAATTGGTAGTTGCTTTCAACGGCTTGCCTGCGTAGGTAAATCCTGCATTCAATTGCTTGATGATTGCGATCAGTTCAATCGAATTGACATCGTAAACTGACGCCGCTCCCGGGTGATCTCCAACTCGCGCCGGATCGCCAGTTAGTGGAAGCACGTGGCGCATTCCGAGTGCAGCCATGCCTAACAACTCACTTTGCAGCCCGATCACATTGCGATCCCGGCAGCTCAAGTGAAGCAGCGGCGTGATTCCGAATCGCTCCTTCAACATTGCTCCAATGGCGAGGTTGCTCACGCGCAAAATTGCCAGCGAATTGTCGGCGAGAGTGATCGCGTCGCAACCGGCGTTCGTTAGGGCTTGCGCGCCCTCGAAATACTTTTCCAGACTCAAGGTCTTCGGCGGATCCAGCTCGCAAATGACGACCCGTTTGCCCTGATCGATCTTTTCGAGCAAAGTTTCTTCCTCTTTGTGCCTCGTTTTAAAAGGCGCGCTCGGCGCCTGCGGAATCGCACGAACTCGTTTGGATCGAACGGGCTTTAGATCGCCGATCGCCTTTGCTACCGCTGCGATGTGCGCCGGCGTTGTTCCGCAACAACCGCCGATCAATCTTGCTCCTTGTGCCGCCATCTCGCGCGCAGCATTGGCAAAGTAATCCGGTGCCGTCGGATAAACATAACGTCCCTCCGTATATCGCGGATAACCAGCATTCGGATATGCCGCCAGCAAATTGCCAGCCGGAATGCTTTCCAGGAGGTGCACCATTGCATGCGGACCATTCAGGCAATTTGCTCCTACAATTGCTGTCCCGAGTTCATGACAACGGGCGAACGCGTCCAGCAGTGGCATGCCCGACTGCAGACGTGCCTCCGGTTCGCATGCGAACAGCGCGACCGTAATCGCATCACTCGTCGGCGTAGAACGCAGAGCGGTCTCGATTTCTTTAAAGTTCATGAAGGTTTCGAAAAATATGAGATCGACATCTCCATCAAGCAGGGCCTCAACCTGCTCTCGAAAACTCTCCGCCTGATCGATCCCTCGCTCTTCCGCTTCTTGAGCGCTGATACCAAGAGGTCCAACACTTCCAGCGACGCAAACGTCTTTGCCGCGGGCAGCCTCGCGCGCGATTCGTGCAGCTGCACGATTAATTTCCCCAACCCGGCCTTCGAGTCCAAATCGCGAAAGTCTGACCGCGTTTGCGCCGAAAGTATTCGTTTCTATTATCCGGGCACCGGCAGCGATATATTCGTCGTGAATGGCGCGGATTCGGTCCGGTTCGCTGACGCAAAGTTCTTCCAGGCATCGATCGACCGGGACGCCGCGATCGAGGAGCAACGTCCCCATCGCCCCGTCGCCGCACACGACTCGCGTCTCAAGCTCTTCGAGCAGTTTCATGCAAATGACTACGGCACAATCGCTTCCGATTCCGCCATCTGATCAAGACCCGTTGAATTTTCTCAGACCCATATCGCTTTGCCAAATCATCGTTTGATAACAAGCCAATAACTCTGAATAAGCTTTAATAACTTTTACGATTCCGGCAGCAGTCAAGGTTGTCGGCATTTGTTGATGGTGTTATGAACATCATGCTGATGAGACTGCCTGGCGACCTAATTTGCGGGGTTGTTCGCCCGCAGAAGATTAAGAGATTGTGATCGAGCAAAGAAACAAATTAATTAAAGCAACCAATAACGCGTGTTGCGAATCTATTCGGTAGAGACTACGCCATGCCGCCGGAAGCAATCGCAGTCGAGTCTAAGGTGATAGGATCAGGCGTCCAACAACGACCGCTCGCCCAAGCAGACAGTCTATTCGAACACGTTGCCTGGCTCTATGCATTTTGCCGCGAAAAGGTTTTCCGGGACGATACAAATAGAATCGTCTCAGCTCTGTGGGCGAACGGATCTCCTCGATCCGGCACGAGAGTGCTCGAGCTCGGCTGTGGTCCTGGCTTTTATTCGAGAAAACTGGCGCGCCACTTTCCGCAGATTTTGGTAACCGGTGTTGACCATTCTAAGTGCCAGCTTTTACGCGCGCGTCAGCGCGCACAAAGTGAAGCGATAAGAAACTGCGTTTTTGAGCAGGTCAACGCGCTTCAGTTATCGTGTGAGGATGACTG
>Ga0187777_10001146_pt1 | contig 17234 bp, 16 predicted proteins | sample 1015_Q2_SP5_10_M_FD_132416 | JGI IMG/M metagenome (GOLD analysis project Ga0187777, IMG submission 132416) | Tropical peat soil microbial communities from peatlands in Department of Meta, Colombia - 1015_Q2_SP5_10_MG | ecosystem: Environmental > Terrestrial > Soil > Wetlands > Peat | place... | reverse complement strand
CCTGAAGGTCTGCGCTACGACGGATAGCGACGGTGTAGGCAGACCTGAAGGTCTGCGCTGCGACGGATAGCGACGGGTGTTGGCAGACCTGAAGGTCTGCGCTACGGCGGATAGCGACGGTGTAGTGCAGGCCTTCAGGCCTGCTTCGATCATCTCTGCGCGAGCGCAATCGCGACGAGCACCAGGCGCTCGGTGCCAAGCGCGGAGTTCGTCGTGTCGAACGATTCGTTGATGGAATGCGTCCCTGCCCCGCGCCCTCCCGTGGCCAGCTCGATGGACGGGATCCCCAGGCTCATCGGGTAGTTCGCGTCGCTCGAGCTGATCGCTTCGATCGGGGACCCGCCCACCGCGTGCGTCGCCGCGCGCGCGATGAGCACGAGCGGCGAGTCCGCCGGCAGCGCTCCGCCGGGCCGCTCGCCCAGGAGCTCGCTCTTGACGGCAACGGCGCCGCGACGGCCGGCGCCCGTTTCCGAGACGGCGGCGCTGATGGCGCTCTTGACGCTGGCGTCGAGGGCGGCGAGCGCGCGTCGATCCGCCGATCGCAGGTCCAGCTCCATCCACGCATCGGCGGGAATGGCGTTCACGGCGGTCCCGCCGCCAATGCGCCCGACGTTGAACGTCGTTTTCGGCTCGGCGGGAACAGGAATCGCTGAAATCTTCGTCACGGCACGCGCCAGGGCGTCGACCGGACTGGCGAGCCCGAAGTCGCCAAAGCTGTGACCGCCGGGACCGGAAAAGGTCACGCGGTACCGACGGCTTGCGACGAAGGTCGACGCGATTCCCATCCCGGCGCCGTCGACGGCGACGAACCGGTCGGCCTGCCCCTTCAGCGTGACGTCGAACAGCTCCTTCATGCCGCGCAGGTCGCCGAGCCCCTCCTCACCGACGTCCGCGACAAATGTCAGCGGGCCGTCAGTCCTGATGTTCGCCGCGTTCATCGCGCGAATCGCGGCGACGAGCATGGCGAGCCCTCGGCTGTCGTCGCCGACGCCCGGCCCATGGAGGACCGGACCGTCGCGACGCACCCGGACGTCCGTCCCCTCGGGAAACACCGTGTCGAGGTGTGCAGCGATCACCACGTGAGGATGGGGCAGGCTGCCCGGGCGGTCGCCGACGACATTTCCAACCCGGTCGATCCGCACGTTCTTCAGGCCGGCTTCGACGAACAACCGCCGCAGTTCCTGCGCGCGTACGGACTCCTTGAACGGCGGGGCCGGGATCTGGGCCAGCCGCACCTGCAGGTCGACGGTTGCCGGTTCCCCTGTACGGGCGCCGGCGAGCGCCGCCTTCACCGCCGGCGAATTTGCGAGGACCGCCACCGCGCGCTCCGCCTGCGCCGGACCGCCACTGATCTGGGTCGCCGCAAGCAAAGCCGCGAAGCCGCTTAACACGAAAGACACAGAAGACACGGACAATCAGATCGTACAGGAATTGGTCGTGAGCGGCACGTGCATTGCTATGCGACCGTACAGGATCGGGGGCGCCTATGAGCAGCGTCGTCAGACTTCTCGGCTACACCACACTTGGCTGCGGCTGCATCATTGGACGGTACCGTGAGGTGGCGACCAGTCGTGAGGTCGCCTATGTGGAGGAAAAAGGCCACACCTGCGCGGTGCACGCGCATCGCCGCAACCACACCATCGCTTCGGACCGCCAGTCCGCCGCCCCCAACCCGACGACGGCCGCGCCGGCCTGGTCCGCCTAGCCGGGCCTCCGACATACCGGAGCGTCCCCTCCTTCGACACGCGCGTGTTTCATCCTGGAACGCGCGCCCTAACGCGTCGACCCCTCCGTGCCGAAAGATGCAACGATGTCTGTGTTGCTCAAACCGTACGCGAGCCTGGATTCTGGAAAGAACTCGAACAGACGGAGCGCGCGCTTTTACCTGGCGGACTGCGTCGAGGTCTTCCAGCAGCTGCCCCCGCGAAGCGTCGACGTCATCGTGACCTCTCCGCCGTACAACCTCGGGATCCAGTACAGCCGGTACGAGGACAGTCTGTCACCAGCGGACTACCTGGCCTGGACGAACCGGTGGGTCGCCGCGGCGGCGCGGGTGCTCAGGGCCGACGGCTCACTCTTCCTCAACGTGGGGGCGAAGCCGAGCGACCCATGGACGGCGCTCGACGTCGCGCAGGCCGTCCGCCCGCACCTGCAGCTGCAGAACATCATTCACTGGATCAAGTCGATCGCCATCGACAAGGCGTCGGCGGGCGCGGCGGCCGGACTCACGCGCGACCTCGCGGTCGGGCACTACAAACCGATCAACAGCGACCGGTTCGTGAACGATTGCCACGAGTTCGTCTTTCACTTCACGCCTCAGGGGTCGACCAACCTCGACCGGCTGGCCCTTGGCGTTCCGTACCAGGATCAGTCGAACATCGGCCGCTGGCGCGGGGCCGCCCAGGGCGTGCGCTGCCGCGGCAACACGTGGTTCATCCCCTACGAGACCATCCAGCGCCGCGATCGGGATCGCCCCCACCCGGCGACGTTCCCCTCGCAGCTGCCCGAGCAGTGCATCCGCCTGCACGGCGTCGGACGCACCGAGGTGGTCATGGATCCGTTCACCGGCCTCGGCAGCACGGCGGTCGCGTGCGCGCGGCTCGGCGTCAGCTTCGTCGGCGCCGACATCGACGAGAGCTACTTGCGCGTGGCCGTGGATCGGACGAGGGCGCAGGCGCTCCCCGCGCCCGAGGGTCGCACGAAGAAGGTCGATGCGGCTAGTTCCCGCCGTGAGGCGATTCAGGAATCAGCGGCAGCGTCGACACGGGCGCGGCGTTCTTGAGCGGCGCCGACAGATCGTCGGTCACCGCCTCGGTCTTCAGCACGTATTCCTTCCGTGACGACACGGTCACGTTCGGACGCTTCACACGCACTTCGATCTTGCGGCGTCGCTGTGTGACGTCGGCGTTGGTCGAGTAGTAGCCGAGGATGTAGTAGTCGCTCGTATCGGCATCGATCTTCTTGATGCCCTTCTCGAAATCGTTCATGTTGACGATCGCCTGGCCGCCGGTCTCCTCGGCCAGCACGCGCATCGTGTCCTGCGACGTTCGCAGGAAATCCGCCCACTGCTGCGGATCGACCGGCTGGTCGACGTCGGACGTGGAGGCCGTGAGGCCGCGCGGATCGATCGTGTAGATGGTGACGTTCGATCGGTTCGCCGTACGCGTGACCTCGCCCAGCTCGCGCGCGAGGTCCGCCCCCGCGAACTGCGATCCCTGCTTCTCCTGCTGGATGAACGGATCGCTGTTGGTCGGCAGGGGGTCGCCGTTGTCCTTCGCCTGCGCGTTGATGTTCTGCAGCATCTTGTTCTGCAGGAAGGGCGAATTGGGATCCATCAGCCCGAGCCGCGCATCCTGGAACGGGTTGAAGTCGTAGCCGTCGCTCACGTACACGAGCGCCTTGCGCCGATCGTGAATCTTCTCGAGGTTCTGCAGCAGCTCCTCGACGGTCTGGAACGCCACGTGGGCGCGCCACCGCACCTCGGTCGGACCGTCCGGGCCGCCGCTGTCGTTGATGATGTCCTCGGGCCGGAGCTCGCTTCCCGTCATCTTCTGGATGGCTTCATCCAGCCGGCGCTTGTCATACGTCATTTGCACCGAGATCGACGACGTCCCGGTCGAGACGATGCCGAACATGTCGCCGTCGTGGATCAGCAGCTTCTCCATCTGCTGGAACAGCGTGCGAAGACGGCCGGTGTTGTGAAAGCCGATGTGCAGGTCGTCGATGAAGAACACGAAGATGCGCCCGGAGATGTCGTTCGTCGCGCGCGCCGGCGGCAGGATGAATCCCTCCGACGACAGCGGCGCCGGCGGCGCCAGCAGGTTGTTCACCCGCCCGTGGTAGCTCAGTGTCATCGACGAGAGGTCCTGCTTGATGCCGTCTTCGAGAACCTCGAAATCGTCCTTCGTGAGGTCCGCGACGAAGTTGCCGCGCTCGTCGCGCGGGATGACGTCCGTGCGCACGAGGTCGACGACGACGTGGAAGGTCGGCTTCTGTGCCGTCACCACGCCTTCCGGCGCCTGAGGCGCCGCGGGCGCTTGGGCGCACAGGCCGGCCGTCAGGAGCACGAGCCACGCCGCCGACGACAAACCGCGCTTTTTCACGTGCATAGCGCGAATTATAACTCTCCGCCGGGCTCCCCGCCGGGCGCGGGAGTTCCGCCCCCTCGTCCACGCCGCCGGCGCCTGCGGCGGCGGCGGTGGGAAGCCCCGCCAGCCGGAGATTCGGGAGCAGGACCGCCGCCCGACTGCTCCGGCGCGATGATCTCGTCCCCGATTTCCTCGTGGGATTCAGGCGCCAGGTCTGCGGCGGCTTCCGGACCGGCCGCCGGTTCGACCGGCGGCGGTCCCTCCGGCGCGTGGTCGGCCGCGGCGGCCCGGCGGGCCGCCCGCTCAGCGCGCCGACGCTCGCGCCACGGCTCGGCTTCGGGAGGCGGAGGAATCGGCGTGCTGGCGAGCGCCTCCCAGTCGAACCGCACTCCCGGATATTGCCGCTCGAGCGTGCGTCGCGCCGCGGCATCGAACGGTTCGCGCCCGACCCTGACATTCGGCGGCGTCCGGAACCAGTACAGGAGGCGCGGCGCCGCGGGCCGTCCCTCGTCGGACCGCGGGGAGGGCTGCATCAAGAAGAAATGCTCGTACCCGCGCTTGTCACGCGAGAACTTGAGGAAAGGCATTCGCGGCGCGATCTATTTTCGCTTCGCCGCGCGGACGGCTTTCCCGGGAGCCTTGCGTGCACGAACGGCGGCGGCTTTTCCGGGCTGTTTCCTGGCAGGTTTTCTCGCCGGCGGCGGCGCGGCGGCTTTCCGAGCGGCGCCGTTCGCGCTGCGCGGCGCGGCCGGGGCCTTCACGGCTGGTGCCTTGACTGCCGGTGCCTTCGGGGCCGCGCTCTTGGCTCGCGCATGGACGAGCGCATCGCGATTGCGGTGAACCAGCGTGAACCGAACCTGATCCCCGATGGTATGAAAGCTCCAGATCTCGGCGACCGGAATGTGGTTGTCCTCGCAGAGGCGCCGCGCGACATCGACCATGCCGGCCGGCACGTACAGATGAAACGGGACCCGCAGCCGCGCGAAATGCGCCCACTCCGCCAGCGCTTCGAGATGATTGACCGACTCGCCCGTCTCGACTTCGACGACCGCCTGGAGCCGATGACCGCGTTCAGACGATTGGAGGACCAGGTCGGGATAAAGCGCCGACGGACCGACGCCTACCGCCGCGTTGCGCTCGTTCCCCGGGTTGATGCCGGCGTCGTAGCGACGCCGGTTCTTCGCCTGCAGAAGGCGGATGACCCGGTCGTGCTCAAGCTGTTCGCGAACCGGACGCACGAGGATCGGCACCAATTCCTCCGAACGTATAGCCGGCGGTCCGGCCTATGTTGATCAAACCCGAAAGTTTAGCACGGATTTGTCAAGCTCTACTGTGGCCTCCGCCAAGCTCAGCCGTTAAATGAGCCGTTCGGGGACATGCCCGACGACCCCGTCGGTTACAATACGTCCGTGCCAGCTCTGGCAGCGACGACGCGCATCCTCATCGTGGACGACGATGAGGGAGTCACGCAGACATTTGCGCGCATGCTGCGACTCGAGGGGTACCAGGTTCGCACTGCGATGAGCGCCGAAACGGGACTCCGGGTCGCCGAAGAAAGCCATCCGGACGCGATTATCCTCGACCTGCGCATGCCGCTCATTGATGGGCTGGGCTTCCTGCGCCGGCTTCGCGCGGCGGATCCCCGCCGTACGCCGGTCGCCATCGTGACCGGCGACTATTTTCTGGACGACTCGACCGCGGACGAACTGCGCGAGCTCGGAGCCGAGCTGCGGTTCAAGCCGATGTGGCTCGAAGACCTCGTGGGGCTGGCGCGCAACCTCGTCGGAGCCACGCACTGACCGATTCCGGCAGCCGCTTCCTGAAGGCCTGCCGCCGCCAGCCGGTCGACGCCACGCCGGTCTGGTTCATGCGGCAGGCTGGCCGGTACATGAGCGAGTACCGGGCGCTCCGCGAGCGGTACTCCCTGCTCGATCTCTGTCGAACTCCCGACCTCGCGACCGAAGTCACGCTGCAGCCGGTGCGGCGCATCGACGTGGACGCGGCCATTCTGTTCTCGGATCTGCTGCTTCCGCTCGAGCCGATGGGGATCGGTTTCGACTTCGTGCACGGGGAAGGGCCGGCGATCGATCGGCCGCTGCGCAGCGAAGCCGACCTCGCCGGCGTTCGGCGCTTCGAGCCGCGCGAGTCGCTCGGTTACGTCCTGGAGGCCATCGGCCAGATCAAGCGCGCGCTCGGCGGACGGGTGCCGCTCATCGGCTTTGCGGGCGCGCCGTTCACGCTCGCGTCGTACGCGATCGAAGGCGGCCACTCCGCCTCCTTCGCGCACACGAAGTCATTGATGTACGGCTACCCGGCCGCATGGCACCGCTTCGCCGGCCTGCTGTCGGAGATCGTCGGCGACTATCTCGTGGCGCAAATCGAGGCGGGCGTGGACGCCGTGCAGATCTTCGACTCCTGGGTGGGCGCGCTGAACGCGCGCGACTACCGCGAGTTCATCCTGCCGCACACGCGCCGCATCTTCGAGCGGCTCGACCCGTACGACGTCCCCACGATCCACTTCGGCGTCGGCACCGCGGCGATTCTTCCCGAGCTGCGCGACGCCGGCGGCGACGTCATCGGCGCCGACTGGCGGACGCCGCTCGACGAAGCGTGGGAGCGCATCGGTCCCGATCGCGCCATCCAGGGAAATCTCGATCCGACGCTGCTGCTCGGCCCGCTCGAGCGCATCATGGCGGGCGCGGACGACGTCCTGGCGCGCGCGGGCGGGCGGCCGGGCCACATCTTCAATCTCGGTCACGGCATCCTGCCGATGACGCCGGTCGAACACGTCCAGGCGCTGGCTCGCTACGTTCATCAGAAGACGCTGCGATGACCTCCGCCGTGCTTCTCATGGCGCACGGAACGCCGGCCTCGATCGACGAAATGCCGGAGTACCTGCGGCTCGTCCGCGGCGGCCGTCCTCCGTCGCCCGAGCTTCTCGCGGAGATGCGCCGCAACTATGAAGCGATTGGCGGACGCTCGCCGCTCACGGAGCTGACGTTCGCGCAGGCCGATGCGCTGGCCGCGAGGCTCGGCGCGCGCGCGGGGGTCGCCGTCGGCATGCGCAACTGGCGGCCGTTCATCAAGGACGCAATCGCCGGACTCGCATCGAGGGGCGCGACCCGGATCGTCGGGGTTCCGATGGCCCCGCAGTACTCGACCGTCAGCGTCCAGAAGTACCTCGATGCCGCCGCATCGTCGCTGCCGGATGGCGTGCGGTTCGAGGCCGTGCCGTCGTTTCACGCGCATCCACTGCTGGCCGAAGCCTTTGCCGAACGGCTGACCGCCGCGGCGCCGGGCGACGACGAGCTCGTCATCTTCACCGCCCACAGCATCCCGACACGCGTCGCCGACGGCGGCGATCGGTACTGCGCGGAGGTGGCGGAAACCGCCCGGCTCGTCGCCGCGCGGAGCGGCATCGCCCGCTACGAGCTGGCGTACCAGAGTGCCGGCCGCACGCCAGAGCCGTGGATTGGCCCGTCGCTCAAGGACACGATCCAGGATCGCGCCGCGGCGGGAGTTCGGCGGTTCGTGGTCGCGCCGATCGGGTTCGTCTGTGATCACACCGAGATTCTGTTCGACATCGACCTGGAAGCGGCGGCCGTCGCCCGCGAGCGCGGCGCGTCGCTGCGCCGAACCGAGTCGCTCAACACCTCCCCGCCGTTCATCGCCATGCTCGAGGACGTGGTGCAGCCGCTGCTCAATGCCGATTGCTGAATGCCGAGTGCTGATTCAGGGTTCGATTGACCAATAAATCAGCATTCAGCAATCATCATTCGGCAATGGTCGATGTGCTCATTGTCGGCGGCGGGATCGCCGGTCTGACGACGGCGTACGAGCTGACGAAGCGCGGCGTCGCGTTTTCCCTGCTCGAGGCGTCGCCGCGCCTCGGCGGCGTCATTCTGAGCGAGCAGGTCGAAGGCCTCACGATCGACGCCGGTCCCGATGCGCTCCTCATTCAGAAACCTGACGGCATCGCGCTCTGCCGGGAGCTCGGTCTGGGCGACCGCCTCGTCGCAACGAAGCCGCCGCGCCTCGCCTACATTCAGCGGGGCGGGCGGCTGCATCCGCTCCCGGCCGCGTCGGTGCTCGGCATCCCGACGCGGATCGGTCCGTTCCTCCGCACGGGCCTCTTCACGTGGGCCGGCAAGCTGCGCATGGGCGCCGAGCTCTTCGTGCCCGCGCGCAGAGACGACGGCGACGAGTCGATTGGCGCGTTCATGACGCGGCGTTTCGGCACCGAGGCGAGGGATTACCTGGCGGAGCCGCTCCTCGCCGGCATACACGCGGGCGACGTCGATCGCCTCTCGCTCGGCGCGCTCTTTCCGCGGTTCGTTGCCGCCGAGCGCGAACACGGGAGCCTCATTCGTGCGTTCCGCCGGCACCGCGCGGCGCCATCGAGCGAGGGCGCATTCAAGTCGCTGCCCGGCGGACTGAGTGAGATTGTCGCGGCGCTCGTTCCACGGCTGGCATCCGGCTCGGCGTGCACGGACACGCCGGTCACATCGATCCGGCGGGAGGCCGACGCATTCGCGGTTGAAACACCGCGCGGCGTGCGTCGCGCCCGCGCGGTCGTCCTGTCGGCGCCGGCCCATGCGGCCGCTTCGATGACGGGCCCTCTCGATCGGCCGCTCGCCGACCTGTGCCGCGAGGTGCCGTACACGTCCATCGCGACGGTGGCGCTCGCCTTCCCGCTGAGCGCGATCCGGCATCCGCTCGACGGCTCGGGCTACGTCGTGCCGCGCGTTGAACGTTCGCCGATTCTGGCCGCGACGTGGCTGTCCTCGAAATGGCCCGGCCGCGCGCCGGAAGGGACCGCCCTGCTCCGCACGTTCATTGGTGGAACGCGCCACCCGGACGCCGTCGACGAGACCGACGATCAGCTCGTCGCGCGCTCGCTCGACGCGATTCGGCCGGTGCTCGGAATCACGGGGCCGCCGTCATTCGCCCGCGCGTACCGCTTCCGGCGCGCGAGCGCGCAGCACGAAGTCGGGCACCTCGAGCGCATGAAGCAGATCGAGGCGCGGCTGGCCACGCATCCAGGGCTGTTCGTCACCGGCAGCGGATTCCGCGGCGTCGGTATCCCCGATTGTGTCGCCGACGCGCGCGCGACTGCGGGAAAGGTGGTCACGTGGCTCGCATGACCTCGGCGATCGCTGCCGCGGCCTCCGTGATCGCGCTTCTCGTGGTGCTGCTACCCGCGGCGCCGCGTGCGCAGTCGCCCGACGTCGCGCGCATCCTTCAACAGATCAAAGCGGCCGATCGCGACCAGCTGGCCGTCTCCGAAGAAGACGGCCGCTTCCTTCGCGTCATGGCCGCATCGATCGGCGCGCGGCACGCCCTCGAGATCGGCGGGGCCCAGGGCTACAGCGCGATCTGGATCGGGCTGGCGCTTCGCGAGACCGGCGGTCGTCTCACGACGATCGAATACGATCCGGCGCGCGCCCGGACGGCGGCCGACAACATCCGTCGGGCAGGTCTGTCGGATGTCGTGACGGTCGTGCCGGGCGACGCGTTCGTCCAGATTCCGAAGCTGTCCGGTCAGTTCGACTTCGTGTTCCTCGATGCGTGGAAGCGCGACTACAAGCGGTTCCTCGATCTCGTGCTCCCGCGCCTCGTCCCGCGCGGCCTCTTCCTCGCCCACAACGTCGTCAACAAAGCGTCGGAGATGACCGACTTCCTGCAGGCCGTGCAGAACGATCCGCGCCTGTTCACGTCGATCGTGAAGCCGGGGTTCGAGGGAATGTCGGTGACGGTGAAACTGCGATGAGACCGGTGCACATCATCGGGGTCCCTCTCGACCTCGGAGGCAACCGCCGCGGCGTCGACATGGGCCCTTCCGCGATGCGCATCGCGGGCCTCGGCGATCAGATCGCGCGGCTCGGCCGCGAGGTCGTCGATCGCGGCGACGTCACGACGCCGATTCGGGAAACGCAGCACGAACGCGACCGGCACAAGAAGTACATCGACGACATCGCGCAGGCCTGCGGCGAGCTCTACGCGAAATCGCTCGCGTCGCTCGATGAAGGCGCGATGCCGGTGGTGCTCGGCGGCGACCACAGCCTCGGCGCCGGCTCGGTGGCGGGCGCGGCCGCCTGGGCCCGCAGGACGCGCGGCCGGCCGATCGGCCTCTTGTGGATCGACGCCCACGGCGACATGAACACGCCGGCGACGTCGCAGAGCGGCAACGTGCACGGGATGCCGCTGGCGGCGCTCCTCGGTCCGGAGCCCGCCGAACTGTCGACGATCGGCGGCTTCTCCCCCACCGTGTCGCCGGCTCACACGGTGCTCATCGGCGTCCGCAATCTCGACGAGCGCGAAAAGGAGCTCGTCCGCGGCTCGCACGTGCACGTGTTCACGATGAAGGACATCGATCGCCAGGGCATCGCGGCGGTCGTCGAGCGGGCCGTGTCGCTCGCCGGCGAAGGGACGGCGGGCATTCACGTGTCGTTCGATCTCGATGCCTGCGACCCGGCGATTGCGCCCGGCGTCGGCACGCCGGTCAAAGGCGGCCTGAACTACCGCGAGGCGCACATGGTGATGGAAATCGTCGCGGATTCGGGGCTGCTGACGTCGCTCGATCTCGTCGAGGTGAATCCGACGCTGGACTTGCGGAATCAGACGGCGGAGCTCGCGACCGAGCTCGCGCTGTCCGCGTTAGGAATGAAGATTCTGTGAGCCGCTGCCCGACAGCATTTCTTCGAGCGTTTCGACGAGCAGCACGAGCGAATACGGCTTCTCGATCAGCCGCGTCTTGGGCCGGACGCGCTCCAGCTCCGCCGACTCCGACGGCACGCCCGAGAAAATGATCACCGGCACGTCCGCCGGCGTCGACACGACGACGTCCCGTCCGGACCCGCGCTTCAGCCGCAGGTCGACCACGGCGGCGACGACGCGCTGCTTCTTCAGGATGTCGATCCCTTCGTCGGCCGTTTCCGCGGTCACGACGACGAACCCGTGCATCTCGAGGAACTTCACGAGCGGCCGGCGCACCGACACATCGTCCTCGACGACGAGCACCAAACGGGCGTTGTCTTTGGTCATAATGGGTCCGGCTTGCCCCGCCCGAGCGCGCCGCGCGAAGGCGGGACAAGTATAGCGTGAAAGGAGCGTCTGCCTTGCGCACAATCATCGCGGCGATCACGCTGATGCTCCTCGGGTTCGGCGCGGGCGCGGCCGCTCAGCTCAGTCCTCACGATCACACGATGGCGACGATCGGCACGGCGGAGCTGTCGATCACGTACGGACGTCCGTCGATGCGCGGTCGGAAGATCGTGGGCGCCCTGGTGCCGTACAACCACTGGTGGTGCCCCGGCGCGGACGAGGCGACCGAGCTGCACACGTCGCGCGGGCTCCGCTTCGCCGACAAGGTCATCCCGGCGGGCGGCTATACGCTGTACATCCTCCCGACGGCGGGCGACTGGACGCTGATGATCAACAAGGAGACGGGACTCTTCCACACGCAATACCATCCGGCGTCCGACATCGCGCATCTGAAGATGATCAAGCGCGAAGTCACGCCCGCCGTCGAAGAGCTCACCTTCGCGATCGAACCGAACGCGGCGAACGCCGGCGGAGCGATCGTGATGACGTGGGAGAACACGTCGGTGTCCGTGCCCTTCACGATAGAATCTCGGGACTAGGATCACTGCACGATCGCACGCGACCGGGTAGCTCAGTGGTAGAGCAGCGCACTTTTAATGCGCGGGCCGCGGGTTCAATCCCCGCCCCGGTCACCATACCCTGCCAGGGAATTCCGACAACGCGGAACAACGCGACACTCCGGGAGCCTTAAGTCAGCCGAGCGGCGGTCTTCTTCGAGCGCGACGTCGCGATTGCGCCGCGTTTCGCGGCGCAGGCCGAAGGTGCGCCTATTGCACGGGTTGACGCCCTATAGCTCCATTGGGAAACAGCATCGATTTGGAGGTCGCATGAAGTTACTTCGAGCGTCGGTCCTGCTGGTCGGCGCGTTGGGACTCGCCGTCCGGCCGGCGCACGCCAATCTGATCTCGAATGGGAGCTTCGAATTCGGGACGTTCGACTCCGCTCCATTCGATACCCTTGGCCCCGGAAACACCAACATCACGGGCTGGACGGTCGGAGGAGACTCAGTCGATTGGGTCGGCAGCCTCTGGACCCCCGAAGACGGACGCCGAAGCGTCGATCTGAGCGGGAACAGCGCGGGATCGATCACCACCACGATCGCCACGGTGTCGGGCCAGGGATACGACCTGTCCTTCTATCTGGCCGGAAACCCGGACGGCGGTCCGACCGTGAAAACGGCGTTCGTCACGATCGGCGGCGGCGGTCCCGTGCCATTTTTCTTCGACACGACGGGCACGAGCCGCTCGAACATGGGCTGGACGTTGGAGAACCTGGGCTTCGTCGCCACGGGCGCCTCGACGAGCGTGACGTTCGCGAGCGGCGACGCGACCCCCTACGGACCAGTCGTGGACAACGTGGCCGTCAACGCGGTTCCGGAGCCGGCCACCCTCGTTCTCCTCGGCACCGGACTGTCCGCGATCGTCAGATCGAGACGGCGCCGCGCGTAGTCGAAAGTACCGTCGTCATGGCCGGGGCCGCCGCGTCGGGCGGCCCCGGTCACCGATTTCACTTTCCAGCCGCCGTGGCGTACGTGGCAATCAACGCCGCCCAGTTATCTTTGTTGACGTCCGTCTTCGCCGCCGTATACACGCCGGTCGACGACACCGTCTTGTAGCCGTCCTCGACGCCGCTGATCCCGCCCGTATTCGTGAACTGCGCGCCAGAGGTGAATCCGTCGTTCCACATACCGGTCGCACGAGCGTTAGTGGCGTAGCCGATCGTTCCCCACAGAAACTCGTTGGCGTGGCTCGTCGTCGCCGAGGCTCCCGATGATGGACTTGTGCCCGCCCCCTTGGCAGCCGATGTCTTGTCGAGCGCTGATGGCGCAAGACCGGTGACGGAGTAGGCGTTGATGGTGAGGTCGCCCGCGGACGCATGGGACGCGACGACGTCGCCGGTGCCACCAGTGGCGCTGTACAAGGAGAAGATCGCGGTATAGAACCCGCTTCCCTGCGTGGCCACGTCCTTGTGGAGGGCCGCGTCCTTCCAATAGACCTCGGCGTCGCCGCCTTCGTCATTGCACGAGACCAGCAGCGTTTCGCCGGCCTTCAAGCTGACCTGGCGTATGGCGATGTCGGGGACATCTTCTTCTCCCGCTGAGCCCCTGGCCGTGACCGTCGGCCTCGGAAGATCAGCGGGCGCCGACGCGCACGCCCACGCAAACACCGTCGTCAGGAGCACAAGGCCGAAGCCGAAACGTCGCATCACCCCTCCCTCCACTCAGGCCGAAAGCTTACTCGCTGTTCGGCCTAGCGTGAACCCGCGAGGGTGGCGCTCAACTGGATGCCCACCTGCCGCGGCTCGCCGGGCTGTCCGCCGTACGCCGGCAGCGGGCTCGCGAAGGCGCCGGTGAGGTAATCCGTGTTGAGCAGGTTCTTCGCGAACACGCCGACCGACCACGGCCGCCGCGCTAAGCGGACCGTCGCGTTCGCGTCGAGCAGGCCGTACGCGCCTTGCCGCTGGATCTGATCGTTCTCCGGCGAGTAGTACACCGTCGTCTGCCACCGGGCGTCCAGACGCGCCGAGACCACGAGCGAGCGGATCGGCATGAACCGTTCGACCCAGGCCCGCCCCGACCATCCGGGCGCATTGGACAAGCGGTGACCGGCGGCGTCGAACGTGGTCCCAAACGAGCTCGACGCGGTGTACCGATCGTACTTCGCGTCGAGCCACGACAGGTGCCCTCCGGTGTGCCACCCCGAGGGCAGCTGGATCTCGTGTTCGACGTCGAGCCCGCGAATCGTCGCCGCGGCGGCGTTCGAGGTGACGCTCACGCCGGGCCTGATGCCCACCTGGACCTGGAGGTTCGCGTAGTCGGTGTAGAACGCGGCGACGTCGAGCGTCGAGCGTCTGTCCCAGATGGACGTCTTGAAGCCCGCCTCGTAGCTCCAGGCGGTTTCCGGCGCGAACGCATGACCGGGCTCCGTGACGCTCGCATTGAATCCACCGCTCTTGAATCCGCGCGTGGCGGAGACGTACGCCAGCGCGTCGGAGGTAATCCGGTAGTCGACGCCGAGCTTCGGCGTCCAAGCGGAGTTCATCGTCGCGTCGACGTATTGATACGGCGAGCCGGCGAACACGGCGCCCGGAGTGCTGATCGCATCCGAAAATCCCGAATTGTCGATCGTCTTCCGCTCATGCGAATAGCGAATGCCTGCGACAATCGAGGCGCGATCGCTCACCGGAACGCTCGCCTGGCCGAAGATCGCGTCCGAACGCCCGTCGACCGTCGGGTCGAGATGGCTCGCGGTGTTCGTCGCGAAGCTTCGAACGACCCGGGGCTGATAAGTGTGATCGCCGAACACGAACACTCCGGCGGTCCAGTCCGCGCGAGCATGACGGCCCGCGACGATCACTTCCTGGGACGCTTGACGGTACGTCTCATCAATCGTGGAGCTGGTGAGAGTCAGCTCGGTGATGTCGGTGTCGACGACCGCCTGCCGCGTCAGCCATCGCGCCGCCGACACGCTCGTGACGCTCACGCCGGGAAAGGGCCGCCACGCCAGGCGGGCTGACCCGCCGTACTGCACGTCATGCTCGGAAGCTGGAGTGGATGCGCGGACCTGATGGAAGTCCGACGGATTATCGATCGAGAATCCTGGCTTCACCGCCAGCACCTTGGCGTCCGTCAGCGGCGTCGGGTTCTGCCGCATGTAGTCGGACGACAGCAGCAGATCGCTTCGCGGTCCGAACAAGACTCGCACCGCGCCGCGGACGGCTGTCGCATCGGTCCCGCCGAGGGGATCGGTCGGGTGATTCAGATCCTGAACGAATCCGCGGCTGAACCCGCGCACGACGTCCGCCGTGGCCATGATTCGATCGCCCATCACCGGGCCGCTGATCCGCGTTTCGGATCGCATCATGTGCTGGCTGCCCGCGGCGAGATGCGTCGAAATCTCCAGCTGATCCGACGGTGGGTTCGTCACGATGTTGATCGCGCCGCCGACCGCGTTGCGTCCGTACAGCGTGCCCTGGGGACCGCGGAGCACCTCCACGCGTTTGATGTCGAAAAAGTCGCTGAGGACCTCGGCCGGCCGGCCCAGATACACGCCGTCCACGTACACGACGGATCCCGGATCCATCCCGGGAGCTCCCTGAAAGGACCCGATCCCGCGGATCGTGAGCTGAGTAAAACCCGCGTTCTGCGAAAACGTCAGCCCCGGCGCCAGACCGGCGAGGGCCGGGACGGCATGCGCTTCGAGCTCGGTCAGCTCGCTCCCCGAGAACACGGTCACCGAAAGCGGCACATCGTCCTTGTCGCGTTCGTCGGTGCGATCGGCGGTGACCGACACCTGTTCGACCGTTCGGACCGACACCGTCAGTCTGAGATCGAGCGCCTTGCCATCCAGAACCTCGACACGGCGGCGGATCGGATCGACTCCGTCGACCGTCGCGACCACTTCGTACGTCCCATCGTCGAGACCGGAAATCTCGAACCGGCCGTCGGAGGTCGTCACTCTCCGAGCCGTGGCGACGCCGTCGAGGAAGACCGTCACGCCGGCGATCGGCGTGCCCGCGAAGTCGGTGACGACGCCCGCGATCTGCCCGCGCCCCTGCGCTCGCGCTCGCGCGACGACGAGGATCGCCAGCAAGGCGACCGCGAATGCCGCGCGCGATCTGGACGACATCCGCAGCTCACCCATCGAAGGCGGTAACTCGACCGCGATGGTAGGCGAGATCGCCGAGTTTCCCTGCCCGCAAAAACTGACAGCGACTGCACTGCGAGTACTGACAGACGACGTGGCGTCACTGGTCTCGGTATGCTGTGCACGCGACCGGGTCGCAATGCGCGTCTTTGTTCTCTGTCTCGTGATCGCGGCCGCGACCGCCGAGGCGGCAGCCGCAGGTCAGGCCGCGGAAGTCCTCGTCCTGCACTCGACGCGGCGGGACGGCGCGCAGGCCATGACGGCCGATCGCGAGATTCCCCGGGTGCTCGAGGCCGGACTCGACCGACCGCTCGACTACTATCCCGAGTACATCGATTCGGCGCGCTTCCCCGATCCGGCCTATCGCGACAGCTTTCGGCAGTTTCTCCGGCTGAAGTACCGGGATCATCGATTCGATCTCGTGATCTCCGTCGGCAGCACGCCCGTCGACTTCGCGGATCGCGTGCGCGCGGACCTGTCCCCGGCAGCGCCGCTCGTCTTCTTTGCGTTGAACCAGCCGCCCGCCCGGCCGCCGAACTCCACCGGCGTCTATTCGTTCATCGACCTGACGCGCACGCTGCGCCTCGCCACCGCGCTCCAGCCCGACGTGAACCGTGTCTTCGTCGTCACCGGCTCGTCGGAGCAGGACGACTATTACGAAGACGTCGCCCGCGAGCAGTTCAGCCAGTTCAGCACGCTGTCCTTCACCTACCTGTCAGGCCTGACGATGGCGCAGCTCGAACGGCAGCTGGGCACGCTGCCCGCGCGATCGATCGTCTACTACGTCGCGCTCTTCCGCGATTGGGCCGGGACCAACTTCGCGTCGATTCCGGTGGTCGGCCGCATCACCGCGGCGGCGAACGCGCCCGTGTACTCATGGCAGGCATCAGCGCTGGAGTACGGCATCGTCGGCGGCAGCCTCGCCCACGGCGAGGTGTCGCTCGACGCGCTCGCGAACCAGGCGCTCCGGGTGCTTCGCGGAGAGAGAGCCGACAACATCCCCACGGCCACGCCCGATCCGTACGTGAACGAGATCGATTGGCGGGCGCTCCGACGCTGGAACATCCGCGAAACGCTCGTGCCCGGCGGCACGCGCGTCGACTTCCGCGAGCCTGAGATCTGGGACCGCTATCGCACCGAAATCCTGGGCGCCGTCACACTGCTATTCGTGCAGGCGCTGATCATCGCCGCGCTGCTGGCCGAGCGGCGCCTGCGGCGCCGCGCCGAGAAGCGGGCCGTCGAGAGCGAAGCTCGGCTTCGCGTCACGTGCGACCGCCTCCGCGACATCGGCAAGCGGCTGATCAGCGCGCAGGATCTGGAACGCACGCACATCGCGCGCGAACTGCACGACGATCTCAGCCAGCAGGCCGCGCTTCTCGTCCTCCGCCTCGATGTG
>Ga0187777_10001145_pt1 | contig 17235 bp, 15 predicted proteins | sample 1015_Q2_SP5_10_M_FD_132416 | JGI IMG/M metagenome (GOLD analysis project Ga0187777, IMG submission 132416) | Tropical peat soil microbial communities from peatlands in Department of Meta, Colombia - 1015_Q2_SP5_10_MG | ecosystem: Environmental > Terrestrial > Soil > Wetlands > Peat | place... | reverse complement strand
CGGACGACCTGCCAGTCCAGGCGCTGCAGGACGCGCTCAGGCGTTGGCTGGTACGTGGGGTCGCTCCCGCAGGGGCACGGCCGGGGCGGAGATGCGCCCGACCACGTGGTTGAGGAGGTCGTCACTGGTGACGTTGTCGGCCAGCGCCTCGAACGAGAGGACCAGGCGGTGGCGCATCACGTCGAGGGCCATGTCCAGCACGTCCTGCGGCAGGGTGTAGTCGCGGCCGCGGACGAAGGCCAGGGCACGGGCGGTGAGGATCATGTTGATCGACGCCCGGGGGCTCGCGCCGTAGGTGATGTAGCGGGCGATGTCGGGCATGCCGTGGGTCGCCGGGGATCGCGTGGCCGTGGCCAGGCGGACAGCGTAGTCGTACAGCGAGGGGTCCACGTAGACCTGGTCGGCCTGGCGCTGGAGGGCCAGCAGGTCGTCGGTCGAGAGGACCTTGGCGACCGTCTCGGCCGGGCCGGTCTGGCGCTCGACGATGCTGAACTCCTCGGTCGGGCTGGGGTAGCCGACCACCACCTTGAGCATGAAGCGGTCGACCTGCGCCTCTGGCAGGGCGTACGTGCCCTCGGTCTCGATGGGGTTCTGGGTGGCCAGCACCAGGAACGGGTCGGGCACCGGGTGGCTGGTGTGGCCGATCGTGACCTGGCGTTCCTGCATCACCTCCAGCAGCGCGCTCTGGACCTTGGCCGGGGCGCGGTTGATCTCGTCGGCCAGCAGCAGGTTGGTGAAGACGGGCCCCAGTGACGTGTGGAACTCGCCCGTCTTCTGGTTGTAGATGCGGGTCCCGACCAGGTCGGCGGGGACGAGGTCGGGGGTGAACTGGATGCGCTTGAAGTCGCCTCCCACGGACGCGGCGAGCGTCTTGATGGCCATCGTCTTGGCGAGCCCGGGCACCCCTTCCACGAGCAGGTGCCCGCGCGCCAGGAGGGCCACCACGAGCCGCTCCAGGAGGTGGTCCTGCCCCACGATGACGCGCTTGACCTCGTAGAGCACCCGCTCCATGGGTCGTCCGGTCTCTCCCGCCGCGGGTGCGTTGCGGCCGTTGTGCTCCACGGGCTGCCCTCCTAGTCCTGGGGCAGGCCGGCCGCGCCGCCTGCCACGTTGATGGGCACGGCGAAGCCGATGCCGATGAAGACGTCCTGTGACGTGGGGTTGATGAGGCCGGTCACGACGCCGACCACCCGGCCGGCCTGGTCCACCAGCGGCCCGCCCGAGGCGCCCGGGTTGATCGCCGCATCGACCTGGATGAGGCCGTGGAGGAGGGGACCCCCATCGGGCTCCTGGAAGTCTCGATCCAGACCCGACACGACGCCGGCCGACATCGAGCCAGCGAGGCCGAAGGGGTTGCCGACCACGAAGGCATCGCTGCCGACCTGCATGGTGCGCGGGTTGCCGAGCGTCGCCGGTGACACGTCGGCCGGCAACTGGGCCGGCTGCAGGACAGCGATGTCCTGGTCGGCGGCGCGTGTCACCACGGTGGCCGTGGAGGTCGTGCCGTCGGCGTACGTCACCTGGATGGCCGTCGCATCGGCCACGACGTGGAGGCTGGTCATGATCTCGCCCTGCGCGTCCAGGATGAAGCCGCTGCCGAGCGCCCCACCAGCGGCGGCCGATGGTCCGGGTGCGGCCGAGGAGCCGGTCGAGGAGCTGGCCGCGGGGCCGGCCGCGGCGGTCTTCGTCTGGATCACCACGAGCGCCGGCCGGATGGCCCGGTACGCGGCCTCGGATAGCGGAGGACCGGGCGTCTGCGAGGCCAAAGCACTGGCGATGGCCTGGTTGACGTCGTTCGCGGTCAGCGGCGCCGGCGGCGGCTCCAGGGCGTTGTAGATGAAGACCGCCACGAACGCGGCGGCCACGCCGGCGGCGAAGATGGCGAGGCGGCGGATGCGGCGCCACGCGGCGAGGATCCTGGCGCGCCAGCGGGTGGCGGCGGCCCGCAGGCGGGCCCCGATCCGCACCCAGGCGGCCGTGACGCGCGCCCCGACGGCCGCGAGCCGGGCCTCCAGACGTGAGGCGGCGGCGTTCAGGCGGGCGACCCAGGGCCGGCGCCTGGGCTCGAGCGGGAACAGCGGCGGTGGGGGCGGCTGCTGCGGCTGCGGGGGCTGCTGCGGCGGGCGGAAGTCGCGCATTCGGGCGATCAGGTCTCCGTCGACCGGGCCGGACGGATCAGGGCAGGACGACGGGACCCTGCAGGTGCCGGCCGGCGTAGTGTCAGGCAACATCCTGAGGAACGTCTGAGGACGCGCGCCGGATGCGCCGCCCTGCGGGCCGTTCGCGCCAGCGCCGCTCAGCTGCCGGCCGGCGCGTCCAGGAAGCTGCCGCGGGAGGCAGGCACGGGCGCTTCGGCAGGCGCGTCGGCGGCACGACGCGCGGCCTCGTCGCGGGCCAGCGGACCCAGCGCGTCCAGCGAGGCGTTGATCCGCCTCTCCCACTCGCCGCGGATGACGCCCAGGATGGCGCGGTCCTTGGCCGACCGCGGCCGCTGCACACGGAACTGGACCCGCGTCCTCCCGTCGATCAGGTCAAGGGCGATCGTCGTCGTGATCCTGGGGACGCCCGGGATGGGCAGTTTCGAGCGCGTCGTGACGTAGTCGGTGGGCTGCCAGTCCAGGATCTCCTCGATCACCGCGTCCTTGCCGTGGACGCAGTGGTTGACCGTGCCCACGCCCCGCCGCCCGGCGGCCGGCTCCTCCAGCACGGCCGTCACCGCCGGCTGCCACCTGGGCCGCAGCGCCGGCGCCGTCATGAACTCCCAGACCAGGTCCGGGTCCGCGGGGATGGCCCGCTCGACGACGATGGCGGCCTCGTCGGCCTCGATGCACAGGCGCGAGCGGGCCTCTTCGTCCGTCCAGGCCTTCGCCAGGTCGACCACCCACCCGCCGATCTCCCCCACGCCCTCGAATGCCTCGCGGTAGGGGCGCATGCCCAGCGCCACCGGGTCGCCAAGCCCGCCCGCCTGCAGGCAGGCCTCCGTGTAGAGGGCGTACGCCACCGTGCCCAGTCGCTCGACGACGTGGTTCTTCAGCAGGCGGTGGACGACGATCACGTCGCTGCCTACCAGCTCGGTCAGGCCGGCCATCGACTGGCGCGCGACCTGGCCGTGGTGGACCACGAACTTCAGGCCCAGGGTCGGGATGCGCAGGCAGGCGTTGCACTCGCAGCTGGTCGCCTGGGTGATGTCACGCAGGCGGCGGCGGAAGGCGAAGTAGCAGCGCTCCACCGTGTCGAGCAGGGCGGACCCATCCACCTGCGCCCCCGGCCGCGACATGAGGGCCGCGTCGCCCTCCAGCTTGGCCAGCTTGAACCCCGGCCGGAGGCTCGTGACGACGGTGTCGATCAAGTCGGCCAGGATGTCCTGGGCGTGCTCCAGCTCGACCGCGGCGAGGTAGCTCGTGTACCCCGAGATGTCGGCGATCAGGAGCGTCGCGGGTTCCGTAGCGGCGAGCATCTGGCGCGCTCGGTCGGCCCCTCAGCCCTTGGCGGCGGTCAGCTGCTGGAGGAGCGCCTCCATCCGTTCCAGGCGCTTCCGCAGGTCGTCGTCCTTCCTGTCGGCGTCCTCCGCCTCGGCCGCGGCGTGCTCCAGCGTCGCCCGGTCGCGGACGGCGCTCTGGTTGCTGGCCAGCAGGATCAGCGGCGCGGCGTAGGCCGCCTGCGTGCTGAAGGCCAGGTTGAGGAAGATGAAGGGGTAGGGGTCGAAGTGGAAGATCAGGTAGATGTTGCCGACGACCCAGCAGCCGACCACGATCGTCTGCAGGATGATGAACGTCCATGAGCCCATGAAGCCGGTCGTGGCGTTGGCGATGCGGACGCCGAGCGGCGCGTTCGTGGTCAGCGCCACGTTCACCGGATGGCGCAGCCGCGTGACGGCGGTGCGGTAACTCTGCACGGTACCCTCCAGCCATGCGGGTGGCGACCCCCGCATGGATGGTACGGCGCGTCAACCGCCGCGGACCAGTCAGAGTGGCCCGGATCCCGCGCCGGCCGACGAGGCGACGGGGGGCTGAGGTCGTGGCCGAGCGGGCGGGTATGCCGCAGACCCGCTGTCCGCCTCCCACCGGTGACCATCCATCCTTGGATGGGTCGTGGTCGGGTGCGGTCCCGACCCGGCGGGATTTGCCGCTACCGGCGATAACGACGGAGCAGGGGCCGCTCCGGCGCCGTTCGTGTCGCGCGACGCAACGAACGACGGAGGAAGGGCCCGGATCCGGCGGTTCGGGCGTCCTCCTCCGTCGTTAGCGTCGCCTGGAGCAAAAGGGAGCCTTGGGGCTCCAGATCAGGCCGGATGGGCGCCTCGGGCCCCCTCAGGCCATGTCGGCCTCGCCGGGCAGGCCGCGCGACGGGGCGGTCCGCAGCGCCCGGATCGCGCCGCGGTTCGGGATGAGCAGGGCCACGACCGCCGAAGCCGCCACGACCGCCGCCCCGACGGCCACGGCCGGCACGAGCCCGGCCACGTACGCCTGGCCGGAGGCGTACGAGCCGTTGGCGCTGAAGACGGCCGCCAGGGCCGCCACGCCGAAGACGCCGCCGACCTCGCGGATGGCGTTGTTGGCGCCGGACGCCTTGCCCTCCTCCTCCGGCCGGACGGCCGAGAGGACGACGTTGGCGATGGGAGCGAAGAAGAGGCCCATGCCGATGCCGCTGACGATGAAGGCCGGCACGATCGAGGCATAGGGCACGGTCGGGGTCATCACGGCGGCCAGCCATCCCAGGCCGAGCGACATGAGCGCCAGCCCGGCGACGAGGATCGGCCGCGCACCGATGCGCCCGGTCATGGCCCCGGCGAGCGGCGCCACGAAGGCGGGCATGGCCGTCCAGGGCAGGACGCGCAGTCCTGCCTCGAACGGGTTGTAGCCCTGCACCGCCTGGAAGAACTGCGACAGCAGGAAGATCGAGCCGAACATCCCGAAGTACATCAGCAGCGAGACGGTGTTGGCCGCGGCGAAGGCGCGGCTGCGGAAGAGGTGCAATGGCAGCATCGGGTGGTCGGAGCGGATCTCCCAGGCCACGAAGGCCGCCAGGAGGAGCAGCCCGGCACCGATCGTGAGGACGATCTGCGGGTCGGTCCAGCCGCGCTCGTTGCCGTGGATGACGCCCCACACGAGGCCCAGCAGGCTGCCGCTGGCGAGCGCCAGGCCACCCAGGTCCAGGCGGCCCTCCGGCCCGCGCGTCTCCTGCAGCCGGACGGCGGCCAGGGCGATGGCGACGATGCCGATGGGCACGTTGAGCCAGAAGATCCAGTGCCAGTTCACGCCCTGCGCGATCGCCCCACCGACCACCGGGCCGACGGCGATGGCCAGGCCGCCGACGCCGCCCCAGGCGCCCAGCGCCAGCGCGCGGCGCTCCGGCCGGACGGCGGCGGACAGGATCGTCAGCGTCAGGGGCGTCACGATGGCACCGCCCAGCCCCTGCACGGCCCGGGCGATGATCAGGTCGCCGCTCGTGGGGGCCAGCGCCGCGGCCGCGGAACCGGCGGTGAAGATGGCCAGGCCGATGATGAAGAGACGCCGCCGGCCGAAGCGGTCACCCAGGGCCGCGCCCGTCAGGAGCAGCACCGCGAACGTCAGCGTGTAGGCGTTGACCATCCATTCGAGGTCCTGGAGCGAGGCGCCCAGGTCGCGCCGGATGACCGGCAGGGCAGTCGTGACGACGAGGTTGTCCAGGCTGACCATGAAGAGGGCGATGGCGGTGATGGCGAACGTCCAGGCGGTGGCTCGGCGGGTCATCGGGGCTGGTCCTTCCTTGGTTCCTAGTTAGCAGTCACTAAGTTGACGGGCGAAAAAAGGGGGTCGGTCGGGCGTTCCTATGAGGCGCCTCCCAGCGAGGCGAGCCTGAGGCCGTGCTTGTCGGCCGGGACATTGCCGATGGCGGCCGCGACGTTGAGCAGCATCCCTTCGGCGAACCACGACTCGAGCGCCTCGTCGTCCGCACCGGAGGCGGCCGCCACGGAGCGGTAGAGGGCGGCGAACTCCTGGCGCACGACCTCGCGGATGTCCGGATCGGCGCATGCGGCGTAGGCCTGCAGCTGGAGCCGCAGCATGTCGCGGTCCTGGAGCAACTCCATGTACGTGTCGCCCATGGCCTTCAGGACGGCGTTGCACTCGAGGGTCGAATCCTCTGCCCGCGCATGTCGGGCGCTGGCCTCGAAGGCGGCCCGGGTGCGGCCGAAGCAGGCCCGGGTCACCGCGATGAACAGGTCGCGCTTCGTGCCGAAGAGCTGGAACAGGTACGGCTGGGAGACGCCCACGCGCCGGGCGATGGCCTCCGTGGAGGTGCCGGCGTAGCCGCCCGCGGCGAACTCCTTGCTGGCCTCGGCGATGACCGAGTCACGGCGTTCCTCAGCGGTCTTGCGGACGGCGACGGCGTTCATGGCGGGATATTAGTGAGTGCTAAGTAACTTGTCAAGGGGCGGGATCCGCGGTGCCCTGGGAGCCTCTTGGCCGCCGTGCGGAGCCTCGTGGGAGTACCACCAAGCGGTGCCCGGGTGACCTTCGGGTCGCGTCGCACCGGGCCTGGGCGTCGTACGGTCCGGGGCATGGCGGACCGAGGGACGAGACAGTTGACCGCCGCACGCGAGGAGGCCTGGGCCGAGCAGGTCGCGGCGCTCAGCCGCCTCGAGCCTGCCGCCTCTGCGGAGGAGACGGCTGACCGACTCTGCCGTGCCCTGACCGGCCTGCCGGCGATCGACGCGGCCATCGTCGCGGGCCTGGACGCGGGCGGTCGAGCCACGATCGTGGGGGCCAGCGGACGGGGCTACACCCACCTGGGCGTGGACCAGCCGCTGCCACCCGACCTGGCCGGGCGCATCCGCGGTCGCGTGGACGACGGCTCCTGGGTGGGGCCATGGGAGGTCACGCGCGGTGCCCGGGATCGGACCCGTTCGGTCGTGCCCGAGCCCACGGCGATGGCGTTGCTGCCGCTGCGAAGCGGGTCGCGGGCTGTCGGCGCGCTGATCGTGGGCGCCACGGGCGGCGACGGCATCCCACGGCTGGCTGCCCGGTTGACATCGCTCGAGTCGTTCGCCGCCCTCGCCAGTGTGCTCATGGGGCCGGAACTGGCCGCGCGGCAGCAGCGCGACGCGGCCGAGGGGATCGTGGCGGCGGTCCTGGCCCAGCGGGCGTTCGCGCCGGTGTTCCAGCCGGTCGTGGCGCTCCAGACCGGCGTGATCGTGGGCTACGAGGCGCTGACCCGCTTCCGCGACGGCGTGCGACCGGATCGGCGGTTCACGGAAGCGGCGGCCGTCGGGCGCGGCGCGGACCTGGAGCTGGCGTGCGCCGAGGCGGCCCTGGAGGACGCCAGCTCGATCCAGGCCGTGCCCTGGCTCAGCCTGAACGTGTCGCCCGCCGTCGTGCTGGAGGGTGGCCGGCTTCGCCGCCTGCTGGCACGGGCGTCACGGGAGCTGGTCATCGAGGTGACCGAGCACCAGCCGATCGACGACTATCCGGTCTTCCGTACGGCCTTTCGCAGCCTTGGGCGCCAGGTGCGGCTGGCGGTGGACGACGCCGGGGCCGGCTTCGCCACGTTCCGCCACCTGGCCCGCCTGCGGCCCGACTTCATCAAGATCGACATGGGTTTGGTGCACGGCATCGAGCGCGATCACGCCCGCCAGGCGCTCGTGGCCGGGCTGGTGCACTTCGCGGGGAGCAGCGGCTCCACGCTCATCGCGGAGGGCATCGAGACGCCGGAGGAGCACGCCGCCCTGCGCGACCTGGACGTGGGGCTGGGTCAGGGCTTCCTCCTGGGCCGGCCGGCGCCGGTGGCCTCGCTGGTCGACGCGGCTGGTTCGCGATCGGAGCCTGGGTCCTTCGCGGGGCTGTCCTAGGCCGCGAACCTCGCGAGCCTTGCGAGCGAACATCGAGGCTGCCAGCGCGATGCAGTCGAAGGCATCAGCACGGACGGGCCTCGGCCAGGCCACGCACCAGCGCGATGCAGTCGAAGGCATCAGGAAGGCATCAGGAAGGCATCAGGAGGGGAGGTCTCGGCCAGCCCACGCTCGGCCAGCCCACGCTCGGCCAGCCCACCCCCGGCACGCCTATACACCGACGTGATGACATCGACTGCATCAGCGGGGAGAGAGCCGACCTGATGCGTGAGGCGGGCACCGTCCGGCCCGGGTCCGCCACTGCCACTTGACCTTCAAGTGACTTGAGGGTGTAGCTTGGGGGTATGCGAGTCTCGGATGTCGCCAAACGGGCGGGCATCGCGCCCTCGGCCGTCCGCTTCTACGAGTCGGCCGGCGCGCTGCCCCGCGCGCCTCGCGCCGGCAACGGCTACCGCGAGTACGACGAGGCCGACCTGGCGCGGCTGCGCCTCGTCATCACGCTCCGTCGGCTGGGCGTGGCACCGGTCGAGGCCGGCCGTCTGGCGGCACTGTGCCTGGACCGTGGGGCCGTCGACCTGGATCTGCAGCCCCTCATCGCCGAGCAGCGGGCGGCCGTCGCCCGCCAGCGCAGCGACCTGGCCCGGCTCGACGCCGAGCTGGATGACCTTGAAGCCACGATCAGCGCCGCCGGCCGGGCGACGCAGGGAGGAGTCACCGTGCCCGACGTCCCGATCCGCGTCCTGTTCGTGTGCACCGGCAACTCGGCTCGCAGCCAGCTCGCCGAGGCGCTTCTGACGCGGCACGGCGGGCCGGCCTTCGAGGTCCACAGCGCGGGCACCGAGCCGCGCGGCGTCAGTCCCTATACGGTGCGCGCACTGGCGGCGGTGGGCATCGACTGGTCGTCTGCCCGCAGCAAGTCGGTCGACGAGTTCCTGGGCCAGCCATTCGACTACGTCGTCACCGTGTGCGACCGGGCCCGCCAGGTGTGCCCGGTCTTCCCCGGTTCGTACAACAGCCTCCACTGGGGCCTGGAGGACCCGGCCGAGGTGGAGGGCACCGACGCCGAGAAGCTGGCCGCCTTCGAGCGGACGCGCATGGAGGTGATGATGCGGCTGCATCCCTTCATCGAGCTGGCTCTCCGTGCTCGCCGCGCCGGCTTCGAGCTGGCCAGCTAGGCAGCTGAACGCCCGATGAGCCGGCGCGACGAGGAGCTGGCCGCGTTCCTGGCGGTGCCGGCCCCGGACCGCGAGGCGTACCTGCGGGCGCATTCGAACCTGCCCGGGCCGCGCGGCAACCTGGAGCTGCTCGACGTGGCCAGCATGGCGGCCGACCCTGCCGATCTCAAACGCTGGGCCGCCCTGGACCCGGGGACCGCGCCCGGCGACGCGCCCGCGGGTTTCGTCGCCTGCGTTGGCGTGGCCGGCCTGGGCCGGCTCGTGGCCGCCGGCGACCGGTCGCTGCTCCCCGCCTTGCGTCGCGCCGCCAACGACCCGCGCTGGCGGGTGCGCGAGGCGGTCTCCATCGGCCTGCAGTACTGGGGCGATGCGGACATGGCGGCGATGCTCACGGAGGTCGAGGGCTGGGCCGCCGGCACGCCGCTTCAGGGCCGGGCCGCGATGGCCGCCCTGTGCGAGCCGCGGCTGCTGCACGACCGTGCGGTCGTCGCGCGGGTGCTGGCGGTGCTGGGGCGGCTGACCGCCACGGTTCGCGACGCGGCCGACCCGCGGGCGGAGGACCTTCGGGTCCTGCGCCAGGCCCTGGGCTACGGCTGGAGCGTGGCGATCGCGGCCGATCCGGAGGCCGGCCTGCGCGCCTTCGACCCGTGGCTGGACGACGCCAACGCCGACGTGCGCTGGATCGTCCGTCAGAACCTGGCCAAGTCGCGGCTCAGCCGGGCCGCACCCGACTGGTTCGCCAGGGCCAACGCCCGGATCGGCTAGCCGTTCGTCCCCGAACCCTGCGGGGCGGCCGACGGCTTGGGGGCGCCGGACGCGCCGGGGCGCTGGCCGTTGAACGGCCGATCGAGGCGGAAGGTGCCGCCCTGGATCGTGAACGCGTGGAGCGGCCCACCGGTGGTCTGCGGCCCGCTGGCGACGATCGTCATGCCCACGGTCACGGCCGCCAGGTCGCTCGTGGCGGCGCCCTGGATGTGGTAGGCCGTGCTGCTGTCGACGTCGACGACCTGGGTCGTGCCGTCGAAGCGCTTGATGGTGATCGTGGTGGCGGTCTTGGCTGTGACCTGGCCGACGACGCTCGGCGTGACGATGGCGAGGCCGGTCACCGTGAACGTGCCGTCGCTGTTGCGCTTCTCCTGGAGCTGCACGGCCTGGCCGACCGACAGGTCACCGGCGCTCATCGTCCGTCCGGCTTCGGTGATCTTGACCGAGCCGTCCAGGGTGATCGTGCGGGTCCAGCCATCGGCCGTCTTCAGGCCGATCGAGTCGCCGTCGATGGATGCGATGGTCACCCCACCGAAGCCAGGGCCGACCGCCCCGCGCCCCGGGCCAAAGCCGAAACCGAAGCCGAAGATGCCGCCGAGATTGCCGAGCGACGGACCGCCGAACGGGAACCGTCCGGGCGCACCCGACGCTTTCGGCGCGTTGCTGGCCGCGGGGGCGGCGCCGGCCGTGCCGCCGTTCGGATTCGGGGAGGTGCCGGCCACGACCGCGACGCTGGCCACGATGGCGACGCCGGCGATGAGGCCGATGGCCGCCTTCAGCACGCCGCTGCGGCCGATCCGGCCCTGGAACGCCGGTGCCTGGACCGCGACCGGGGCAGCCTGAAGCTGGGCAGCCGGCTCCGGCTGGGCCGCCGAGGCGGGGTCGGCTGGCTGCCAGACGATCGGCTCGTTGGGTTCGGTCACGGATGCCTCCACGGGGTCGCGGGCGCGGTCGGTGCACCGCGCCAGTCAACAGTACAACCGCCCGTCATGAACCGGTCATGAAAGCGGCCCCATCGGCGGTGCGCCCGGGCACCAGCGGACGCGGCGCACTGGCGCGTGCCCGCGTGCTCGGCGAACCGCCCGCCGCGAACCGCCCGCGCTCCAGGAACGATCGGGCGCCTTCCAAACGATCGGGCGCCTTCCAAACGATCGGGCGCCTTCCAAACGATCGGGCACCCTCCGCAGCGATGCAGTCGAGGTCATCATCCAGGGCTGGGCTGGGCTGGGCTGGGCTGGGCTGGGCTCGCTTGGCTCGGGCTGGGCCCGGGCTAGGCCCGGGCCGGGCGCGGGCTGGGCCGATGCCTTCGACTGCATCAGCCAGGCAGCCGCCGCTGCTGATGGTGAGCTCAACCGCCGTCCGCGGGGTCAGCCGCCTCGGTCACGATGCGCCACACCGGGTCGGCGGAGCGATCCGCGGGCGTCCGCCGCCTGCTCGGCCATCAAGGCGTCCCAGGTCCGGACCCCCACGGACCGATCGGGCGCCAGGGCAGCGCCGCTGCGCACCGCGGCGGCGGCCTTGCCGGGTGGCGAGAAGCGCACGACCAGGCGGCGTCGGCTGGTTGCCCGCAGGTAGTCGCGAATCAGGTCGGCGAAGTCATGGACCCGCGGCCCGGCGATGTCCGCCACGCGTCCCGCCGGCTGGCCCAGGGCCAGTTCGACGAGCCGGGCGGCCACCTCATCGGCCGCGATCGGCTGGTACTGGAAGGCGGGGACGGGGATGACCGGCAGCCTGGCCATCGCCTGTGCCAGCTTCAGCAGCGACTCCTGGAATTGCGTGGCGCGCAGCGTGGTCCACGGCAGGCCCGATCCGGCCACGACGCGTTCGGCGGCCAGCTTGGACGCGAAATAGCCGAACATCATGCGGTCGATCGCGCTGGCCATGGGCACGCGATCGGCGCCGACGACCGAGATATAGACCAGGTGTCGCACGCCGGCTCTGGCCGCCGCGTGCACCAGGTTCTGCGTCCGGACCTCATCGCCCTTCACGCTGCCGCCGAGATGGACGACGGTGCCGATCCCGGCGACCGCCGCCTCCAGCCCGACGCCGGTGACCAGGTCGCCAGTGACGAACTCGACGCCCTCCTGAGCGTCGTGGGCGTGACGGCTGAGCACGCGCACCCTGGCGCCCGCGTGACGCAGGCGGGGCTCCACGAATCGGCCGAGCGTTCCGGTGCCGCCGGTGAGGAGGATCGGTGGACTGGAGGTTGGTACGGTCGCGACCGGTACGGTCGGGGTCGGTGCGGTCAAGATGGGTGAGGTCATGTCACGGTCTCCTGGTCACGTCTTGGGTTGGTGCGGGGTCACCCGTGTGACACCGCGCGACGGGAGGACGTGACTGATGGATGAGCGCGACTGGCTGGCCGAGCGGTTCGAGGAGCAGCGCGCGCACCTGCGCGCGGTCGCGTACCGCATGCTGGGGTCGCTCTCGGAAGCCGACGACGCGGTCCAGGACGCGTGGCTGCGCGCCAGCCGGGCGGGCTCGGGCGACGTCACGAACCTGGGCGGGTGGCTGACCACGATCGTCGCCCGCGTCTGCCTCAACATGTTGCGGGCGCGTGCCCGGCGGCGCGAGGAGTCGCTGGAGGCCCGAGTCCCGGACCCGGTCGTCAGCCCGGCGAGCGGCCTCCGGCCCGAGGATGAACTCCTGCTGGCCGACTCGGTCGGCCTGGCCCTGCTCATCGTGCTCGACACGCTGGCGCCGGCCGAGCGGCTTGCGTTCGTCCTGCACGACATGTTCGACCTGCCGTTCGAAGCGATCGGGCCCCTCGTCGGCCGATCTCCCGTCGCCGCCCGACAACTGGCCAGCCGTGCGCGGCGACGCGTCAAGGGTGCCGAGATCCAGGCCCAGGACGCCGACGTCGACCGCCAGCGGGCCGTGGTCGACGCGTTCTTCCAGGCCGCCCGCGGCGGTGACTTCGACGCACTCGTCGCGTTGCTCCACCCCGACGTCGTACTCCGGGCCGACTACGGGCCCGCGCGGAGCCCGCAGGTCTTCCGTGGTGCTGCCGCCGTGCTGACCCAGGCGCGCGGCTTCCAGGGCGCGGTCGTGCATCCGGCCCTCGTCAACGGGGCCGCTGGCGCGGTGATCACCGTCGGCCGCCGGCCCTTCGCGGTGATGGGCTTCACCGTGGTCGAGGGCAGGATCCTGGAGATCGACGCGATCTCCGATCCCGAGCGCGTCCGGCGGATCGCCGCTTCGATCCTGCCCGCCTGACGCCAGGGGCCGGGCCCTGAGACCAGGCCTTACCCGTGGCCGACTTCCTCGGGCAGCTCGTACCAGCTCATGTGGTCCCCGGCGCGGGCGCGGATCTTCCAGCGGGCCGACTTGGGCGCCGCGTCGATGGCCGCCCGGAGGGCCGGCACCTGCGCCCGCACGTCCTGGCGGGCCGGCCGCCCGAAGTCCAGCTCGCCCTCCGCGAGGTCGTGGTCCAGGAAGGGGATCAGCTTGTCCAGGTTGCCGGTGGTCGTGCGCCACCAGCCCCAGTCGCTGCTGGTGAACTCCGTGATGCGCCGGAGAGAGATCGCCTTCCCGCCACCGTCGTCATCGGCGAAGGGGTACTCCGAGAGGAGGGCCAGGATGTCCAGCACGTCCTTGCGGTTGATCTTGACCACCTGCAGCTTGGAGAGCAGCAGGTCTGCCGGCGGCAGGGTCGTCTCGCTGACGTCCAGGCGGTGCATGAAGCTGAACTTGTGGCACATCTCCAGGTTGTCCACCAGCAGGTCCACCGGCCGCTGGTGGGGCACGTCCACGAAATAGAGCTGTTTGTGGCCGTAGAGCGCGTTGTACTGCTTGTCGGGCGTGTACCCGTTGGCCACCAGCAGCTCGGCCACGGCCTTGCGGTCGCGGGTCCGCGTGGCCAGGTCCAGGTCGCGGCCGGAGCGGTTGATGCGCGCGGTCCAATCGGGACAGCAGGCGTGGAACGCGAGGCCGCCCATGAGACGCACCTGCAGGCCCCGCTCGGACGCCAGGGCGATCACGCGGCGCGCCTCGGCGAGCGGGTCGTCCAGCGTGGGCGGTGCGCCGACGCCGGCGCCGGCGGACGGGGCGTTCTGGCTTATGGGCGGGCAGTATACTCACGCGGTTCCGTGGCGGGCGAGCGGATCGGAGACCGTGCATGCACGCCCCTGACGGCCACGCCGACCTCGTCTTCGTGGGCGGCCGGGTCATGACCATGGACGCCCAGCGGGCGCAGGCCGAGGCGGTCGCCGTGCGCGACGGCCGCCTCGTGGCGCTCGGCACGGCGGCCGACGTGGAACGCCTGGCCGGCCCCCGGACCCGGTGGATCGACCTGACCGGCCGTACCCTCCTGCCGAGCTTCCAGGACGCCCACGTCCACCCCTCGATGGCCGGCGTGGGCCTCCTCCGCTGCCCGCTGCATGAGCTGCCAGTGGACGCGGCCGGCTACCTCGAGGCGATCGCCGTCTACGCCGCGGCCCACCCCGACGCGCCCTGGGTGCTCGGCGACGGCTGGTACCTGGCGGCCTTCCCCGGCGGCACGCCGACGGCCGCCGAGCTCGATCGCGCCGTGCCCGACCGGCCGGCGTTCTTCGTCAACCGCGACGGTCACGGCGCGTGGGTCAACAGCCGGGCTCTGGCCGTGGCCGGCTTCACCGCCGCGACGCCCGACCCGCCCCACGGGCGCCTCGAGCGCGACGCGGCGGGCAACCCGAGCGGCACGCTCCACGAGGGGGCCATGGAGTTGATGCGCACCGTCGTCCCGGCGCCCACGGCCGAGGACCGGGCCTCGGGCCTGCTGCTGGCCCAGGCGTACCTCCACCGCTACGGCATCACGGCCTGGCAGGACGCCTGGGTCACGCCGGACGACCTTGCGGCGTACCACCTCATCGCTGGTCGGGGCCAGCTCACCGGCCGTGCCACGGCCTGCCTGTGGTGGGAGCGTGAGCAGGGCGGCGAGCAGATCGAGCGCCTGGTAGAGCGCCGCCGGGAGGGGGAGATCGGCCGCCTGCGGGCCGGCACCGTGAAGATCATGCAGGACGGCGTGGCCGAGAACTACACCGCCGCCATGCTCGTGCCGTACCTGGGGCCAGACGGCGAACCCACCGGCAACCACGGCATCAGCTTCGTGGACCCGGAGGCGCTCAAGGGGTACGTGACCAGCCTGGACGCGCTCGGCTTCCAGGTCCACTTCCACGCCCTCGGCGACCGCGGGGTACGGGAGGCGCTGGACGCGGTCGAGGCCGCCCGCCAGCGCAACGGCTGGTCGGACCACCGGCCGCACCTGGCCCATCTGCAGCTGGTGGACCCCGCCGACCGGCCGCGCTTCCGGGCACTCGGCGCGACGGCCAACATCCAGCCCTACTGGGCCTGCCACGACCCGCAGATGAATGACCTGACGCTGCCCTACCTGCGGCCGGACCGGGCCGCGCTCCAGTACCCCTTCCGCTCGCTGCTCGCCGAAGGGGCGCGGCTGGCCGGCGGCAGCGACTGGACGGTGAGCACGCCCAACGTCATGGCCGAGCTGGAGGTCGCGGTCACCCGGGTCTCGCCCGAGCACCGCCACCAGCCGCCGTTCCTGCCGACCGAGGCGCTCGACCTCATCGACGCGCTCGCCGCGTACACGAGCGGCACCGCGTACGTCAACCATCTCGACGACGTGACGGGCACGCTGGAGGTCGGCAAGCTGGCCGACCTCGTCGTGCTGGACCGCGATCTGCTGGCGCCCGATCGCGGCCACATGGGCGACGTGCGTGTGCTGCAGACCCTCATCGAGGGCGACATCGTGTTCGAGGATCCGGCCCTCGAGGCCGGGTGACGGGCATCAGAGCGGCTGGCGCCCCTTGCGGTCGCCGAGGACCCGGCGGGTCACCGGCACGAACAGGCCGGCGGTCCCCAGTTGGGCCCCGATGATCAGCAGCAGCAGGCCGGGCAGGCCCAGCAGCGTCACGGGCACGAGCCAGGCGAAGAGCCCGACAGCGCCGGCCACGCCGAGGTCACCGATCGCCACCGAGCCGCCACCTGGCGCGGCGGCGATGCTCTCCCCGTGACCGGCGGGGCTCCCGGCGTTTGGCGCACCCGCGCCCCCGGCACCGCCCACCGGTCCGGCCCCGCCCCCGGTCGGGCCGGAGGGGCTGGCTGTGGGTGTGTCGGTCGGTGACGGGGTGGGGGAGGGGGTCGGCGCGGCCGATGGCGAAGGCGTGACCTCGGGGCGCGGCGTGCCCGTCGGATCGGGTGTCGGCGGTGCGGTGCGGACCGCGGTCGGCGTGGGGTGCGCCGTCGGGCTGGGGGTCGTGCCCGGCGTGGGAGTCGGCCCCAGGGTCGGCGTCGGCGTCGCGGTGTCGGTCGGGTCAGGCGTCGGCGTCGGCGTCGGAGTAGGCGTGGCCGTGGGCGTCGGCCCGGGGATGATGACGAACGGCTCCAGGGGCAGGAGCGGCGCCCCCGCATCCGGGCTACCGGTCGAACGACCCGTGTGGCCGGTCGTCGTCCAGGCGCCGAGGGGGGCATCCATCGGCATGACCTGGATGTCGAATGTGCCCACGTCCAGCAGCTGCAGCCCACCCGTGGTGCTGCTCAGGGCGAAGATGACGCTGGTGGGCGACGAGCCGGACTGACGTGCCGTCCACGTCTGGCCGGTCGGGACGCCGGTGACGCTCTCGCCGAGAACGGTGAACCCGGCGGGCACGGAGACCACCAGACAGCGGATGCGAGTGTCGCCGCCGGTCACGGTGAGGGTCACGTCGGTCGCCTGGCCCTCGTCCAGCGTCATCGGCGTGGCCGTCACGGTCCACGCCGTGGGCAGGGCCGCGGCGGAGGTCACGGGAGCCGTGAGCACGGCCAGGCCCGTGGCGAGGAGGACGCCGAGGGTGCCCATGAGCGCCTTCATGCGACACGCGCCGTGACGACGTCGGCCGTGGCCGTGGGGGTCCACAGGCGCGCTGGCGCCGCGCCGACCGTCCGTGCCGGCTCGCCGAGCGGCGCGTCGCTGGCCGTGCGCATAGCGTGCACGAAGGTCCGCACCAGGTCCTCGTCGAGCTGCGTGCCGGCTGCGTCCTCCAGCCGCCGCAGGGCCTCCTCGATCGACATCGCCTTACGGTACGGCCGCGTCGTGGTCATCGCGGAGAAGGCGTCGCCCACGGCCAGGACACGGGCGATGAGCGGGATGTCGGTGCCGGCCAGGGCATGGGCGTAGCCGCGGCCGTCCCAGCGCTCGTGGTGGTGCCGCACGCCGGCCCGGATCGTCTCCAGGTCGGGCAGCCCGTGCACGATCCGGTCGCCGAGCGTGACGTGCTGCTTGACGATGGCGTACTCGTCGTCGGTCAGCTTGCCCGGCTTGCGCAGGATGGCGTCGGGGATGCCGATCTTGCCGATGTCGTGCAGCAGGCCGGCCGTGGGGACGACCCGCCGCGTCTCGCCGTCCAGGCCCAGTTCGCGGGCCAGGAAGTCGGCGTAGCGGGCCACGTCTTCCGAGTGCCGCCGCGTGTAGCGGTCCTTCGTGTCCACGGCGAT
>Ga0187777_10001141_pt1 | contig 17265 bp, 17 predicted proteins | sample 1015_Q2_SP5_10_M_FD_132416 | JGI IMG/M metagenome (GOLD analysis project Ga0187777, IMG submission 132416) | Tropical peat soil microbial communities from peatlands in Department of Meta, Colombia - 1015_Q2_SP5_10_MG | ecosystem: Environmental > Terrestrial > Soil > Wetlands > Peat | place... | reverse complement strand
ATCTTGAGCGATGTTCCGGCGAAAGCGTGATGGCGTCCTGGCTTGCCGCTCATCCTGACCCTTGGTCAGTCTGAGGTCCGCTCGAAATGACAACGCTCGAAATAACAAGTGGATAGGTGACTTGAGGTGCCGGAAGATTCCCTTTAGGGCGAGACCTGTTGCGCTGTCGACGCTAGAGCAGAATTTTGGCGAGCGACTTTCTGTGTCCTGGGGCCGCTTTTAGGTGCAGCATTTTTACCGGCATTGAGTTTCCGTTCCGCCAGTTTCTTGCGGTTGAAGTCTCGCACAATCTTCGAAACGTAAGCCCGCGTCTCATAATAGGGCGGTACGCCATGATACTGCTGGACTCGCGCGGGGCCTGCATTATAGGCGGCTAGGGCTTTCAGTAAATCAAAGTTGTAGCGTTCCAACAGCTCTCGCAGGTACCGTGTGCCCCCATCGACATTGGCACGCGGATCAAATGCGTTCGAAACTCCCAATTTCGACGCAGTCGACGGCATGAGTTGCATCAACCCCTGCGCTCCCTTGGGCGATACAGCTTTGGCATTGAAACCACTCTCGGCGCGGATGACGCTGTTCACGAGATCAGGGTCGAGATGATAGCGGCCACTCGTGCTCGTAACCAAGTCGGGCACTGCTGCGGGGGTATTTTGAACCGGCGCCGATGGCGTAAGATCGCGCTCGAAGTGGTCAATATCAGCCGTCGGCACATCGACGTATCCGCTACTTTCCGTGCTGAGATAGAGCCGCGTCACGGAACCAACCAATTCCCGGCGTTCATGACGAATGGAAAATCCGTTGTGCAAAACGGCGAATTCCGCGCCAAATGCAAATGAAGTCAGGCACAAAAAACACGCGGAAACCAACATCTGTCGGCACAGTCGGGTACCGCCGGACAGAACTGGTGATCGAACTAGAAGCCGATGGTTCTTCACTGCGGAAGTCCGATTTATACTCCGAGGCGCGCCTTGCCCAGCACCTGCTCGATAGCCGCTGCGACCCCGTTCTGGTGGTTGGGCAGGGTCACCGCCCAGCCCCTCGCTCGTAGCTCGTCACAGGCATTTCCCATGATAAACGGCACTCCAGCAAAGGCAAGCATCTCGATGTCATTGTAATTGTCACCAATGGCCATGACCTGCTCGCGAGGGATGCCGCGGTAATCGGCCCAGCGTTTAACTGCGTGGCCTTTGGAACAGTCCTGATTCAGGACGTCCACAATAGAAAGGTCACGAGCAACATATTCGGTGCGCAAGACGGTAATCTTATCTTCCAATCCACACCCAGCCAATCCGTCCAACGCCAGTTGCATGCGGGAAATTGATCCACAGAACATGGCTTGTACCGGATCCGTAACCAACGAATTCTCGAGTGGAATCACGAACTCGATATATTCCATGTTCTTTTCCAGCCAGCGTTTAATACTGCCGGTCAGGTCGCGCATGTGCTCGAGGACCACTGCCCCTTTGCCGTCTTTGTCAAACGTCAGGACGGTGTTGCCGCGGAACTCCCGCATGGCTCCGCATAGCTCGCGGCAGGTTTGAGCTGGCAACAGATCGCGATGGAAGGTCTCGCCCGCCAGAGACCGGGTAACTGCTCCGTTTGAACTGATCACCCAAAGTTCAAAGCCAAGCTGCTGGGCGATCGGCAGAGCAAAGGTATGCCGTCGGCCGGTGACCAGGACGACCTCTACTCCTTCCGATCGGGCATTGCGCAATGCGGCTAAATCGGCCTCGGAGATTTGGAACTGCGGATTTAACAAGGTACCGTCGATATCGACGGCCAAAAGGCGGATCGGCGGTGTCACCACTGCAATTTTATCATCCAGAGCTGACCTGTTATAGTTCGCATCGACTCATGATCCCGCTGCTTTTTCATTTGTTCCCCTGGTGGGGAATCATTCTGCAGGCAATCGCCATCGTGCACTTTATCCGTCGGCGCCCCGACGGATATTGGCTGTGGATCATCATTTTTCTCGGCGGATTGGGCGCGCTGATTTACATCGTTGTGGAAGTCATTCCTGACCTGCGCATGCGGCAATCGTTCAAGGTATTCCCGCGCCGCAAGAGAATTCGCGAATTGGAATCTGCCATTCTGGATAATCCGTCGGCGGGGAACTACGAGGAGCTTGCGGATTTGTATCTGGAAGAAGGGAAGTTCTCGCGGGCCCGGCAGTGCTTCGACAAGGCGATCTCATCGCGCACCGATTCGTCTGACCCGTTTTATCGGCGGGGAATTGCGGAGATTGAAATGGGAGACTTCGCGGCCGCGGTTTCCGATCTGGAGAAAGTAGTTGCAAGCGATCCCAAGTATGATTTTCAGCGCGCTGCGGGGCTTCTGGCGCACGCCTACGCGAATACCGGCCAGCCGCAAAAAGCCGAAGCCATGTTTGGAGAAGTCACAAAAGTTTCCACCTCCTCAGAGACGTACTACAACTACGCTGCGTTTCTGGCGTCTGAGGGAAGAAATGCGGAAGCACGCGAATGGGCACAGCGAATTCTGGCAAAGAAACCTACTATGCCAAGCTATCAACGGCGGCGAGAGCGGCCCTGGTTTCGCAGAGCTAACGCCATGCTGCTGCGATTGCGGGTTTAGGTTGGACAGCTTGGGCGGGGCGGATGGCGTGGTTTCACCTGACATCGTTGGCCTTCGGCTACACCCAAGCGGGAAACGATAAAAACCGCGCCGCCACCGTCCCTGCGCCTGCTACCCTAGCTCGAATGCTTGACAATGAAAATCCGGCGTATCTGGTACTTAGGGTAAAAAAGGCCTCTAGATTCAAAAGCTTACATGGTGATCTTCAAACCTCAGACAACCGCTCGGGATACCAGGGTGGCCATTAACAACGAGTCTGGGCTTCTAGGCCAAAAAATACAGTATCCGCCTGATATGCGCCATTCCGGCCGTCGCGTATCAATAGAGGTACCCCAACGCGAAGGAGACGGAAGGCAGGCGTTGGTTACCTCCCCTTTTTACCCAGCGCCTGCCGCCTCCCTGAAAAGCCTTCGGGCTCCCTTCACCAAACCAGGATTCATTTTTCGTCGCGAGGTTTTCTGGCGCGCCATTCTTCAGCAGTGATCTCCCAAATTTCGCTCATAAATCGCCCCGAGACATACTCCCGTTCCTCGTGACGTACCAGGCGCATGCCCTGATTCTCTGAAATTCGGCGTGAAGCCACATTGGGAACCGCTTTGGCAACGCGGAGCAAAGGAAACTTAAGAACATCGAACCAGTAGTCGGTCACTACCTCACAAGCTTCGGTAATGAGACCGCGTCCTTGCCACGGCAGACCTAGCCAGAACCCACGGTTTTCATTTTCCTTCCGCCTCAAGGTGACACCGCCAATGATCTGCTCGGGCTTGCTTTTTAGGCTCAGCATCCAATGCCACTCCTCTTCCCGGGCGACTGCAGGCAGGGCGATATCTCGATAGTATTTTTGTAGGCTCCATCCGGTGGGTACGGCCATGGAACTCGGTTGGCGAGATAGCGCACGATCTCCCAATGCGGAAATATGATCTGCACCTGCTCAGCGTCGGCCAGTTCTAAAGGACGCAGGATGAGCCTTGTCGTCTGCAGCACAGGCGTCATGAGCAGAAATTTTAGCAGCCGGGAAGGAGGAGATCTGGGGCGCGTCAGGTAGTGGCGGGCACATGGGCCGCCTCGATCATGCTTAGCGGAATCATCGGAACCACCTGCACTCCGGTTGCAGGATCGAACGCCAGCGTCATCATCGAAGAGCATCTCCCGCATAACCAGAAATGAGCAACTTGGCGGGAAAGCTTGCGTCCTTGCCTGCGGGACCTCACTTCAAACTGGAAGATGCGACCGCCACGCAAATATCGCAGCGGTACCGCACAAGCGGGATTTGCGCATTGGGTGATCATTTCTTGATCCGATAGCTGGCTTCCTGGGTTTAGAGAGCGTTCGGTAACAGGCTGTTGAGCTACTTTTATCTCACAGCGCGTTTACCCGCTAAATACGTTGAATACTGTATTTTGACAACTAGGGAAACGCCCAGCATTAAAGATGCCAGGCTATGGGATGGGAAGAGAATTCTAGTTCGCCGCCTGTGGAAAGGACTTCTTGCCGCGGAAAAATGTGCCTCCATCGAGGACGGTCTGTACGGCATCCACCAGATCGCGACCGGCTTCGCTCTTGCTGACGGCGCCCCGAATGGTCGGACAATGGAGCGTGTTCACCATATCCCCAGCCAGGTGCAACGAGAACAGTATGATCGGGATTTGCGGGTGATCCGCGGCGATGTGACCGGCAGCTTCCAGCCCATTCATGGTGGGCATGGTTATGTCTAGGATTACAACATCCGGATGGCATGCATCCGTCATTTCGACGGCTTCCTTACCATTACTGGCTTCGGCGCAGACTTCCCAGTGGGGCTGAGCTTCGAGAAGATTCCTCATGCCCAACCGCATCACCTCGTGATCATCGGCCACCAGAATCTTCACTGTAGAAACCGCCGTGTGGGTCAAAGAGTTCTGGGTTTCTGTGGATGTCACCATAGGTTTTCGTCTTGTTCTTGAATTTACCATAAAGTAAACCCGGGAACATTAGGATTGCTGCCCTGGATACTCCCACTGGGGGAAAGCCCTGATGCGTCCGCAGCCCTGAAAATGAAGCGTTTAACCGCGACCTAAAGATTTTGATTTATTACGCTTGACGACTGACTTTTTACGACAAACTTCAGGTAAGAGACAATGGCTCGGCTGTCCTAGGGCGTGGCACAAACGTTGTACAGACTTGTCACCATGTTCCAAGAGTTAAGAATGGTGAGCGTGGAACGCAGCTGAGTGAGATTGCAGCTGGTCTGAGGCGGGCGTGGGTTCCACCCTGATCATCGTTGCGCCTAGCTGTTCCGCTAGCCGGGCTTCCTTAGTCCCAAGCTCCCCTGCTTTGATCTGAAGCTGTTCCAGAGTAGGCAACATCCCAACGCCTCGATTCCGTCCTGCTTTCTTGGCTTCGTACAAGGCCGAATCTGCCAGGCGCAAGACTTCATCGTAAGGAACGGCGTCTGGCTGATATACAAACCAGGGAAAGATTGCCCAACCGATTGAGCAAGTGCTGCGAACTGAGGCTCCTGAGGTCAACTGGAAGGGTTCATCCAGAGCGCTGAGAACGCGTGCGGCAAGAGATACGGAATCGGTGCGATCCGTGTAGCGAGAGAGGACAAGGAACTCGTCGCCGCCCCAACGAATCAGCACGTCGGAGTAGCGAATTGCCCGGGCAATCCGTTGCGCGATCTGAATCAGCAGTTCGTCACCGGCATCATGACCGAGACGGTCGTTCACATCCTTGAACGAATCGGCGTCGATCAGGTAGAACGCCAGATCCTGGTTGCGCAGCGGACCTGAAGCTGCGGGAGCGGAATAGGCGCGAATTGCCTGCTTTGCGTCGTTATCAATGGTTGTGGTGAAGAACCGGCGGTTTCTGGCTCCAGTAAGCAAATCAGTCAGCGAGTCTTCTCGCAAGTCGCGATACGCCTGCGCGAGTTGTTTATCGAGACGGCGCTGCTTGATCCAGGTAACCGTCGCCATGGCGATCATCGTGAGCAGGGTCAACGCAATGCGGAAATATCGTACTTGCGGGGGGATGCCACTCTCCGACAAAGCCCATGCTGCCATTAAAGGCAGGGAAATGGTCGCCAGCAGTGCCAGGGCCGCAATCCACGCAGTGGAGGGTGTGCGCGTATCAGGGCTTTCCGCTTTAACTGTGGCCTGTCCCGCAATCGTCGGAACTGCGGCAAACCATGCCATCGCCCCAAGCAGCGGAATGTCGTAGATGCTTCCCGTGTAGTATTTGTGCAAGTCAATCGCGAAGCTGGCCGCGATCGAGCTTCCGGCATAGAGTGTACCCGCACCGAGCAGGTGTCCGTAGATGGTTTTCCACGTGCCACGACTTTGTAACCACACCGCCGTCAGGCAGATGAGAAATACGAAATGCTCAAGCAGATACAGCACGTCAAAGGTGCGGCCGTAATTGACGACATCTGGAGAAACGTATTGCCAGGGAATCACGACAAAAAGATATAGATAAAGCCACCACAACAGCAGCATGGCAAAGTCGAAGCGTCCGAGTTGAGAACCAGTTTCAGTGGGTTCTCGATCAGGCCGCACCGCCAAAGCCGCCATCATGGGAACCAGATGCAGAAAGAGTGCGATGTCTCCGACAAATGGATTGGGAACTTCCTGGCCAAGCCAGACCTCAAAGAAAGTCCAGAGATATTGCACGACCAGCCAGAGCCCACATCCAAGCGAGAAGAAGCCCCAAAAGAACCGTTGGCGATGCTCAGAATGTCGGGTGATTTTTAGGAAGTAACCCAGAGCCACTGATATCAGCGCACACTGGCTAAGATCGCCGATCGCAGTCAGGGTTGGGCAGTGCGGCAGGGAAAATGACAAGGCCGCATTTAAAAACACAAGCAAACCCAGGAGAATCCAAAGTCTGTTCTTTGTGATTAGACGCACACCCACAGGGTGATTGTAAGGACGCACGCCAGGTCGTAACAGTTACGATAGTCACCCCTTAAACCCAGGAAACTATTGTGGCTATCTTCTCGTATACATAAGAGTCTAAGGTTCTGGGCGAATCCGGAAACCGCAAGGTAGCAACGTATGAAAACTGCTTCTTGCAGCTCGACTTACCCAGGGACTTACTCTCTCAGTAAACTGGTTAAGACATGAGGCTGTTGTTGGAGATCTTTGCGCAGACCTTGCGCACCCTCTGGGCGCATAAGTTGCGCTCTTTCCTCACCATGTTCGGTATCGCATGGGGTATTGGATCCCTGCTGCTGCTGGTCGGTTTGGGCGAGGGTTTTCGCACTGGTCAGCGCAAAGAATTCAACGAGCTCGGCGAGAACGTTATGTTCATTTGGGGAGGACGCGCCCCTGCCGTCAACGGCAGTTTCACCAGCATGCGCCAGTACTACCTCACTTTTAAGGACTATCAAGACATCGCCGCTGAATGCCCGGACGTAAACATCGCGGTTCCGGCGGTACAACGCAGCGACATCCGCGCGGTCAGTGATTTCTACCAGAGCAGCGGACAAATCATAGGGGTTTTGCCGAACTTCAATACCATCCGCTACATGCCCATCGCCGACGGGCGCTGGCTGGACGACCTCGACAACAGTCAAAAGCGACGGGTGATCGTTTTGGGCGATGAGGCCCGCCGGTTGCTTTTCCCCGGACGGCCCGCGCTCGGCAGCACCATCTTGCTGAATGGCGTGCGCTTTCAAGTGATTGGTACGTTAAAACGCATCGGCCACGGGGATGAGACAAATCAGAATCTGAAAAATTTCGTGCCCTACACCGCCATGCATGAAATTTTTCCGCCTTTGAATGTCGGCGACATTCGCGACGCGATCTCTACGATTGACTACCAGCCGAAATCGCGGGAATTGCACGATGCGGCGAAATTGGAGGTGCACAAGATCGTCGCCCGCAATCATGGATTCGATTATCACGACGTTGATGCCTTTGACGAATGGGATACGGTCCGTACCATGGATCAGGTCGGCAAGATTTTCGACGTGATGGACTTTTTCTTGGGCAGCGTGGGACTGGTAACGCTGGCTCTGGGTGCAATCGGCATTATCAATATCATGCTGGTCTCGGTCGCGGACAGGACGCGCGAGATTGGATTGCGTAAGGCGTTGGGCGCCACCAATCGCAGCGTCCTGTTTCAATTCTTCACCGAGGGCGCGTTCTTGACGCTGCTGAGCGGCGGAATCGGCATGGGAGCGGCCGCTGGTTTGATGGCTGCGCTGTCGTTGTTACCATCGCCCCCTGGTTGGGACACACCCAAACTGGTCCCGGCTACGGCTGTTTTGGCGATCGCATCGCTAGCTATCGCGGGAACGGTTGCCGGGCTATATCCGGCACGAAAGGCTGCTATGTTGCAGCCGGTGGAGGCGCTCCGGCGTGAGTAGGCCATGAAGCGTGATCTTCTTCAGCAGGCATATCAGGCCATGCGCCACGATCTGCGCAAGACCGTGCTTACCATGCTCGGCATGGCATGGGGCATCGCGACCGTGGTGGTGCTTCTCGCGTACGGCGATGGCTTCTCACGCGCGATCGAAAATATCTTTGAGAGCTTTGGCGCGACGGCGGTTGGGATTTTTCCCAATCGCACCTCCGAACAAGCCGGCGGCAACAAGGCTGGGGTGCAGGTGCGTTTCACCAATGACGATGTCGAGTTGCTGCGAAACGTGGTTCCCCTGGTGCATCACTTGTCCCGGCACTCGGAGAAGCCATCGGTGGTTCAGCACGGGGCGCGATCTTACAATTTTCCCGTCCTGGGGTTGGATCCCCCGATTTACGACATCTGGAATCTGCAATTAGCTGATGGACGTTTCTTCAACGATCAGGACAATCTGGGCCACGGGCTTTATGCGGTCATGGGCTCCGAAGCCAAAGACAAGCTCTTTTCGGGTATGCCTGCTCTGGGAGAGTCGATTCGGCTCAATGGAGTTGCCTTCAAGGTCATTGGTGTGCTGAAGCCGCGCATGCAGGAAGGCGATGACGACGACAATCGCACGATTTATATCCCCTATGGCGCGATGGATGTCCTTCGCGACACGCACTATGTGGATGGCATCTGGCTGGATTCGCTCGGCTTGAATCACGAGAAGCTGACCAAAACTGTGCGTGACTCGCTGGCTCTCGCGCACAACTTCAAACCTAGCGACGAGCGTGCGGTCCTTATCTTCGATGCCCAGAAGCAGCTTTCACAATTCAGCATCATCAGCATGGGGCTGAAAATTCTGATGGGATTCATCGGAACGATCACGTTAGGCATCGGCGGAATTGGTCTGATGAATATCATGCTGGTTTCCGTGACTCAGCGCACCCGAGAGATTGGTGTGGAGAAAGCTTTGGGTGCAAGGAAACGTGACATTCTGTTCCAGTTTCTTTCCGAAGCTCTGGTAATTACGGCCGTCGGAGGAGTGTTAGGAATTTTGCTTTCGTACGCGATCTCCCTCTCGGTAGGCACATTGACGCTATACAGCGCAATGGCCCAGCATGCGGAAGCCGGAGACATTCATCTGATTGTGGCGCCGCGCGTGCTGCTGATCTCGACGATCATTCTTGCTTTTGTCGGGATTTGCAGCGGAATGTTTCCTGCCATGCGCGCCGCGAATCTGGATCCCATCGAAGCGCTCAGGTACGAGTAGTTCCCAGTAACCGTCATTCACTTATCAACTGTCATCCTGAGGCAGTGGGGTCGTCCGCTCGCGGACGACTCCCAATGAAGGATCTATGCTTTTGCGAATCCTCTCGCTTCGCTCAGGATGACAGGTTAAAGCTTTGCCATCGGCAGAAACTGCGGCGGCTTCCGTGCTTTCGTCATCTGCTCAAAACCATACGCAATTTTGAACAGCGTCGGTTCGCTCCAGGCGCGTCCGAAAAACGAAACTCCAACCGGCAAACCAAAGATGAACCCTGCCGGAACCGTGATATCCGGATACCCAGCGACGGCGGCGGCATTGGAGCTCCCGCCGGGGGCGTGGTCGCCGTTCACCAGATCCGTAATCCACGCCGGGCATCCCGTTGGAGCCATCAGCGCGTCGAGCTTGGACTGATCCATCACCGCGTCGATGCCTTCCTTGCGCGAGAGGCGGTGATTTGTGTCCAGCGCGTCGAGATATTCTTTCGAGGTGAGTGGCCCTTTGGCTTCCGCTTTTATGAAAACGTCTTGCCCAAAAAATGGCATCTCTTTTTCTTTGTTGCGATCGTTGAAATCGATAAGGTCCTTTAGAGATGCTGGCGCTCCCGGCCGCCCGGCCAGATAAGCGTTGAGGTCAGCCTTTAGTTCGTACAGCAGGACGGAAAATTCGGTGTTATCGAATTTTCCGTGGGTTGGCAAATCGGCAGGATCGATGATTTCGGCTCCCGCGCGTTTCATTTCGGCGATCAGATTGTTCATCAGCTCATCGACGGCATCATTGAATCCGAAATACTTTCTAGCGACTCCGATTCGCGCGCCGCGCAATCCATTCGGATCGAGGAACTTCGTGTAATCCGTCGCCTTTCCTTGGCTCTCGGCTGTGGCGCTGTCGCGTGGATCAACCCCGGCGAGCGCGGTCAACAAAATTGCTGCATCGCGAACGGTTCGGGCCATAGGTCCGGGCGTGTCCTGGCTGTGGGAGATCGGAATGACGCCCGAACGGCTCAGCAGTCCAAGCGTGGGCTTGATTCCGGCAATTCCATTCGCAGATGAAGGGCAGACGACCGAGCCGTCGGTTTCCGTTCCCACCGCAGCTGCACCGAGGCTAGCAGCAACAGCCACTCCTGAACCCGAACTCGATCCGCAAGGATTGCGATCGAGCGCGTAGGGATTCTTGGTCAAACCGCCCCGGCCGCTCCATCCGCTGGTGGAATGCGAAGAGCGAATATTTGCCCATTCACTGAGATTGGTCTTTCCTAGAATGACCGCGCCTGCTTCGCGCAGCTTCTGCGCCATGAAAGAATCGCGCACTGGCTTAGATCCCAGCAAGGCGAGCGAGCCTGCGGTAGTTTGCATCCCGTCTGCGGTATCGATATTGTCTTTGATTAGAATTGGAACTCCATGCAGCGGGCCGCGCGCATGTCCTGCCTGGCGTTCCTTGTCGAGCGCATCGGCGATGGACAAAGCATCAGGGTTGACTTCGATCACACTGGCGAGCGCTGGGCCCTGCTTGTCGATTTCATCGATTCGCTGCAGATACTTTTCCGTGATCGCGTGGGAACTATATTTGCCCGAAACCATTCCCGACTGCAGGTCAGCAATCGTGACTTCGTCCAGGTCGAAGGGCTTGGGCTGGGTTTCTTCCGGAGGTGCGGCGAGCAACGCACGAGCTCCGGCCAAAGCTGGTATGGCAGAAATTGCTACTCCGGTTGTCTTTAGAAATTGCCTGCGATGAAGGGAGTTGCAGGATGCTGGGTTCAATTCCGTTTTCTCCTGTCGATAAGGACTAAATGGAAACGGAATTATAGGGGATTGGTCAATCGAAGCGTGTCACGAGCAGCAAAAAGCCGCAGGCTAGCCTCTGCGCGACTATTCAATAGCGTAAGAAATACTGCTCGAAAAACGAACGAAGTTGGGCGCGTTTTGCTGCGCGAACGACAGAGAATTTAGATTGGAGTAAACAAATTTACGTGCGCACCGCTTCCCCAACCATGGCGCTGGCAGCTTTTCGGATTTCCTGACCGGCACTGTTGCGCTCAAGGTGCTTGCGTATTTTGCGCAGTTCCATGAAGTTGAGACCGGTGATCGTAGCAATAACCGAGCCGAACATGATCAGCACCATGCTATCCATCGCGTGCGGGCTCCTCTCCCGCGGCCATCCTGATGTCGGCCATTGTACCGGGAATTATTGTCGCAAAGTACAATAAAAAGTGGCCCTCTGCCTATTGTCGTTTTGGCTTCCGGCAAGTGACGGAGGTCATCGTTTGGTAACCTGCCCGGAGGCCCTCCCCTTATAATGACGTTACCCGGTATAATTCAGGCATTCATGCCCAAATATTCCATTGTGGTACCTCTGCACAACGAGCAGGACAATGTCACCGACCTTTACGATCGGCTGAAGGTCGTGATGGAGGCCAACGATGGCAGCTTTGAGATTGTCTTTGTCGATGATGGCTCACATGACCGGACCTTCAATCTGCTGCGCGAGATTGCCGGCGTAGATAGCCGCGTGACGGTTGTGAGGCTGCGGCGTAACTTCGGTCAGACTTCGGCGCTGGCGGCAGGTTTCGATCATGCGCGCGGGGAGTACATCATCGCCATGGACGGGGACCTGCAGCATGATCCGGCCGACATTCCGCTTTTTTTGGAAAAGATTGCCGAGGGTTATGACATTGTCAGCGGCTGGCGAAAACGGCGCATTGACAATCTCTGGGTGCGCCGCATTCCATCGCGCTGCGCCAACTGGCTGATGGCGAAGCTCAGCGGCGTTGACATTCACGACTTCGGCACGACATTCAAAGCCTATAGGCGCGAGATTCTTGAGCAGGTGCCGCTCTATGGTGAGTTGCACCGGTTTATTCCGGCCCTGGCATCATGGTACGGCGCATCCATTTGCGAAGTGCCTATTCGTAATGTGAATCGTGAACGCGGGGCTTCGCATTACGGAATTTCGCGCACTTTCCGGGTCTTTTTTGATCTAATGACGATCCGCTTTTTGCTGCGCTATCTTTCCCGGCCACTCCACTTTTTTGGCACACTCGGAATGCTGACCCTCTTGGGCGGATCGGGCGTCACCGGTTGGCTTCTGGTGGAAAAATTCCTGAACCATACTCACGTGATGACCGAGCACGGGCCTCTCATGATTTTTGCCGCGGTGCTGATCCTGGCTGGGTTGAATATGCTGGCCATCGGCTTGCTTGGCGAGATGCAGGTGCGGCATTATCACGAACCCGTCCGCCGTGCCCCGTACTATGTGGATCGCATCCTGCGCGCCCAAAGCAGCGAAGAACACCACGTATCAGAATAGGCCGCGTAGGGACAGGCGCCCTCGCCTGTCCGGGCGGAGCGTAGCTCCGCAGAAGGTTTTCACTTTCCGAATGCCTCTTTGTTGACCACGTACGGCATCTTTGTGATGTCCCCGCCATAATTCTTTTCCAATACATCAATTAACCCCTGCACACAGCGCCCAGCCATGCCTTGGTTCGGATCAGTGGACAGTCGGGTCTGTCGCGCCGCACTGGCAAAATGGGGATACAGCCGGAGGCGGTCTGCAATCGCCGGATCACGGAGAGGTGAATTGGCGGGCAGAGGCTCAGTTTCAAAAACGTCGAGAGCTGCGCCGGCAATCCAATTTTCTTTTAGTGCCTTTGCCAGTGCCTGTTCATCCACCACCGGGCCGCGCGAATTATTCACCAGGAACGCGGTCGGTTTCATCAGGCGCAGAGTTCGTTCATTGAAAAGGTGGTAAGTCGGAGTCGAACTTTCACCCTCCCGAATCAAGGGCACATGAACGCTGACGAAATCCGCGTCGGCCAGCGCTTCTTCGAAGCCGACGTATTTGATCCAGGTTTTGTCGCGCGAGAACCCGTGCGCATGACGGAGGTCCTTCATCTCCTGAATGGTTTTCACGAATTCGTGGTTCTGATAGGCCGTGTCGTAGCACAGGATGTTCATGTCAAACCCAGTGCACTTCTTCATCAAGGCCAAGCCAATTCGTCCCGTGCCAATTACCGCGATCGCTTTGCCGGTGACTTCATCACCTAGAAAAGGTAAATGTGGATGCCAGTATCCCCACTGGTTTTCGCGCAGGAGATGCTCGGCCGACCACATTTTGCGAGCCAAGACCCCTAGCATGAAGAACGCAAACTCGGCGGTCGCTTCGGTCAGAACATCGGGGGTGTGGGTGAATGGGACCTTATATCGGTTCGCGTCGGCCCGGTTGATATTGTCGAAACCGACCGCGTATTGCGCCACGACTTTCAGATGTCCTTTGCCTGCCTCGAAAATCTCGGCGTCGATCGGATCACGCAACGTCGTAATCAGGCCAGCGATGCCGGATTTCAATTTTTCTATGATCAGGCTTTTGGCAGGAGCTTCAGGTTTGGGATAGACCTCAACGTCATAGCCTCGCTTGCGCAGCAGGTCGATGGATTCCCCGATATCGCATGTCGCAAAGACGCGAAATTTCTGACTCATCGTTTTCTCTTGGTGGAGCTCTCACAGATGCGCAGCAGAGCGACAAATACTGCCCCGATGCAGAAACATATTACTCCATGCCTTTGGCATCAGTTCTTGTAGCTAGGCGCACAAGAATCCTGTTGCACGTTTATAATCCCCGCTTTCAGACCAAATAGATTGGGAGATCGCTTATGAAATTCTTCGCCATACTGGCAATTGCTGTTGCAACCACATCTTCTGTAATTGTTGCGGCCGGAGCGAACGAGCAAGATCAATCATTCACCATTCAGCAGGTCCTCAGCGCGCCATTTCCGACCGAGTTGATTGCAGCCCCCAGTAAGGGCCGCGTGGCATGGGTCTTCAATTCGCAAGGCAGGCGCAACATCCGGGTCGCTGAACCAGCAAAGGACCCAAAGGGCTACACCGCGCGCCAAATTACAAACTATTCCGATGATGATGGGCAGGATGTCGGCGAACTGGCGTGGGCGCCCGATGGAGAATCGATCGCATATGTCCGCGGCGGAGACCTGGAATTCAGTGAGAAGCCATATCCGAACCCTGCCGAGATCACAGCCGGCGTCGAGCAAGACGTCTGGGTGGTTTCCGTGAATGGCGGGGAGCCGCGGAGGATCGGCGAAGGCCATTCGCCGGCCATCTCGCCCACAGGCGATTGGGTTGCGTATGCCCTAAAAGGGCAGGTTTGGTTGGCGAAGCTCAGTGGCAGCGAGAAACCGGAGCAGCTCATTCACACCCGCGGCGAGAGCTCTTCGCTGCGTTGGTCGCCAGATGGCGGATTCCTGGCCTTTGTGAGTAACCACGGCGATCACAGGTTTATTGGACTCTTTTCCATTCACTCCAAAAGCCTCACCTATGTGGATCCAAGTACGGACCGCGATGGTGAGCCGGTTTGGTCTCCCGATGGCAAGAGTCTGGCATTCATTCGAACTCCATCAGCGAAGGACAACCTGCTCTTCGGTCCCAAACGAGCAGGCCCGCCGTGGTCGATCCACGTGTATGACGTTGAGAGCCGCAAGCCCCAGGAAGTTTGGCGAGCGTCCGAGGGGCGGGGAAGTGTTTTCCGGGAAGTCGTAGCTGAAAACCAACTGTTCTGGGGTGCAAGAAATCGACTGATTTTTCCCTGGGAGAGAGATGGCTGGACGCATCTGTATGCGGTGCCGGTGAGCGGTGGAAATGCAACGCTGCTTACGCCGGGCGATTTCGAAGTCGAGTACGTAGCGCAAAGCCCGGATCGTCAGACCGTTATCTATTCATCCAATCAGGACGACATCGACCGTCGGCACGTGTGGAAGGTTACGATTGATGGCGGCCGGCCTGAGGTCCTCACCAGTGGAACGGGAATCGAAACTGCACCTGCGGTAGCAAATGACAGCCGAACTGTGTTTGTGTTGCGCTCGGACACTCACTTGCCGATGCACCCGGCCGTGCTCGAGGGGAGCGCAGTTCGCGACCTTGCTCCGAACGCGATTCCTGGTGATTTTCCGCGGGACCATCTGGTCACACCTCAGCAAGTGATTTTTCCCGCGGCCGACGGAATGCAAATTCACGGCCAATTATTCCTTCCGGCTAATGCGGGTAGTGGGCGGCACCCAGCGGTTGTGTTTTTCCACGGGGGCTCAGAGCGGCAGATGCTGCTCGGCTGGCACTACATGTATTACTACAGCAACGCCTACGCGATGAACCAGTTTCTTGCCAGTCGAGGGTATGTGGTCCTCTCGGCGAATTACCGCAGTGGCATCGGCTATGGGTTGGACTTTCGAGAAGCGCTGAATTACGGAGCCACAGGCGCCAGCGAATACAACGATGTGCAGGGTGCGGCAATGTATTTGCGCAGTCGCGCTGACGTGGATCCCAACAGGATTGCCGCTTGGGGAGGCAGCTACGGAGGGTATTTGACTGCGCTTGCGCTGGCCCGCTCTTCGGATCTCTACGCGGCCGGGGTGGACCTCCATGGCGTGCATGATTGGAATGAGGAACTGAAGAATTGGAGTCCCACCTATGACCCCGCGGCGCACTCCGACGCTGCGCGTCTGGCGTGGGAATCGTCTCCTCTGGCTTCCGTCAAAAACTGGCGCTCGCCAGTGCTGCTGATCCATGGCGACGATGATCGCAACGTTCCTTTTTCGCAAAGCGTGGATTTGGCCGATGCACTACGGAAGCAGGGAGTTCAATTTGAGGAGCTCATTTTTCCCGATGAAATCCACGATTTCCTGCTGTACCGCGATTGGGTGGCTGCGTATACCGCGGCGGCCAACTTCCTGGATAAACATTTGCATAAGGCTGCGCCGTAGCGTTCTATCCAACAAGAATCGTTTTGGTTGCGGCGTGCATCAGGACAAGAACGCGCCATTCGACTTGGAGTAGTATTGCTCCTCCACCGTTTTCCAGGGCTTCCGATATACTAGTGATGATGCCGGTTCTAAAGAACATTGCGGCGATCGCCAAGGGTATGAGCATCACCTTCCGGGAGATGTTTCAGCCCACCATCGTTGAGAATTATCCCGATGGTCCCGGGCCGTTGAAGGGCGCGAAATTCCAGGAGCGGTACCGCGGCGTTCATGTCTTGCAGCGCGACGAGAACGGCCTGGAGAAATGTGTTGCGTGCTTTTTGTGCGCTGCGTCCTGTCCCTCGAATTGCATTTACATCGAGGCAGCGGAGAACACTGCCGAGCATCGGGTGAGCGGCGCCGAACGGTATGCAAAAGTTTACAACATCGATTACAACCGCTGCATCTTTTGCGGATACTGCGTAGAAGCGTGCCCGACCGATGCGATCACGCACGGACACGGCTTTGAGATCGCCACGTTCAATGCCACGAACCTGGTCTATCGCAAGGAGCAGATGCTGGCCCCCAGGCCAGCACATCTGGGAGCAAATGCGGTTTTCAATCAAGCGGAATTGGCAACTGGGGCGCCGCCGGGGATGATCCCGGGAAGTTAGGCTAGATCGGAAGTCAGACTAGAACGGAATAGGAAAACAAACGCCGGTCCCCCAGCGGGCCGGCGTTTTACGCATCAAGGGCAAGCTTTCTGCCCGCTTGCTGGTGCACCGTAGTAAGCAGCGTATTTGTCTGATAGAAGCTAGAAACAGAGGCAAATGCCAGATTTTCTCCAAACCGTACGCGACCGCGTCGTCATTTACGACGGCGCGATGGGCACCAACATCCATAAACGCAATCCGACACTCGATGACTATTGGGGCAAGGAAAACTGCAGTGAAGTGCTGGTGTTGAGCCGGCCCGATATCATTCGCGAAATCCATGCCGATTTCTTCGGCGTGGGATGCGATGTCATCGAGACGAACACGTTTGGAGGGACGCGCATTGTCCTTGCTGAGTTTGAGCTGGGGGATCGCGTTCGGGAAATCAACGTCAAAGCAGCCCAACTCGCGAGGGAAGTCGCGCAGCAGTTCTCGACGAAAGAGAAACCGCGATTTGTTGCCGGTTCGCTCGGCCCATCCACCAAGCTGCCGTCCCTGGGCCATATCTCGTTCGAAGACATGGTTGCGGCTTATGAAGAACAGGCGGCAGCTTTGATCGAAGGCGGCGTCGACGTCCTTCTCGTTGAGACTTGCCAGGATCTTCTGCAGGCCAAGCTCGCGACCATCGGTGT
>Ga0187777_10001139_pt1 | contig 17269 bp, 17 predicted proteins | sample 1015_Q2_SP5_10_M_FD_132416 | JGI IMG/M metagenome (GOLD analysis project Ga0187777, IMG submission 132416) | Tropical peat soil microbial communities from peatlands in Department of Meta, Colombia - 1015_Q2_SP5_10_MG | ecosystem: Environmental > Terrestrial > Soil > Wetlands > Peat | place... | reverse complement strand
GTGCTGAGCGCGGCGGTGATCGTGACGAGCCTCCTGCTCGTCATCGGAAATCTGGCCGCCGACATGCTCGTGCAGCTGGCGGATCCGAGGGTGCGTGCCGCCTGACGCGATCGCCGCCGGGCCGTGGCGGCGCGCGTGGCGGCGCTTTCGCGGCGACGGGGTGGCGGTCGCGGCACTCGTGGCGCTCGGTGCCATCTACCTCGCCGCCATCCTGGCTCCGGCGCTCACCCGCTATGACCCGATCGCCATTCCGGCGAACGCCCAGGCGGCGGCGCCCTCGGCCGCGCACCTCTTCGGAACCGACTTCGCGGGGAGAGATGTCCTGAGCCGCGTCCTGTTCGGCGCCCGCATCTCGCTCGCTGTGGCGCTCCTGGCGACGATGTGCTCGGCGGTACTCGGCGGCGGCTGGGGCGCTCTCGCCGGGTACGCCGGGCGCCGGACCGACACGATCCTGATGCGGATCGTCGACGCGGCCCTGGCGATGCCTCGGGTGGTGGTGCTGATCGCCGTCGGCACCTTCTGGGGCGCGGTGTCGCCCATCGGGCTGGCGCTCATGATCGGCCTCACGGGATGGTTCACCACGAGCCGTCTCGTGCGCGCCGCCGTGCTCTCCCTTCGCGAGCAGGAGCTGGTGGTGGCCGCGCGCGCGCTCGGAGCCACCCGCGGGCGAATTCTCGCGCGATACATCCTGCCGAATGTGCTGAGCCTCATCGTCGTGACGGCGACGCTCGGCATCGCCGACGTGATCATGATCGAGGCGGGTCTCGGATTTCTCGGCATTGGCGTGCCGCCCCCCGCTCCGAGCTGGGGCGGCATCATCCGCGATGGCTTCGATCAGCTTCCGTCGCAGTGGTGGATGGTTCTCCTCCCCGGTCTCGTCATCGTCCTCACGGTGATGGCATTCAATGTCGTCGGAGATGGCTTGCGCGACGCGCTCGACCCGCGTCAGCTTGACAGGTGATGGCGACGGCCCTCCTCTCGATCCGCGATCTGCGCACGTCGTTCATCACCCCTGACGGCGTCTCTCGCGCCGTGGACGGCGTGTCCCTCGACATCGCGCCGCACGAAACCGTCGGCCTCGTCGGCGAGTCGGGCTGCGGAAAGTCGGTGACCGCCCTGTCGGTGCTTCGCCTCATCCAACCTCCGGGGCGCATCGACCCCGCCAGCCGGATCGAGTTCGAGGGACGCGATCTGCTCGCCCTGCGGGAGCCCGACCTCCGGGCCATTCGCGGAAACCGGATCGCGATGATCTTCCAGGAGCCGATGAGCTCCTTGAACCCGGTCTTCACCGTCGGCGATCAGGTGGCCGAAGTGTTGCGCGTCCACACCTCGACGCCGCGCGGTGTCGCGTGGTCGAAGGCGGTGGAGATGCTCGGCACGGTGGGGATCCCGGCGCCGGAGGAGCGGGCGCACGACTATCCGCATCAGCTGTCGGGCGGGATGCGACAGCGCGTGATGATCGCGATGGCGCTGATGATGAAGCCGGCGCTCCTCATCGCCGATGAGCCGACGACCGCGCTCGACGTCACGATTCAGGCGCAGATCCTCGAGCTCCTGGCGGAGCTGCGCGAGCGTGTTGGCATGTCGGTTCTGCTCATCACGCACGATTTGGGGGTGATCGCCGAGCAGGCGTCGCGCGTGATCGTCATGTACGCGGGAGAGGTGGTGGAAGAGGCGCCTGTGCGCGACCTCTTCGCCGCGCCGCTGCATCCGTACACGGAGGGGTTGCTGGCGGCGGTCCCGCGACTCGGTGGAGGGCGCGGCCGGTTGGCGGTGATTCCCGGCACCGTGCCGGCGCCGACCGCGTGGCCCACGGGGTGCCGGTTCCACGAACGCTGCCCGTACGCGTGGGATCGTTGCGCGACGGAGCATCCGCCGCTCTATCAGATCGCGACCGGGCACAGCGCCCGTTGCCATCTCGCCGCCGAACCGGAGCGGCGTCGCGAGAAGCACGTCCCGATGGCGGCGCGCGACGTCGCCCGCCAGGGCACGACCGCGTGACGGCTCGAGGCGCCGCCGAGCCGCTCGTTTCCGTCCGCGACCTGCGGACTCACTTCCCGGTGAGTCGCGGCCTTCTTCGCCGCCGGCGCGGGGTTGTGCGCGCAGTCGACGGCATCTCCCTCGACATCGCCGCCGGGGAAACGCTCGGTCTGGTGGGGGAGTCCGGCTGCGGCAAGACGACCGCCGGCCGCTCGATTCTGCGCCTCGTCGAGCCGACCTCGGGAGAGGTCCACTTCGATGGCATCGATGTGCGCGCCTTGCCGGGAGAGGAGATGCGGGCACTCCGCCGTCGGATGCAGATCATCTTCCAGGATCCCTTCGGATCGCTCAATCCGCGGATGACCGTCGGCGCGACGGTGAGAGAAGGGCTCACCATCCACCGGATTGCCGAGGGGGGCGACGCAGACCGGCGCGTGGGCGAGCTCCTCGAGGAAGTGGGGCTCCGGCCGGAGTACGCGTCACGCTATCCGCACGAGTTCTCCGGCGGACAGCGCCAGCGGGTCGGCATCGCCCGCGCGTTGGCCGTGCAGCCGCAGTTCATCGTGTGCGACGAGCCGGTATCTGCGCTGGACGTGTCGGTGCAGGCTCAGGTCATCAACCTGCTCGAGGAGCTTCAGGAGCGGCACACCCTCGCGTATCTCTTCATCGCGCACGACATGTCGGTGGTGGAGCATATCGCCGATCGCGTCGCGGTGATGTATCTCGGTCGCATCGTGGAGCTGGCGACGGCCCGCGACCTCTATCGAGCCCCGATCATGCCGTACACGCAGGCGCTCATGTCGGCGGTGCCGATGCCCGATCCGGTGACCAAACGCCGGCGGATCGTGCTCGCCGGCGACTTGCCGTCGCCGCTCTCCCCCCCGTCGGGGTGCCCGTTTCACCCGCGCTGCCAGCATCCGGCGCGGGATGCGGCGTGCGCGGCGATCGTGCCGCCGCTGGAAGAGAAGGAGCCCGGGCATTGGGCGGCCTGCATCAAGCAGCTGCCCACGCGCATTACCTGGGAGGAGCAGCGCGCGGCCGGCGGAACGGTCGAGCCGCACCGGCGTGATCTGACCGCGACTGCCTAACGTTTGTCCATCAGGCTCGGAGCGCCGAAACCTCTACCCCGCGAGGCATAACGTGGCCAGCGCAGTCGACGTCGTCGCCACCACCAGCGATCGGCCGCCCGTGCTCGACGACACGGCACTCTTCGGGCACCCGCGCGGGTTGGGACTCCTCTTCATTACCGAGATGTGGGAGCGCTTCTCGTACTACGGGATGCGCGCGATTCTCATTCTGTATCTCGTGCAGGCGCTTCACTGGGATACCGCCCGGGCGGCGGGACTCTACGGCACCTACACGATGCTGGTCTACCTCACGCCGCTCGTTGGAGGCTACCTCGCCGATCGCTTCATCGGGACGCGCCGATCGCTGGTGATCGGAGGGCTCATCATATCCGCTGGACACTTCACGCTCGCGTTCCCGAGCATGACGACCTTTTATGCGGGCCTGGCGCTGATCATCATCGGCACCGGCTTCTTCAAGCCCAACGTCTCCACGATGGTGGGACAGATCTATCGCGACGGCGATACGCGGCGCGATGCCGGGTTCACCATCTTCTACATCGGCATCAACACGGGCGCCGCCATCGGCCAAATCGTGACAGGATACTTCGCTGCACGCCCGCAATACGGCTGGCATTGGGGCTTCGCCGCAGCGGGCGTGGGGATGCTGCTCGGCCTCATCGTCTACGTGACCTACCGTGACAAGTACCTCCCCGGCATCGGCGTGCGTCCGGCGAAAACGGAGTCGGCGGTCGCCAGTCCGGGCAACGCGACGTCCGCGAGCTCATCGTCGATGACGGCTCTCGTGCACACCGGCCTCGGGATCGCCGCCGGCGCGGTGGCCGGGTGGATGCTGGGAGGCGGCAGTTGGCTGGCGCTCATCGTCGGAGCGACGATCGGGGCGGCACTCTTCGTCTCGGTTCTCGGATCGCACGGCGACGAGCGTCGCCGCGTGATCGCCATCTTTATCGTCGTCGCCTTCGCGACCGTCTTCTGGGCGGCCTACGAGCAGGTCGGCAGCTCGATGAACCTCTTCGCCGCCAATCACACCGACCTGCAGATCGGCAGCTTCACCATGCCGCCGGCGTGGCTCCAGTCGGTGAATCCCATCGACATCCTGATCTTCGCCCCGGTCTTCGCCTGGCTCTGGTGGGCGCTCTCGCGTAAGGGTCTCGAGCCCTCCACTGCCCTCAAGATGGTGCTCGGGCTCGCTTTGCTCGGAACGGGCTTCGTCTTCATGGTCGCTGGCGGCCGGCGCGCTGACAGCGGCATCCTCGTGAGCCCGTTCTGGCTCGTGGCGGCCTACACCTTCAACACCTGGGGCGAGCTCTGTCTGTCTCCTGTTGGATTGTCGTACACGACCAAGGTCGCGCCGGCGCGATTCGCTTCACTCCTCATGGGCGTCTGGTTCCTCTCGAACGCCGCAGCCAACAAGATCGCGGGATCGCTGGCCGCGTACACGCCGACACCGGGGGAGGCACCCACCACGGCTGCGTCGGGACTCGCCGGCTACGTCCAGAGGATGAGCACGACGAACGCCGGCTTCTTCACGATCTTCGTCGTGGCGTCCTTCTCCGCTGCCGCGCTCATGCTGCTCTTCGTTCCACTCCTCAAGCGTCTCACGGCGAGCGTCAAGGCCTGAGGACGCGCCGCCGCCGGCGCGGGCTACTCCCTCATCTTTCGCTTCAGCTCCTCGAGCTGGCGCTCGGCGGCGTTCTGCTTCGCCGCCTGCTCGGCCGCTCGGCGCAGAGCGTCGAAGTCGGCATCCGACGCCTCGGGCGCCGCGGCCGGGCGCTCCGGCGCAGGAATGCCTCCCCCTCCCCCTCCCCCTCCCCCCGCTGCCATCGCGTGCAGCTGGCGCGACATCTCCTCCACTTCGCGCTCGGCCAGAGACAACTCCGCCGCCAGCGCCGCGAGCTTACGCTCGAGCACCGAGATGCGCTCCTGGTGTTTCTGCGTGAATTGGCCGGCGACTCGAACGGTCTCTGCGTCGCCGATGTTGGCGGCAAGCACTCCGCGACGTTGCACCTTCTCCAGCTCGCTCCGCTCACGAGCGAGTTGCTGGCTGGTTTCCTGGTGAGCGCTCCGAATCTTCGAGAGTCCAACCTTGGCCTCGACCAGTGCCTCGCGCATGAGCGCGAGGCGCGCCGGGCCGCTGGCGGCGCTCATCGCGTCGCGGAGCGAGTCCCGAAGCTTGTCGAACATGGAGGCCGGACGGATCCGGCGGCGCCGCCAGGCGCCCGGACGGTCACGACTTGCGCGGCGTCCGCGCGTAGAACTCGCTCAGCACTCGCTCGACATCGCGCGACTTGCATTGCGGACAAACGGCGTGCGCGGCGTCGTATTCCGACATGCGCTCGCGAACCGAGAAGGTCGCGTGGCAGCTCCGGCAGCGATACTCGTATGTGGCCATGTTGGGACCTCGCGTAAATACGTGGCGCGGACTTAGGATACCGGGCATCAAGCCGAGCGCGCAAGCGCACAACACCCATGGCGAATCTTCACTCCGCTCCTCCGATCATCGGCGTCACCGCCGGCACCCGAATGGACGACGGGGCACGTCGTGTGCGCCTCACCGAATCGTACTTGAGGTCGATCGAGAACGCCGGGGCTGTGCCGCTGGTGGTGGCGCCGCTCCGCTCGGTGGCCGAAGCAGCACGCATCCTCGATGCGGTGGACGGCCTTCTCCTCACCGGGGGCGAGGATGTCGACCCCTCGCGTTACGGGGAAGCAGCACACCCGACGGTAACGAGCAACGCCGAGCGCGACGCGACAGAGATCGCGCTCGTCGAAGGGGCGCACGCGCGTCGCATGCCGACGCTCGCCATTTGCCGCGGCATCCAGTTGCTGAACGTGGCACTCGGCGGGTCGCTGATTCAGGACATCCCCTCGCAGCGACCGAGCGAGTTCGTCCACGCCTCGCCGGGGGCGCGCGACGCGCGCACGCATCCGGTGGAGATCGAGGCGGGGTCGCAGCTGGCCCACATCGTTGGCGCGACGCACCTCGACGTCAACTCCTTCCACCACCAGTCGATCGGTCGTCCAGCGGAAGGCTTACGGGTGACGGCCTGGGCACCGGATGGCATCGTCGAGGGCGCCGAGTGGCGGGGTGATGATTGGTGGGCCGTCGCCGTCCAGTGGCACCCGGAGGAGCTCACGTTCGACTCCAAGCCCTGGGATCGCGGTCTCTTCGCCGGCTTCGTGCGCCGCGTGACCGCCCCGCGCGCCGTGCTTGCGACCTAGCTCGCCTGCCTCCACTTCGCCTCGTCGGTCACCTGGCGCATCAGTCGTTCCGGCGAGTGGACGTTGGGGAAGAGAAGCGTGTCGCTCACGCTATTGAGGGCGAGCCGCAGAGCGGCGAAGCGCTCGGCGGCCCGTTGCAGGAGAGGGGAGAGGCCGTACTCCTGGGCGAGCCGGTGCTCGGAGGCGAGCTGGAATCCGCGGCGCCCGAGCGCCTCATAGTAGTCGAGCTCCGGACCGCCCCGTCTCCAGCGCACGTGCTCGATACGGTCGGGGAAGAGACCGCTCAGCCAGAGGGCGTAGTTCCCGAGATGCTGCCGAACGAGAAAGTTGCGCCGGGAATCCGGACCATCGACATCGTCCAGCAGATCCGAGAGGGTGTCGTAGCTCTCGTCGTCGTTGTCCGCCACGCGATGCGCCCGCTCGCGCTGCCCGAAATGCAGGAGAATGGACGAGACGTAGTCGGCCAACGGGCGATCGGTCTCGCCGACGCGGCTGAACGCGTGCCTGACGACGACATAACAGAAGAGGGAGAGCGACGTGCGGACGCCGAGCGGGGACTCGACGATCGCACCGAGCAGCCGCGGATCGTCGAGCAGCGCGTCAAGCCCGCCCTCTCGCAGACGCTCCTCGAGCGCCTCGAGCTCGCTCGCCGAGCCGCGGGCGATCAGGCGCAGCGCCAACTGCGCATCATCGCGGGTCAGCGACGCGCGAACGTTTCCGACGATCATGGTAACGCTCCCCTCCGAGGCATCGGTGTCGACATCGAGAGGCACCGGTCGCACTGCTATCTTACACGGCTGACGATCGCATTGCGGCACGGCAAGCTCCGAGCACTCGGTCGATTCGAGTGCTGACGGTTGGCACCGCGTAGACCTCCGGGAGCGAGCTACCTCTGGCCCTTGTTCGGCCTCGTGCGCTTTGCCTTTGCCCCTCGCCCCGATAGACTTGTCCCCTGCGTCGGCGTCCGGGGAACTGCGCCCGACCGGTCCGGTACCACTCACACGTCATGCTCTATATCTGCATTCCCGCGCACAACGAAGCGCCGACCATTGGGCTCCTCCTCTGGCGCATCCGGAAGGTGTTCGACGAGTTCTCGCGCGAGTACGAGATCGTGGTGCTCGACGACGGGAGCACGGACACCACGGCCGAGACGCTTCGCCCCTATCCCGAAGTGCTCCCGCTCACGGTGATGCGGAATGAGCGCGCCGCTGGCTACGCCGCAGCGCTCGACACACTCGCCCGCACCGTCAGCCAGCGCACGCGGTATCCGCGTCGGGACGCGGCGGTCTTCATGCAGGCGGATTTCACCGACCAGCCGGAGAGCCTCCCCGAGATGGTGAAGCTCTTCGAGGGGGGAGCCGATCTCGTCGTGGCAGAGCAGACCACGACTCCCGCGGGCACGCCGACCGGCGTGCGCCGCCTGCGGCGCGTGGCGCGCTGGCTCTCGCGATTCGCCGCGCCCGTGGAGGGACTCAGCGATCCGCTGGGGAGCTATCGGCTGATCCGCATCGCAGTCCTCCGCGACATGATCAAGGAGGCGGGCAACGCACCGCTCGTGACCGGGGAGGGGTGGGCGGTGAACGCCGCCTTTCTGCGGTCGGCGATGCGCCACGCGCGGCGGCTCGAGACCGTCCCCGTGGTGGCACGCTATGACGTGCGCCAGCGACCCTCGCGCGTCCGGTCCTTTGCCGGCGCGGTCGAGCTGTACCGCCTCGGCCGCGATCGCCGCGCGCGCCGCGTATCCGCCGGCACGTGAGGCGTGACCTGCTGCGCCTGACGAGCGGGCTGCTCGCAGGCCTCGCGCTCGTCGCGGCGATCCGCGCTCAGGATGACACGGGAACGCCGCGCCCCGCCGAGGCGGCGCGCGCGCCACAGGCCTCTCATGCGGGCGGCGCCCCGCGCGCCTTCGGCATCGGCGAAACCGCGACGTACGACGTCGCGGTCGGAGGAGCACGGGTCGGCGAAGGCTCGATGAGCATCGTCGGCACCGAAAAAGTGCGTGGGGTAGAGACCTATCACTCGGTGCTCACGATCGAGGGCGGGCTGTTGATCTTTCGCGTCAACGACAAGCTCGAGAGCTGGTTCGATCCGACGGCGATGATCTCCCACCGATTCTCCGAAGACATCAACGAAGGGGCATACCACCGCTCGAACGTCTACGAGATCTACCCCGACAAGAAGATCAGCCAGCGCGAGGGGAAGCCCGAGGAGCCGAGCGTCGAGAACCCGCTCGACGACGCCTCGTTCTTCTACTTCGTGCGCACGGTCCCGCTCGTGGTGGGGGAGACGTACGTCTTCGAGCGGTACTACCGGCCCGAGAAGAATCCGGTCATCGTCAAGGTGCTGAGGCGGGAAAGGGTGAAGGTGAAGGCCGGCACCTTCGAGACGATCGTCATTCAGCCGATTATCAAATCGGGCGGTATCTTCGCTGACGGCGGTGAGGCGTACATGTGGCTCACCGACGACCACCGGCACATCATGGTGCAGTTCAAGGCGAAGGTGAAATACCTGCACTCCCTCGACCTCTACCTCAAATCGTACACCCCACCTCCGGACAGCACGAGCAGCCCGTAGACCCGCCCGAGGCCGATCTCGCCTCGGTGCGCACGGTCCCCATCGCGCGCCGCCCGAACAAGGTGCGCGCGGAAGAGTTTGCTGCTCCTCCGGCCGGTGATCATTCCTTCCGCGCCTTTCTCGCGTCGCTGCCCGACGTCCTCGTCGCGCGCGATTTCCGGCGCGTCGTCTCCGCCATTGTGCGCGCCGCGCGCCGCCGTGCCGTCGTCGTCATGACCGGCGGTCATGTGGTGAAGACCGGACTCGCTCCCGTGCTCCTCGATCTCATGCGTCGGCGCGTCATCACTCACCTCGCGCTCAATGGCTCGGCCGCTATCCACGACTACGAGATCGCGCGCTGGGGGGGCACCTCCGAAGACGTCGCCTCCGGCCTGCGCGACGGCACCTTCGGGATGGCCGAAGAGACGGGTCGCGAGATGAACGAAGCCTTCACCGAGGGCCATCGTGAAGGCTGGGGGATGGGGGAGGCGCTCGCCCGCCGGCTCGCGCGCAGCGAAATGGCGCACCCCGAGCTCTCTCTCCTCCACGGCGCCGCGATACTGGGAGTCCCCGTCACCGTGCACGCGGCCCTCGGCGCCGAGATCATCCACCAGCATCCGGCCGCCGACGGCGCCGCCATCGGGGATACGAGCCATCGCGATTTCCGGCGCCTCGCGGCCGCTCTCCCGGCGCTGCACGACGGGGGCGTCGTGCTCAACCTCGGGAGCGCCGTCATCCTCCCTGAGGTCTTCCTCAAGGCGCTGACGATCGCTCGCAACCTGCATCAGGGAAGGCCGACCGGATTCACCGCCTGCGACATGGACATGCTGAGGCACTACCGCCCGCGCATGAACGTCGTCCAGCGACCCACGCTCGGGAGCGGCGCCGGTTACGAGATCACCGGCCACCACGAGCTGATGGTGCCCCTTCTCGCGTGGGCCGTGGTCGAAGAGATGCAGCGCGGAGCGGTTTCGGCGCCCGCCCCCTCCCCCGGCTGAACGCAACGCGGGGAGGCCGCTCGTGCGCCTCCCCGCGTGTGCTCCCCGCCACCGATCCCACAACTTCTATGAACCTCAGAGCGCGATCCTTACGCGCCCCTCGTCGCGCTCGCGCTCAGGACCACCTCTCCCTGATGCGCCGCGCGGTATCCGGACTCACGACACGAATGATCAGATAGACGATCAGACCGACGAATGCGATCTTGACCGCCAGTATCAGCAGGAAGAAGAGCATTCCGACCAGGAACCCGAAGATGCCGAACACGAACTTGAGAGCGATGATTCCCAGGATCGCCATCAGTCCGACCATCAGGATCGTCCGCAACATGTCCTCGATCTCCTCGAAGGAGGGCGTGACCCTCGTTTCTGCCGACACTACGACCGAGCGCCGGACGGAGTTTCAGCCGGTCCGCCTGGGCCGGGCGGGGGGGAGGCTCGCGTGACCGGCCGCACCGGGCACGGAGACGCGATCGTTATCGGCGGCGGCGTGATCGGCCTGGCCTGCGCTGCGGAGCTGGCCCGTCGCCGTGTGGCTACGACTCTCATTCGCGGCCACGACGGCGCCGAATCCTCGATCGCCGCGGCAGGGATGCTCGCTCCGGGAATGCACCCCCCTGGCGCACCGGCGCACTCCTTTGGCGTGGCCGCGCGCGATCTCTACCCGGCATTCGTCGAAGAGCTCACCGAGGCCACCGGGCTTCCCATCCCTCTCGATCGACGCGGCATTCTGGAGATCATGTCGAGCGAAGAGCAGATGGACCGCCGTCGCAGCGAGGCTGCCGAGGTTCCATGGCTGGACCAGAGGGCGCTCTCGGCCCTCGAGCCGGCGCTCGCCCCCGCGCTTGGCGCCCTCCACCACGAGCACGACGGCGCGGTCGACAACGAGCGACTGGTGAGGGCTCTCGAAGCCTATGTGGGCACACGCAGGGAGATTGTGACCCTCTCGGCACGCGCCAGCGCGCTCGAACTGGACGGCCCGCACCCAATCGTGCTCACCTCCTCGGGAGAGCGCCTCGAGGCCAGTGCTGTCGTCCTCGCCGCCGGCGCGTGGGCGTCGCAGCTCCGCGGGCTTCCCCGCCCCCTCCCGGTGCGGCCGGTCAAGGGACAGATGATCGCCCTCCCCGCGGTACCGGTGAGGCGCGTGGCGTATACGAGCACAGGCTACTTCGTGCCCCGGATGGAGGGGTATACCGTGGTCGGCGCTACCATGGAGGAGACTGGCTTCGACTCGTCGATTACCCGCGATGCCGCCGACGAGCTTCTTGCCGCGGCCAGCGCCTTCACACCTCGCTTCCAGGGTGTTGGGGCGTTTCGTCAGTGGAGCGGCCTGCGACCAGTGACCCCGGATCTGCTTCCGATCCTCGGTCCGGACCCTGACGCGCCATCACTTCTCTATGCAGCCGGGCACTCGCGAAACGGGATACTCCTGGCGCCGGTTACGGCGTTAGCGGTGGCCGAACGAATCGTCGATGAGAACGCCACCTATGATCTCGCGCCCTTTGCGATCGGGAGGTTCCAGTCGTCTAGTAACTGACTACACATAATTAGCAGGTTACTGCGCCATACCTTTCGTGCCTGCAACATCTTAGCTTTCCGGTCGCATGCCTGAGCTATACCAGATTCTGGGCACGAAGCGAGCCTCCACGCTCCCCGAGCGTAAGCCTTTCTGGCTCAAGGTTCGCGCGCCGGGTGGCCCCAACTACGGCCGCCTGAAGCACCTGATGCGCGACCTGCGCCTCAACACGGTGTGCGAGGAGGCGCACTGCCCTAACGTCGGCGAGTGCTGGGAGCATGGCACGGCGACGTTCATGATCCTCGGTGACGTCTGCACTCGAAATTGCGGCTATTGCGCCGTTGCGCACGGCCGCCCTCCTGTCTACGACACCGAGGAGCCCCAGCGCGTGGCGCGAGCGGTGGCGGAGCTCGAGCTTCAGCACGCGGTGATCACGTCGGTGGATCGCGACGATCTCGCCGACTTCGGCGCGTCGATCTTCGCCGAGACCGTCCGACAGATCCGGGAGCGGCGCCCCGAGTGTGCGGTCGAGGTCCTCGTCCCCGACTTTCAGGGAGATAGGCGGGCGATCGACATCGTTCTCGCGGCCGAGCCCGACATCTACAATCACAACACGGAGACGGTGCCGCGATTGTACCGCCGGTGTCGCCCCGGAGGGCGGTACGAGCGGGTGCTGGAGATCTTCCGCCACGTGAAAGCAGCCGCACCGTCGATGCCGACAAAGACCGGTTTGATCCTCGGTCTCGGAGAGACGGTGGATGAGGTCCTGGCGACGCTCCAGGAGCTGCGACGCGTGGATGTCGACATCGTGACGCTCGGCCAGTACCTGCGGCCGTCCGATGCCCACCTCCCCCTCGACCGATACTACGCGCCTGACGAGTTCCACCAGCTTCGGGAGGCGGGCCTGGCGATGGGCTTCCGCCACGTCGAATCGGGCCCGCTCGTGCGGTCGAGCTACCACGCCTGGGAGCAGGCCGTGGCCGCGCGGGTGTAACGGACACCCGGATGGCAGCGCGGACGATGACGTCGAAGACGGTCCCCCGACCCAAAGAGGAGAAGCGGCCGAAGGTTGAGACCCCTGCGCCGGCGCCGTCCGATCTGCACCGCGCCCTACTGCGTCAGATGCTGCTCATGCGGCGATTCGAGGAGCGATGCGCCGAGGCGTACGCCCTCGGCAAGATCGGCGGGTTCTGTCACCTCTACATCGGCCAGGAAGCCGTGGCCGCGGGCGCGATCTCTGTGCTGCGCGAGGACGACTACGTCATCGCCAGCTACCGCGAGCACGCGCACGCCCTGGCGCGCGGCGTGTCGCCGCGCGCGGTGATGGCCGAGCTTTTCGGCCGGGTGGATGGCTGCAGCAAGGGGAAGGGTGGCTCGATGCACCTCTTCGACCGCAACGTGAACTTCCTCGGCGGTCACGGAATCGTCGGCGGCCATATCCCGCTCGCAACCGGCGTCGGCTTCGCCACCAAGTATCGCGGCGGCGACCAGGTCTGCCTCTGCTTCTTCGGCGAGGCGGCCGTGAACAACGGCGCCTTCCACGAGGCGCTGAACATGGGGGCGCTTTGGCGCCTGCCGGTGATCTATCTGATCGAGAACAACCGGTATGGCATGGGGACCGCCCTCGAGCGCGCGTCGGCGATCAACGACATCGCCGAACGAGCCGGCTCGTACAACATGCCGAACGAGGTGGTGGACGGACAGGACGTGATGGCGGTGCGGGAGGCGGTGACGCGCGCCCTCGTCAGGGCGCGCGGCGAACAGATCCCCACCTTGATCGAGGCCCGCACGTACCGTTTCATGGGCCACTCGATGTCGGACGCCGTGAGTGGCACGTATCGTTCGAAGGAAGAGCTCGAGGAGCACATGAAGCGCGACCCGATCGCCCTGCTGCGCGACAAGATGGAGCAGGAGGGTGAATGGTCGGACGACGACATGAGCCAGATGGACGAGGAGCTCAAGGCGGTCGTGGAGGATGCCTGGACCTTCGCAGAGGCGAGCGCGGAGCCGCCTGTCGAGGCCCTCTGGGAGGATGTGTATGCCGAGCGCGACTAGCTCGAGCCCCGCCTCCGCATCTGCGGGCACCGGGAGCTGACGCGCCGGCGATGCCGACGATCACCTATCGCGATGCGCTCAATCAGGCGCTCCGTGAGGAGATGCTGCGCGATGATCGGGTCTTCCTGATGGGGGAGGAGGTGGGCGTCTACCAGGGCGCCTACAAGGTCTCCAAGGGGCTGCTCCAGGAATTCGGGGAGATGCGGGTGGTGGACACGCCGATCACCGAGCTGGGCTTCGCCGGCGTCGGCGTGGGTGCAGCGATGGTCGGCCTCCGGCCGATCATCGAGTTCATGACATGGAACTTCGCGCTGCTCGCTCTCGATCAGGTGGTGAACGCGGCGGCGAAGATGCTCTACATGTCCGGCGGCCAGTTCAACATCCCGATCGTCTTCCGCGGGCCGAATGGGGCGGCGATTCAGCTCTCGGCTCAGCACTCACAGGCCTGGGAGTCCTGGCTGAGCCACATTCCGGGACTCAAGGTGGTGGCCCCCGGCACGCCGTACGACGCCAAGGGGCTCCTCAAGAGCGCCATCCGCGACGACAATCCGGTGGTGGTGCTCGAGGGCGAGATGTTGTACAACACCAAAGGAGACGTGCCTAACGAGGAGTACGTGATCCCGATCGGCGCGGCCGCCCTCAAGCGCGAAGGCGAGCACTGCTCCATCATCACGTACGGCAAGATGGTCCTGATCGCCCAGCAGGCCGCCGACCAGCTCTCCCGCGAGGGGATCGCGGTGGACGTCGTCGACCTCCTGAGCCTCCGACCGTTGGATGTGCCGACGATCGCCGCGTCGGTGAAGAAGACATCGCGAGCCGTAGTGCTGGAGGAAGGGTGGGAGCTGGCCGGCATCGGCGCGCAGGTCGCCGACGTCATCCAGCGCGAGTGCTTCGACTATCTGGACGCTCCCATCCTCCGTGTCCACCAGGCGGACGTACCGATGCCCTACGCGAAGAACCTGGAGCGTGCCGCGAAACCGGATGCGCAGAAGACGATCGCGGCGGTCAAGCAGGCGATGTACATCGAGTGAGGATACGCGGCGGCCCTTCGGCTTTCGCGTCGCAGGGCTATCCACCACCCGGATCGAGACAGCGATGGCAACCAAAGTCGTAATGGAGGCGCTCTCGCCAACGATGGAAGAGGGACGCCTGGTGAAGTGGCTGAAGGGCGAGGGCGACCGGGTGGCGAAGGGAGACTTGTTGGCCGAGATCGAGACCGACAAGGCGATCATGGAGCTGGCGGCGCGGGCCGATGGCGTCCTTCGGGCGCGTCTGGTCAAGGAGGGCGAGACGCGGCCAGTCGGGCAGATCGTCGCCGTGATCGGCGAACCTAACGAGAACATCGACGCGATGGTCGCCGAGGCTGCCGCTGCCGCCCCGACGGTTGGCCCGACGGCAGCCCCGGCGACGCCCTCCGCCCCAGCGGCTTCCACCCCGACCGCGCCGGCCGCCCCTCCCCCTCCTCCCCCTCCCCCTCCATCGCGATCTCCGACACCTCCTCCGGGCCGGCCGAGTCTGCGCCCGGAACCCGCGGCTGCCGTCGCGGCCACCGCAACCGCGCCTGCGGCGCCCCTCGCACCCGCCGCCGAGGGGAACGGCGGCCGGCTCCGCTCGTCACCCCTCGCCAGGCGCCTGGCGTCGGAGCGGGGCCTCGAGTTGGGGAGCGTCCGCGGGAGCGGCCCCGGCGGCCGCATCATCCGTCGCGACGTCGAGGCCGCCCCCGCGGGCGCCGCGGCCCGTGCTGCGTCCGTGGCCGCGAAGCCAAGACTCGCCATCGAGGGTGACTACCGCGATGTGCCGCTCACACAGATCCGAAAGACCATCGCCAAGCGGCTCGCCGAATCGATCGGACCCATTCCGACCTTCTACCTCACCGCCGAGGCCGACGTCACGAGCCTCGTCGCGCTGCGGCAGGACGCGTCCGCGCTCGGCGACGCGCCGAAGATCTCGGTCAATGATCTCGTGATGAGGGCGACCACCGTCGCGCTGGTCGAGCATCCGGAGGTCAACGCACACTGGCTGGGCGACCACATCCGGTACTTCTCGCGCGTGCACCTCGGCATGGCAGTCGCCGTCGAGGATGGGCTCATTACGCCGGTCATCTTCGACGCCGACTCCAAGCGCTTGCGCGACATCGCCGCCGAAGCGCGTGACCTCGCCGCGCGTGCCCGCCAGCGCAGGCTGACCCCCGCCGAGTACACCGGCTCGACCTTCTCCGTCTCCAACCTCGGGATGTTCGGCATCGATCAGTTCACCGCCATCATCAACCCGCCCGAGGTCGGCATTCTCGCCGTCGGGGCGGTGGAGGAGAGGCCCGTGGTGGTCGATGGCGCCGTCGCCGTGCGCTCGCGCCTCCGCCTGACGATGAGCTGTGACCACCGCGTCGTCGATGGAGCCACCGGCGCCCGCTTTCTGCAGACCCTAGTTCGCATCCTCGCGGCACCGATTCTCCTGATGTAGCCCGACGGCCGGCTCACCTCTCGACCCACACCCGAACCCGAGCCCGCATCAACGATGCCCTACGACGTCCTATTCCTCGGTGGCGGCCCTGCCGCCTACGTCGGCGCCCTTCGCTGCGCCCAGTTAGGCATGTCCGTCGGAGTCGTCGAGCGGGATGGCCTCGGGGGTACCTGCGTCCTCTGGGGGTGCATTCCGGCCAAAGCGCTCCTCGAGAGCGCCCTCCTCGCGACGCGGATCCGGCATGCGGCCGACTTCGGCGTGACCGTCGGCGAGATCTCGACCGACTACGGCGTGGCCATGAAGCGCTCGCGAGCAGTGGCCGTGCAGAACTCGAAGGGCGTCGAGTTTCTCTTCAAGAAGCACAAGATCACCTGGATCAAGGGGACGGGCACGCTCAGCGGCAAGATGACCGTCACCGTCACCGGCGAGGGCGGCAAGCAGGAGCGACACGACGCCAAGAAGGCAGTGATCATCGCCAGCGGGTCGCGGGTACGCGGCCTCCCGCAGATCGGGCTCGAGCTCAACAAGACCACGGTTCTCTCCTCCGACGACGTGCTGATCGCCGAGCGGGCGCCGAAGTCGCTTGCCGTCGTCGGCGCCGGCGCCGTAGGGTGCGAGTTCGCCGATGTCTTCGCCGCCTTCGGGACCCAGGTCACGCTCATCGAGGTCCTGCCGACGATCCTCCCCCTCGAGGACGCGGACGTCTCGGCGGAGCTCAACAAGAGCTTTCGCAAGCGCAAGATCGAAGTCCTCGCCGGTGCCAAGATCGCGGGCGCCACAGTCGGGAAGGACTCCGTCACGCTCTCACTCACCTCCCCGGAGAAGCGTGAGCTCACGGTGGAGAAGGTACTGGTGGCCGCGGGGCGCGCTCCCAACGTCGAAGGGATCGGACTCGAGGCGCAGGGCGTGAAGCTCACCGACCGCGGCTTCATCAAGATCAACGAGAGGATGGAGACCTCGGCGCCGGGGATCTACGCCGTTGGCGACGTGGCGGGGCCGCCGATGCTTGCCCACAAGGGATCGCGTGAAGGCGTCGTGCTCGCCGAGCTTCTGGCGGGGCAACACCCGCACCTGGTGAACTACGGCAACATCCCCAACGCGACCTACTGCCATCCCGAGGTCGCGTCGATCGGCCTCACCGAGCAGCAGTGCAAGGAGAAGAAGCTCGACTACAAGGTGGGCCGCTTCCCCTTCTCGGCCAGCGGCCGGGCACGCACGTCGGGGGAGACCGAGGGGTTCGTCAAGATCATCTCCGACGCGAAGTACGGCGAGATCCTCGGCGCCCACATCATCGGCGCCCACGCCACGGAGCTGATCCACGAGCTCGCGGTGGCGCGCGAAAACGAGTTCACCATCGAAGAGGTGGAGCTCGCCGTGCACGCGCATCCGACGCTGGCCGAGTC
>Ga0187777_10001138_pt1 | contig 17272 bp, 17 predicted proteins | sample 1015_Q2_SP5_10_M_FD_132416 | JGI IMG/M metagenome (GOLD analysis project Ga0187777, IMG submission 132416) | Tropical peat soil microbial communities from peatlands in Department of Meta, Colombia - 1015_Q2_SP5_10_MG | ecosystem: Environmental > Terrestrial > Soil > Wetlands > Peat | place... | reverse complement strand
CGGGGCGCGGTACCGAGGAGCTCGCGAGCGAGATCGCCGACTGCCTCGGCGTCACGCTCGGCGACGTGCGGCTCTCCACGTTCTCCGACGGCGAGCTGTACGCGCGTTACGGCGAGAACGTGCGCGGCACCGACGTCTTCATCGTGCAGGCACACTGCGGCCCGATCAACGACCGCATCATGGAACAGCTCATCATGATCGACGCGGCGAAGCGCGCGTCGGCCCGGCGCATCATCGCGGTGTGCCCGTACTTCGGCTACTCGCGCCAGGATCACAAAGCGGAAGGGCGCGAGCCGCTGACGGCGCGCCTCGTCGCCGACCTGTTCACCGTCGCCGGCGCCGACCGCGTCGTCACCGTCGACCTGCACGCGGGTCAGATCCAGGGTTTCTTCGACTTTCCCGTCGACCACCTCACCGCGCTGCCGGTGCTCGGCGACTACCTCATCGACAACCTCGATGGTGAGGTCGTCGTCGTCTCGCCCGACCCCGGCCGCATCAAGCTCGCGCAGCGGTACGCGCGCTACCTGAGCGAGGGTGGCGTCGAGTCCGACCTCGCGTTCATCGACAAGCGGCGGCCGCGCGGCACGCACGACGTCGCCGAAGCCGCGGAGATCGTCGGGCGGGTGCAGGGCCGCGTCTGCGTGCTGATCGACGACATCATCGGCACCGCAGGCACGATCACCGCCGCGGCCGAAGCGCTCTCCTCACGGGGTGCCGGCGAGATCTGGGTGTCGGCCACGCACCCGGTGCTCTCGGGTCCCGCCATCGACCGGCTCAAGAACGCGCCGATCCAGCGGGTCGTGGTCACGAACACCCTGCCGGTGCCCGACGACAAGCGCTTCGACACCCTCGAGGTGCTCTCGATCGCGCCGGTGATCGCCGACGTGCTGGCGGCCGTGTTCGCGGACCGCAGCGTGAGCGAGATCTTCCGGGGCGACAACCTGTAAACTGCCAGGCCGCTTCGATCTCGTTCCCGAAAGGCCCGGAGCCATGCCCGACATCGTCCTCGCTGCTACGCCGCGCTCCGAGCGCGGCTCGCGCCCGGCCGGCCGGCTGCGGCGGGCCGGTGGCGTCCCCGCCGTGGTGTACGGCCTCGGCAACGACCCGATCACCGTGAGCGTGCCGTCGCGGGAGCTCGCGCACATCCTGGCCGGCGAGGCGGGTGCCAACACCCTGATCAACCTCCAGGTCGACGGCGACACCATGCTCACGCTGGCGCGCCAGATCCAGCGCCACCCCACGCGCGGCGACCTCGTGCACGTCGACTTCATCCGGATCCGCCGCGACGTCGCGGTGAGCGCCGACGTGCCGCTCCACCTCCTCGGCGAGCCCAACGGCGTGCGCGACGGCGGCCTGCTCGAGCAGCTCGTGTTCACCGTGACCGTCGAGGCGATGCCCGGCAACATCCCGGTCGCGCTCGAGCTCGAAGTGTCGGAGCTCGACATCGGCGACCAGCGCCACGCGTCCGACGTCGCGCTGCCCGACGGCGTCACCACCCACCTCGACCCCGAGACCGTCGTCGCGCAGGTCGCGGCTCCGCGTGTCATCGCCGAGGAGGTGCCCGAAGGCGAGGTCGCCGAGGGCGAGGAGGGCGAGGCCCCCGCCGAGGGAGCAGCCCCCGAGGGGCCGAGCGCCGAGGCGTCCGGGGACCGCGGCGAGTAGCCCCCGGTGGTCCTCCGCCGCTCGCGCACGAGTCGGGCGGTGCGCCGGGGCACGCCCACCGATCTGCTCGTCGTCGGTCTCGGCAACCCGGGCGACGAGTACACGCACACGCGCCACAACGTCGGCGCCGACACCGTCGAGATCCTCGCCCGCCGCCACGGCGCGACACTCCGCAAGGCCAAGGAGCGGGCGCGGGCGGGCGAGGTGACGATCGCGGGGAAGCGCGTGGCGCTGGCCGTGCCGCTCACGTACATGAACGACTCGGGACTCGCGGTGGCGGCGCTGGCCCGGCGCTACGGCGTGACGCCCGAGCAGATGGTCGTCGTGCACGACGAGCTCGACCTCCCGGTCGCCGCGCTGCGCGTCAAGTCCGGCGGAGGCCTCGCGGGGCACAACGGGCTGCGCTCGATCTCGGCCCACCTGCACTCGAACGACTACCAGCGCGTCCGCATCGGCGTCGACAAGCCGGTGTCGAAGGAGCGCGGCGTCGAACACGTGTTGAAGCGCTTCTCGAAGCGTGAGCGCGCCGAGATCGACGTCACGCTCGAGGAAGCCGCCGACGCGGTCGAGTGCATCGTGTCCGACGGCGTCGACGCGGCGATGAACCGCTTCAATTGATCGTCGCGTAGCATGTGAGATCACCCCGGGTGCCGCGCGGTATCCGGGTCTTCGTCGCGCATGCCCTCCGCACTTCCACCCCCTTCGCCGCCTCCACCCCCTCCGGCGCTCGCGTCGCTCCCGGAGCTCCTTGCCGAGGAGCCGGCGGTGCGCGCCGTCGTCGCCCGGCAGCACGCGGTCGCGGTGCCCGAGGCGGCACGGGCGCTGTTCGTCGCGGCGCTGGCGGGGGTGACCACGCGCCGGCCGCTCCTGCTGGCGGTGCCCACGGGCGCCGAGGCGGAGCGACTTGCCCGCGACCTCGCCCAGTTCGTGGGGGCCGATCAGGTCGAGCTGTTCCCGGCGTGGGAGACGTTGCCCTTCGAGCGGGTGTCCCCGTCGCTCGAGACGATGGGCCGCCGCCTCCGCGTGCTGTGGCGGCTCCGCACCGACGGCCACGCGCCGGCCGTCGTCGTGGCGCCCGTACGGGCGCTGGTGCAGCGGCTCGGCCCCCACGTCGAGGAGATCGAGCCGGTCGTGGTGCGCCCCGGCGCGCACGTCGACCGCGACGAACTCGTCGCCCGCCTCGTGGCCGGCGGCTACCGGCGCGAGTACCAGGTGGAGGCGCGTGGCGAGGTCGCAGTGCGGGGCTCGATCGTCGACGTCTACCCGTCGACCGACGACCACCCGGTGCGTGTGGACCTGTGGGGCGACGAGGTCGACCGGCTCTCGGCGTTCGCAGTGGCGGACCAGCGGTCCACGCACGACGTCGACGAAGTGGCGATCTTCCCCACCCGGGAGCTGCTCCCCACCGACGCGGTGCGCGAGCGCGCCGAGCAGCTCCGGCGGACCCACCCCTGGGGCCGCGCGCAATGGGAGCGGCTCGCCGAGGGCCAGGTGTTCGACGGCATGGAGTCGTGGCTCCCGTGGCTCACCGAGCAGGAGCACCTGCTGCCCGACCTGTTGCCCGCGGGCGCGCTCACGCTGCTCGTCGAGCCCAAGCGGATGCGCGATCGCGCGCAGGACCTGCTCGACGAAGAGGCCTCGCTCGCCGCCACCCTCGCGGTCACGTGGGACGCGGTCGACGACCGCGGGTTCCCGCGCCTGTCGCTCGACTTCGAGCGGCTCCTCGCGCACACGAGCGCGGGTGCGGTCTCCGTGCTGACGACACCGGAAGGGCCCGACACCCCGCACCTGGCGGCCGCCGCGTTCGACCCTGTCGTGGGCGACGCCGACGCGCTGGCGCGGCGGATGGACGCGCTGCGGTCGGAGGGGTACCGCGTCGTGCTCGCGGCAGAAGGCACGGGCTCGGCGCAACGCCTGCGCGAGGTGCTGGTCGACGCCGCGATCGTGGTCGCGCCGCTCGAGCGGGGCGTGGTGCTCCCGGGCGCGAGGCTCGCGCTCGTCGCCGAAGCCGACCTCACGGGGCGGCGCCGGGTCCACCGGCGTGCCCGCGGCGCACGGCGCGGCGCCGACTACTACGACGACCTCCAGCCCGGCGACTACGTCGTGCACTACGTGCACGGGGTGGGCCGCTACCTCGAGATGAAACCGCTCACGATGGGCGGCGTCGAGCGCGACTACCTGTGGCTCGAGTTCCGCGACGGCCGGGTGTACGTGCCCACCGACCAGGTGGGCTTCGTGCGCAAGTACACCGGCGGCGAGTCGCCGTCGCTCAACCGGATGGGTGGCGCCGACTTCGAGCGCCAGCGCGCCAAGGTGCGGAGCGCGGTGCAGGAGATCGCCGAGGAGCTCGTCGTGCTGTACCGCCAACGGCTGGCTGCCTCCGGGCACGCGTTCCCGCCCGACACGCCCTGGCAGCGTGAGGTGGAGGAGGCGTTCCCCTACGAGGAGACGCCCGACCAGCTCCGCGCCATCGACGACGTGAAGGCCGACATGGAGCGACCCGTCCCGATGGACCGTCTCGTCTGCGGCGACGTCGGCTACGGCAAGACCGAGGTCGCGGTGCGGGCCGCGTTCAAGGCCGTCCAGGACGGCAAGCAGGCGATGGTGCTCGTGCCCACCACGCTGCTCGCGAGCCAGCACGGCCAGACCTTCCGCGAGCGATTCGCCAACTACCCGGTCCGGGTCGAGGTGCTGTCGCGCTTCCTCTCCGCTCGGGAGCAGGCCGACGTCGTGCGTGACCTCGAAGCCGGCAGCGTCGACGTCGTGATCGGCACCCACCGCCTCCTCTCCGACGACGTGAAGCTCCCGAACCTCGGGCTGCTCGTCGTCGACGAGGAGCAGCGCTTCGGCGTGCAGCACAAGGAGCGGATCAAGAAGCTCCGGACCAACGTCGACGTGCTCACCCTCACCGCGACGCCGATCCCGCGCACGCTCGAGCTGTCGCTCACCGGGATCCGCGACCTGTCGCTCGTCAACACGCCGCCGGAGGATCGCCAACCGATCCTCACCTACGTCGGCGAGTACGACGACCACGCCGCCGCCGAGGCCATCCGGCGCGAGCTGCTCCGGGAGGGGCAGGTCTTCTACGTGCACAACCGGGTGCGCGACATCGAGCTCGTCGCCGAGAACGTGCGGGCGCTCGTCCCCGAGGCGCGGGTCGCGGTCGCGCACGGGCAGATGGACGAGGGCCGGCTCGAGCGTGTCGTCCAGGACTTCTGGGAACGCGAGTACGACGTGCTCGTGAGCACCACGATCGTCGAGAGCGGCCTCGACATGCCGACGGTGAACACGCTCGTCGTCGACCGTTCCGACCTGCTCGGGCTCGCGCAGCTCTACCAGCTGCGAGGGCGCGTCGGGCGGCGCGGCCAGCGTGCGTACGCCTACCTGCTCCATCCGCCCGACCGGGTGCTGAGCGAGGAGGCGTACGAGCGCTTGAAGACGATCGGCGAGTTCACCGACCTCGGGTCGGGCTTCAAGATCGCCATGCGTGATCTCGAGATCCGGGGCGCCGGCAACCTGCTCGGTGCCGCGCAGTCGGGCCACATCGCCGCGGTCGGGTTCGATCTCTACTGCCAGATGGTCACCGAGGCCGTGGGCCAGCTGAAGGGCGAGCCGGTCGCGGAGCCGCTCGAGATCACCGTCGACCTCCCCGTCGACGCCAACCTCCCGCGTGACTACGTCGCGCGCGACGACGTCCGCATGGAGGCGTACCGGCGGCTCGCGGCAGTGACCGACCCCACGGACGTCGACGACATCCGCGCCGAATGGGAGGACCGCTACGGTCCCCCGCCGGCTCCGGCCGTCGCATTGCTCGACGTGGCGCGGTTGCGCGCAGAGTGCGCGCGGCTCGGCATCCGCTCGATCACCGTGCAGCGCAGCGTCGCGCGTCTCGTCGGTCTCTCGCTGCGCGAGTCGCAGAGGGTCCGGCTGCGCCGCCTCGTCCCCAAGGCCGTCGCCAAGGACGGTGACGGCGCCGAGATGGTGATCCCGCTCACCGTGACCGGCGCCGAGGTCGCGCCCACGCTCGTCGCGCTGCTCGAGGAGCTCGTGCCGACCGAGCGTCCGCCAGCGCCCGCGCTAGCCTCCGCAGCGCCATGAGACGGCTTCCGGTCATCGTGCTGGTCGTGGCCGCCGGCGTGTTCGTGGGCGTGCTGATCGTCGCCCAGACCGCGATGAGCAACCACCTGTCGCCGCCCGCGTTCAGCGTCAACGGTCACGAGGTAACCCAGCGAGACTTGAACGCCGACCTCGACTCCATCGCCAACAGCGGCCAGATCGACCAGACCTCGAAGCGCACGCAGGGTTCGGTGACGAGCGACTTCGGAGCGGCGTGGGTGACACGTCTCATCCAGACGCGGCTCGTGCTCGAAGAGCTCGGGCGTCACGACCTGCGCGTCACCGATGCCGATCGCCGGCAGCTCGAGCGGCAGGCCGGCAGCCAGCTCAAGGGGCTTTCGAGCAGCGTGAAGCGCACGATCCTCGACTACAACCTCGGGCTCCAGAAGCTGCAGCAGAAGCTCGGGCAGTCGGCGGCGACCAAGGCGGTCGCCCAGGCGGCACGCGGGGCGAAGGTCAGCGTCGACCCGCGGTACGGCCAGTGGAACGAGCACCGCCTGCTCGTGTGCGCGCCCAGCGGTTGCCCGTCGAGCACCCAGGGCGGGTAGGCATACCCGTGGCCGGCCGGGTCGTGGTCGTCGGGCTGGGGCCGGCCGGCGTCGACCACTTACTCCCCGGCGCGCGGCAGGCGCTCGAGTCGGCGCCACAGCGGTTCGCCCGCACCGAGCTGCACCCCGCGGTCGCCGAGCTGCGCGCAGAGGGCATGACGTTCGAGTCGTTCGACCACCTGTACGAGTCGTCACCAGACCTCGACACCGCGTATCGCGCGATGGTCGACGTGCTCCTCTCGGCATCGGCGGACGGCGACGTCGCGTACGCAGTGCCCGGCAATCCGGCCGTCGCCGAGCGCACCGTCGTGCTCCTGCGCGAGCGAGCACCGCGCGTGACGGTCGTACCCGGGCTCTCGTTCGCCGACCTCGCGTGGCTGCGGGTCGCCGTCGATCCGATGGAACGCGACGCCCGAGTCGTCGACGCGCGCGCGATCGGCGACGTCGTGCCGGCCGGCCCGCTGCTCGTCGCGCAGTGCGACCATGCCCTCGTCCTCGGCGACGTGAAGCTCGAGTTGCTCGAGCACCTCCATCCCGACACGCCCGTCACCGTCCTGCAGCGCCTCGGTCTGCCCGACGAGCACGTGGAGGTGGTCCCGCTCGCCGACCTCGATCGCGCGGTCGTACCCGATCACCTCACCGCGTTGTTCGTCGACGCCCCGCGCGACGCCCGCGACGCGGCGACCGAGATCGCGCGCCTGCTCCAGCTCGCCCGTCGGCTCCGCGACCCCGGCGGCTGCCCGTGGGACGCCGAGCAGACGCACCGCTCCCTGACCCGTTACCTGCTCGAGGAGTCGTATGAGGTCGTCGAAGCCGTCGACGATCCCGTCGCGCTGCAAGACGAGCTCGGCGACCTCCTGTACCAGGTCGTGTTCCACGCCGCCATCGCCGAGGAGACGGGCGAGTTCTCGATGGCCGACATCGCGCGCGGCATCCACGACAAGCTCGTCCGCCGTCATCCGCACGTGTTCGGTGAGGTGATCGCGGACGAGCCCGACGACGTCGTGCGCAACTGGGAGCAGATCAAGAAGCGCGAGAAGGGCAACGCGTCGATCGTCGAGGGCATCCCCGAGAGCCTCCCGTCGCTCCTCTACACCCACAAGTTGTTCAGCAAGGCGGCGTCGGTCGGGCTCGATCCCGGCGCCGCCGACGAGGCACTGGCCCGGATCGAGCGCGCGGTGCGGCTGCTCCGCGCGGATCCCCGGGCCGACCTGGGGCCGCTGCTCGCGGCCGTGGTCGCGCTCGCCCGCGCGAGCGGTGTGGACGCGGAGTCGACGCTTCGTGAATGGTCGGCGCGCTACCGCCGGCAGTTCGAGACGATGGAGACGCTGGCCGACGCCCGTGGCCTCGATCTCGCCGTGCTCGAACCGGCGGGCGTCGCCGCGTTGTGGCTCGAAGCCGGCACGGCCGACCTCACGCGGGAGACGCCACGCTCCACCCGATCGCGGTGACGGCCGCCGCGAGCCGGTCGTCGTACGTGACGACGCGGGCAACCTGCCGCCCGAGCTCGCCGATCGTGGCGAGATGGATGGCGTCGAGCGACCGCACCTCGGGCGGCGACAGCTCACCGGCCGATCGCAGCACCCGATCGGTGATGCGCACGAGGTCGATCCGGCCGAGCACGGTTCGCGCTCGTTCGATCGCCGCGCCTCCGAGTGGCAACACCGCACGTGTGACCTCGACGCGCGCGAGCGCGCTCGACACGTGCGGTGCGCGACGGCGCAGGAACTGACGCAGCGCCCGGGACTCCGGCTCGCCGACGACGAGCTTGACGATGGCCGACGAATCGAGGTACGTGACGCGGTCAGCGCTCATCGTGCCGGAGCCGCGCGAGCACGTCGGAGGGAAGTGGCGCGCCCGTTGCCGGCTGGAGCGGCTCCGGCGCGTCGGCGAGCGAGCCGTCGGCCGGCGTCACGTCGCCCGCGGCGCGGAGCCGATCCAGGGGTGCGACGTCGGGGATCGGAGTGAGCAGCGCTACCGGCCGCCCGCGGTCGGTGACCTCCACCGTCTCGCCCGCCGCGACGAAGCGCAGCAATTCGCTCGCCCGCTGCCGGAGCTCGCGGATCCCGACGGAACGCATCATGCTACTTGTAGCACATTGGTCGCTCACGGCGGTCCTCGCTTTCGGCGTCGGGGCCCGAGGCGCCCGGCGCGGCGGTCCCGCTCGGTCTTCTCGTCGTGGTGTGGTGTGCACTCGGCCGCGAGGTTGCGCCTGCTGGTGACCCCGCCGTTGGCGAGGGGATCGACGTGGTCCCACTGCAGTCCGTAGCGGCGGTCGCACCCCAGCTCGCGGCAGGTGACGCCGTCGAGATCGGGTGGATCGCCGAGCATCAACGCGGTCTCGAGCTCGGCTCGCCGGTACCGCCCGAAGTGGGTGACCGTGTGGATGTTCACACCGTCGTGGAGCACGGCCTTGAGGAACGAGTCCTTGGCGAGCTCTCGGACCAGCCCGACCGGGATCGGCCCGCCCCCGATGATGTGGCACAGCTCCCCTTCGTGCGCGTGCCCACGCCGGAAGGCGCGGAGGTCGGTGACGATCACGAGGTCGGGCGATCGCGAGCGGTCACCCTTGGTGCGGACGAGGTGCACGAACGCGTCGGCTGCGCACTGCGCCCGGGTTCGCTCGGTGCCGCGGGTCGCGCGCCACACGCGATCGGTCTCGCGGTCGAGCCGGTTGACGAACGGGACGCCGACGTCGGGCGGCAGCGCGCCTCGGAACCGGACCATCCCGAGTCGGTCGCGCCAGTGGAAGAACTCGCGGGCGGCCCGCTGCTGCGCGTGCAGCTCGTCGGGATCCATTGCCGCAAGGCGACGCTTGCGGGCCTGGTTCCTGATCCGCGCCAGCCCGGAGGTGCGGGCGAGCCGCAACAGCTCGGCTTCGGACTCCGCCGGGGCCGAGACGATCTCGGCGGCTTGCGCGAGCGAGACCTCGCCCGCCCGCAACGCCTCGTCGACGGCAGGCCGGGTCGCGAGCCGCCGGAGGGTGTCGAGCGCCGCCCGTGCCTGGCCGGTGGACGAGCCGGCCGAACGGGCCATCCACTCCGCCGCCGACGCGCTCCCGCGCTTCGCGTGCTCCCCCCACTCGGCGGCGCGGGCCGCGGCCCGCGCGCTCGCGGTCTCGCAGGCCTTCGCCGTCGTGGCGAGAGACTCGGCGATCTCGGCGCAGTCCTCGCCGGAGTGGGCACCGGGCTCGAAGTCGCGCAACGCACGGCACAACTGCTCGGCGAGCTGACGGACGCTGGGCACCGGACCTCCTTCGAAACGACACGACGAGGGGGGAAGTCCGGGAAGCGCTCGCAGCATGGCACGCCCCTGTGACAGCTACGACCGGCGCGCAGTGGAAGCGGGCCGCGACTTCGGTGCATGCTGTGCGCTCGGCGGGAGGGCAGGGAGGAGACGACCGATGGCCGTAGTGATGGAGATGCTCTGGAAAGAGGCGAGCCTCGACCAGTACGACCAGGCACGCGAGGCGGTCGCCTGGGAGACCGACGTCCCCGACGGCGCGATCTTCCACGTGGCGTGGATGGGAGGTGACGGCTTCCACGTCGTCGACGTGTGGGAATCGGAAGAGGCGTTCAACGCCTTCGCCGAGCAGCGGCTCATGCCGGTCGTCAAGGGGCAGATCGGGATCGAGGGCGACCCCGAGGTCACCTTCTCATCCGCGCACCGGGTCTTCGACGCGCAACACGGCGACGCACGTTCCTAGGAGCCGATCGGCGGGATCGTGCCCATGCGACCGGCGTTGAAGTCGTCGATCGCCTCGAGGATCTCGCTCCTCGTGTTCATCACGAACGGCCCGTAGTGCGCGATCGGCTCGCGGATCGGGAACCCGCCGAGCAGCAACACGTCGAGCGCGGCGGCCCGGCCCTCCTGGCGGTCGGCGGCGCGCAGCGTGAGCGCGTCGCCGGGACCGAACACGACGAGGTCGTGCTCGCGGACCGGGCGGCCTTCGGGGCCCGCGTGGCCCTGACCGGTGAGCACGTACGCGAGCGCGTTGAACGACGGGTTCCAGGGCAGCGACAGCTCCGCGCCGGGTGACACCGTCGCGTGCGCGTAGGTGATGGGCGTGTGCGTGTCGCCGGGGCCGGGGTGCCCGTCGAGGCCGCCGGCGATCAGCCGGACGAGCGCGCCGCCGTCGTGCGACGCGAGCAGCACGAGGTGGTCAGCCGTGATCGCCTGGTACCGCGCGGGTGTGAACTTCAGCTCCGCGGGGAGGTTGACCCAGAGCTGCACACCGTGGGACGGGCCGCCGGTGCGCAACGCGCGCTCGCTCGGCAGCTCGTCGTGGAGGATGCCGGCACCGGCCGTCATCCACTGCGTGTCGCCCTCGCCGATGGTGCCGCCCCCGCCGTTGGAGTCGTGGTGGGTGATCTCACCGTCGAGCACGTAGGTGACGGTCTCGAAGCCCCGGTGCGGGTGCCAGGGCGCGCCCTTGGCGGCGCCCGGCGCGTACTCCACCGGGCCGAGCTGGTCGAGCAGGAGGAAGGGGTCGGCGACGTGGAGGTCGACGCCGCCGGGGAAGGGGCGCCACACCTCGAAGCCGGCGCCCTCCACCGCGTGATGGGCGGCCACAACCCGGTCGACCGGGCGGGCGACCGCCGGCGGCTGCGGGCGGGCGATGCGAGGGAGGACGAGCGGGTTCTCGACGGTGACAGCAGGCATGGACACGTCAACCTGCTTGCGCGTGCAACTATTCCCCGCGGCGTCAGCGGCCCAGGGCGACGGGGAGCTCGTCGAGGCCGCGCAGCGTGAGCCGGCCGTTCCACCGGGGCTCGTCGACCGCGAGCTCCATGTGGGGAAAGGCGGCGACGAGCGACCCGAGCGCGATCCGCCCCTCGAGACGGGCCAGCGCCGCGCCCAGGCAGTGGTGGATGCCGCTGCCGAACGCGAGGTGCTGGGCGGCACCCGGGCGTGTGAGGTCGAGCACGTCGGCGTCGGGGCCCCAGTGCGCGGGATCGCGGTTGGCGGCGCCGAGCACCACGAAGACGAAGCTGCCGGGATCGATCGTGTGGTCGCCGACCGTGACCGCGCCGGTCGTGACCCGGCGGGAGAACTGCACCGGCGGGTCGTAGCGGAGCAGCTCGTCGACCGCGTTCGCGGCGATGCCGGGGTCGGCCTGCCACCGCTCGAGCTGTGCCCCGTTGCGGAGCAGCGCGAGCGTGCCGTTGCCGATGAGGTTGACCGTCGTCTCGTGGCCGGCCACGAACAGCAGCACCACCTGGTCGACGAGCTCGTCGGCGGTGAGCCGCTCGCCGTGGTCCTCGGCCTCGATCAGCGCGGTGAGCAGGTCGTCGGCCGGATGGCCGCGCTTCCACTCGATGGCGGCGAGCACGTGCTCGTTCATGTGGTCGGACGCCCGGACGATGTCGTCGAGGTGGAGCTGGGCGAGCACGGGTTCGAGGCCGAGGGTGAGCGTGTGCGCCCAGTCGCGTAGCTGGTCGCGGTCGGCGTCGGGCATGCCCAGCATCTCCGAGATCACCCGGAACGGCAGCGGGAACGCGAGGTCGGCGACGACCTCCAGGTGCTCGCCGCGCGCGACGACGTCGGCGAGTGCGTCGTCGACCATCTTCTGGACGAGCGGTGTCAACTGCTCCACGGCGCGGGGGGTGAACACCTTCTGCAGGATGCCGCGGATGCGGGTGTGGTCGGGAGGGTCGAGGTTGAGGATGCTGCGCGTGCCGCGGCGGGCGCGGTCGCCGAGGATCTGCTCGCGCAGCTCGGCGCGCGGGTTCGTGCCCGCGACGGCGCGGTCCTCGACGCTCAGCTTCGGGTCGCGCAGGAACCGAACGCAGTCGTCGTAGCGGAACAGCATCCACGGCCCGAACGGGCTCTGCTGGACGGGGTTCCGCTCGAGCAACGCGCGGTACTGGGGGTAGGGGTTCGTGGCGAACCCCGGCTCGAGGGGATTGAAGGTGGGCAGGTCGGCGCTGGCGCCCGGGTTAGGATCACCAGTCACATCAGCAACACTACCGACGGATGCGGGCGCCGTCCGAGGACGAAACCGACGCGCACGAAGGGGCGCGGACCGACGACGAGGACTTGGAGCGGTGCGGCGGTGAGCACGATCGTCGAAGTCGTGGGTCGGGAGGTGCTCGACTCACGCGGCAACCCGACCGTCGAGGTGGAGGTCGAGCTGCTGAGTGGCGCGAGCGGTCGCGCGATCGTGCCGAGCGGCGCGAGCACCGGCGCCCACGAAGCGGTCGAGCTCCGCGACGGCGACGACCGGTACGGCGGCAAGGGCGTGCGGACGGCCGTCGCCAACGTCAACGGCCCGATCGCCGATCTCGTCGTCGGCCTCGAGGCCGCCGAGCAGCGGCTGCTCGACGACGAGCTCGTCACCCTCGACGGCACCGACGCGAAGGCGAACCTGGGCGCCAACGCCGTCCTCGGGGTGTCGCTCGCGGTCGCGAAAGCCGCCGCCGAGGAGGCCGAGCTGCCGCTCTACCGCTACGTCGGCGGTGCGAACGCCCACCTGCTCCCCGTCCCGTTCTTCAACGTGCTGAACGGCGGTGCGCACGCCGACAGCAACGTCGACGTCCAGGAGTTCATGCTGGCGCCGGTCGGCGCGCCGAGCTTCGCCGAGGCGGTGCGGTGGGGCGTGGAGACCTACCACGCGCTGCGGGCGCGGTTGCACGAGCGGGGGCTCTCCACCGCGTTGGGCGACGAGGGCGGTTTCGCGCCCGACCTGCCGTCGAACGAGGAGGCGTTGGTGCTGCTGCTCGGCGCCATCGAGGCGGCCGGCTACACGCCCGGCGACGAGATCGCGCTCGCCATCGACGCCGCGTCGAGCGAGTTCCACCGCGACGGCCGTTACGTGCTCGCCGGTGAAGGCGCCGACTACTCGTCGGAGGAGTGGACCGACCGGCTCGTCACGCTGTGCGACCGCTACCCGATCGTGTCGATCGAGGACGGCATGGCCGAGGACGACTGGGACGGCTGGCTCGCGCTCACGCAGCGTCTCGGCACCCGCGTGCAGCTCGTGGGAGACGACATCTTCTGTACGAACGTCGAGCGCATCCGCGAGGGGATCGCACGGGGCGCGGGCAACTCGGTGCTCGTCAAGGTCAACCAGATCGGGACGCTCACGGAGACCCTCGACGCGATGCAGCTGGCGAGCGCGCACGGCTACACGCAGATGATGTCGCACCGCAGCGGGGAGACCGAAGACACCACGATCGGCGACCTCGCCGTCGCGACGAACTGCGGGCAGATCAAGTCGGGCGCGCCGGCGCGCGGTGAGCGCACCGCCAAGTACAACCAGATGCTGCGCATCGAGGAGGAGCTCGGCCCCGTCGCCGCCTACGACGGTCTTGCCGCGCTCGCGCCCAGGCGAGCCGATGCCTGACCCGAAGGCCCGCCGCCCGGCGCGGCGAACGGCGAAGCCGAAGCGGAAGCGTCCGTCGGACCCGGCACGCCGCCGCGCCATCGTCTGGGGTGCGGCGGCGAGCGTGGTGTTCGTCGGCCTGCTCTTCGCGTTCGTCTACCCGACGCGGACCTTCATCGACCAGCGCACCGACACCGCGAAGGCGCGCGACCAGCTCGCGTTCCTGCGCGACGCGAACGCGAAGCTCGCAGACGAGGCGAAGCTCCTCCAGGGCGACGACGAGATCAAGAAGCGCGCGCGTGCGTACGGGCTCGTCGAGCCGGGGGAGCGGCCCTTCGTGATCATCCCGGCACCGGCCACGCCGACGACGACCACGGCCCCTCCCGACACCAAGACGTCTGCGAACACCGGCACGTCTGCGAACACCGGCACGTCTGCGAACACCGCGCCGCCCGCGGGTTCCTCGTACCGCTCGCCGTAGACTGCGGCCGATGGCCGCCTCGCACGACGACGTCGTCGCGCTCACCGAGCTCCTCGGGCGGGAACCGGCCGCCGATTTCGAGGTCGTCGTGCGCGCCGGCGACGGGGCGCCGATCGTCGTCCGCAACGCACCGCTGACGCGCGACGGCACACCGATGCCCACGCGCTACTGGCTCGTCGACCGTGAGCTCTCGGCAGCAGTGGCGCGGCTCGAGTCCGCCGGAGGCGTGCGCACCGCGGAGGCGAGCGTCGATCCCGACGCCCTCCGTGCCGCCCACGACGCGTACGCCGCCGAACGCGACGCCGCGCTCTCGGCCGCGCACAACGGGCCGCGCCCGCACGGAGGTGTCGGCGGCACCCGGACGGGCGTGAAGTGCCTCCACGCCCACTACGCGCACCACCTCGCGGGCGGCGACGATCCCGTGGGTGCGTGGGTGGCGACGATGCTGGCGGCAACGTGACCCGCCTCGCCGCGGTCGACATCGGCACCAATTCCATCCGCCTCCTCGTCGCCGACGTCGACGGCAGCGGTCGCGACTCGAAGCTGCGCACGCTCGACCGCCGGATGCGGATCACGCGGCTGGGGCAAGGCGTCGACCGCTCGCGCGCGCTGGCACCCGACGCCGTCGGCCGGACGGTCGACGTGCTCCGCGAGTACCGCGTCGCCCTCGACGAGCACGGGGTCGAGCGCGTCCGCGCGACGGCCACCAGCGCCGCGCGCGACGCGTCGAACCGCGACGAGTTCTTCACCGCGGCACACGAGGTGCTCGGCGTGGCACCGGAACTGCTCTCGGGCGACGACGAAGCGCGCCTGTCGTTCCTCGGCGCCACCGCCGACCTCGACGCGCCCGCGCCTCACCTCGTGGTCGACATCGGTGGCGGTTCCACCGAGTTCGTGCTCGGCGCCGACGAGCCCGTTGCCCTCACGTCGCTCGACGTCGGCTGCGTGCGGGTCACCGAACAGTTCCTCCACTCGGATCCGCCCGCCCCCGAGGAGTTGGCCAACGCGGTGGCGACCGTGCGCGACCTGGTGAGCGACGTGCCGCGGCACGTTCCCGGCGCGGCGGAGGCGGCCACGCTGGTGGGGCTGGCCGGGACGATCACCACCGTTGCCGCCATCGAGCAGGGGCTGGCGGAGTACGACCCCGACCGCATCCACCACTTCCGCCTCACGCGTGCGGCGGCCGAAGACGTGTTCCGCACGCTCGCGACCGAAACCGCAGGCGAGCGCGCCCACAACCCCGGCCTCGAGGCGGGACGCGTCGACGTGATCGTCGGGGGCGCGATCGTGCTGGTGACGATCCTCCGGGTGCTCGGCTACGACGAGGTGCTCGTGTCGGAGGCCGACATCCTCGACGGTCTCGTGCGCAGCCTCAGCTGACGGCGACCGCGCGCCGAGAGGCGGTCAGCGGGAGCACCGGCGCCGCGAACGTGACGCGCACCACACGCGCCACCGGGAATTCACGTCCGGGAACCGCGAAATCCCCCAACTCGTTCATGGTTTGTGCCGAGAATACTCGTCATGGCCGCAGCGGAGTTCACCGAAGCACTGCGCCGGCTCACGCCCGATGACGTGCACGCGATCGCGCGCTCGCTCGAGAGCGACACTGCGGGTGACGAAGTCGACGCCTGGCGCGCCACCATCGCCATCGATCGCGCCCTGCGGCACACACACCGGACTCGGGAAGCCGCGCGCGCCGCGTGGACCGCGGCGCAGACCGTGCAGCGGACCGCCGCGGACCAGGGCATCCAACTGCCCGACGAAGACGTCACCCACGTCGCACGCGCCGCGGCCGAAGTCGCGCGAGGGCTCGTCGCGGCCGACGGCGTCGAGAGCGAAGTGAGCCGTTTGCTGCTGCACTGGTTCCCGCTCGTCGTGCAAGGGCGCGCGTACTAGTCACTAGGCTCGGCCGGTGCCCGTCACCGACCGCCTGCTGCTCGGTCCCGGCCCGTCCAACCCGTATCCCGAAGCCACCGCCGCGTTGGCGCGCCCGCTGCTCGGTCACATGGATCCCGAGTTCCTCGCGCTGCTCGACGAGACGATGGCGCGGCTGCGCACCGTGTTCCGAACGTCGAACGCGTTGACGCTCCCGATCTCCGGCACCGGGTCGGCGGGCATGGAAGCCTGCTTCGTGAACCTCCTCGAACCCGCCGACACCGCCATCATCGGCGCCAACGGCGTGTTCGGCGACCGCATGTGCGAAGTGGCGCGCCGCTGCGGCGCGACCGTCGTCCGGGTCGAGGAGCGATGGGGGCTGCCCCTCGATCCGCAGCGCCTCCTCGACGCCCAGCGTGAGCATCCGCACGCGCGCGTGCTCGCACTCGTGCACGCGGAAACGTCCACGGGTGTCGAGAACGACGTCGCGCCGCTCCGCGCGCTGCAGGACACCGACACGCTGCTCGTGCTCGACACGGTCACGTCGCTGGCGGGCATCCCGGTGGAGATCGAAGCGTGGGGGGTCGACGCGGGCTACTCGGGCACGCAGAAGTGCCTCGGCGTGCCGCCCGGTCTGTCCCCGGTCACGTTCTCCGAGCGCGCCGTCACCCGTCTGCACGCGCGCCGGCACCCCGTGCAGTCGTGGTACCTCGACCTGTCACTCATCGCCAACTACGTCGCCGGTGCCACTCGCGTCTACCACCACACCGCACCGGTCGCGATGGTGTGCGCGTTGCACGCCGCGCTCGGTGCCGTGCTCGACGAGGGTCTCGAGGCCACGTGGGCGCGCCACCGGGCCGTCGGCGGCCGCCTCCAGCGCGAGCTCCCCGAGCTCGGCTTCCGGCTCGTCGTGCCCGACGGGCACCGGCTCCCGGAGCTCACCACCGCCTGGCTGCCCGACGGCGCCGACGACGCCACGCTGCGCAAGGCCCTGCTCGAGACCTACGGCATCGAGGTGGGCGGCGGGCTCGGCGAGTTCGCCGGGAAGGCATGGCGCATCGGCCTCATGGGCAACGGGGCGCGCGAACGATCGGTGACCACGCTCCTCGGTGCCCTGCGCGAGCTGCTCAACTGACCGGCGCGGTGCCGTCGGGCGCCTTGAGCATCGCCTCCCGGTAGTAGCGGAGCTCGGCGATCGACTCGAACACGTCGGCGAGCGCGCGGTGCGTCTCCTCCTTCGCCGGCCGCTTGCGATAGACGTCGGGG
>Ga0187777_10001137_pt1 | contig 17291 bp, 18 predicted proteins | sample 1015_Q2_SP5_10_M_FD_132416 | JGI IMG/M metagenome (GOLD analysis project Ga0187777, IMG submission 132416) | Tropical peat soil microbial communities from peatlands in Department of Meta, Colombia - 1015_Q2_SP5_10_MG | ecosystem: Environmental > Terrestrial > Soil > Wetlands > Peat | place... | reverse complement strand
GCGGGCTGCACGAGCAGCTGCGGAAACGCAGACGTGATTGCCATCAGTGCCGGTGGAGGCGCGGTGGGCAACTTCGCCGCCGACGAAGATTATGTCGGCGGGACCGCGTCTGGAACTACGGCCACCATCAGCACAACGGGAGTGACCAACCCAGCGCCGGAAGCGGTGTATCAATCACAGCGATTCGGCAACTTCACCTACACCTTGCCGGGACTCACAGCGGGAGCCAGCTACACAGTGCGCCTGCACTTCGACGAGTTCTACTGGACGGCAGCCGGCAAGCGCGTGTTCAACGTCAGCATCAACGGAACGCAGGTGTTGACCAACTTTGACATCTTCGCCGCCGTTGGCGCGGACCAGGCCATCGTCGAGGAATTCACAGCGACGCCGAATGCCTCGGGGCAGATCGTGATCGCCTTCACGACGGTCTCCGATAACGCCGAAGTCAACGGCATCGAAGTGATCGCGTCGGGAACGGCACCAGCCCCACCGCCGGCCTTGCCGGCCGCACCCACGAACCTGACCGCCGCGGCAGCGTCGTCGAGCCAGATCAACTTGAGCTGGACGGCGTCATCGACCAGCGGAGTAACCTATACGGTGCTGCGCAATGGAACATCCATCGCCAACAACCTGACGGTTACGTCGTACTCCGACACAGGCTTGACCGCTTCCACAACGTACTCCTACACGGTAGAGGCGGTCGATTCCGCCGGGGCTTCACCGGCGTCAAGCACCGCAACGGCAACGACATCCGTAGCAACAGGTTGCGCGAGTAGCTGCGGGACCGATGTGATAGCAATCAGTGCAGGCGGAGGTGCGGTAGGCAACTTCGCCGCTGACGAATACTATGTCGGCGGGCACGCGTCTGGAACTACGGCCACCATCAGCACAACGGGTGTGACCAACCCAGCGCCAGAAGCTGTGTATCAGGCACAGCGATTCGGCAACTTCACTTATACCTTGCCGGGATTGACGGCTGGGCCAGCTACACCGTACGGCTACACTTCGACGAGTTCTACTGGACGGCGGCTGGCAAGCGCGTGTTCAATGTCAGCATCAACGGAACGCAGGTGTTGACAACTTCGACATCTTCGCCGCCGTTGGCGCAGATCAGGCCGTCGTCGAGCAGTTCACGGCGACGGCCAACGCCTCCGGGCAGATCGTGATCACCTTCACGACAGTCTCCGATAATGCCGAAGTGAACGGCATCGAAGTGCTTGCGTCGGGCTCATCAACGATGTAACCGCCCGGACAACCATTTATTACACAACCAACGATTGAGGCGATTGCTGTGTTGTCGGGAGACACCAAGGGCGTCGTGGCTTCTGCGGCATACGCCATCAATACAACAGAAGGGTCGGGCCGGTTTCCGGCCCGACCTCCCTTCTGTGTGGTTCCGTAGCACCCCGCCAAACTTCGTCAGCATGTTCAGTCCATTTGGGCCACTCTGGCTCCGGCGTCAGCAATTGGAGTGGAGCTGTTCTTCCTTGCAAGGCCCCTCTGTGGGCGTGCGAATGGCCTCAGACGGCACCGTCCAGTTGCATTATGATGAATGACGGAAAGACACCTTCATCGAAATGAACCGATGAAGTTGCAGAGGACGCCTGTGCTCGAGTCCAGAGAACACAGCCCAAGGTTGAGGTGGCTGCTCCTGGGAACCTTCGGCGCCATGTTGTTGTTGATGAGCATCTCCGGCATCGACGCCTTGCGGTCGTTGCGCAGACTGCATCAGGTTTCTCAGCAGGTTACACAGCGCTATACCGCACACAACCAGGCGCTGCAGACCGTCCTTGTTTGCTTCCATGTGTATGACGAGCAGATGGAGCAATACCTTCTGGCCGACGTCATCGCCGTGAATCTACCGGAGCAAGAGAAGATCGCCGGCCGTGTATCCGAAGTACATGCAGCGCTACACGCTTTTCCGCCGGATTCCGGCAACCAAGAAGAATCGCTGGTGTCGCAAATTGAACAAACGGTGAAGGCAGAGGAAGTCGCATTCGACATTACAAAAGGCTGGAGTTCAGGGCAACGCGGGCAGCGGGCACACATTTTTATACAAGAAGAACTTGTTCCCACGCGGACGCGTGTTTTGGCACTGGCGACCGCCGTTGCTCGCCTAAACGATCAACGCCTGGTGGCGGAAAACGAAGCGGTTGCCACCGAATTCCTCGGCCTGCAGACCAGGCTTTCCCGGCTCGTCGTCACAACGCTTGCGGCGGGATTGCTACTTTCCCTTGCCGCCGGCTATTACATCCTTCGACTGGAGCAAAATGGCCGCAAACGCTACCTCGCCTTGGAACGCAGTCGGCAAGAACTCGAAAGCCTGTCCAAGCGCTTGGTGGAAGTGCAAGAAGCGGAGCGGCAGACGATCTCGCGCGAACTCCATGACGAGGTTGGCCAAACCCTGGGAGCCTTGCTGGTGGACCTCGGACAACTCTCAAATTTTGTCGCACCCGGCGATACCCTGGTGAAGGATCAGATAGGTCGCATCAAGGCGGCAGCGGAAACCGCGGTGACGTCGATCCGGGACATGGCCCTCTTGTTAAGGCCACCGATGCTGGATGATCTGGGACTCATCCCCGCGCTGGAATGGCAAGCACGCGAGACTTCCCGGCGCAGCGATATGGAAGTAGAGGTCCAGGCCTCGGAAACTCCTGTGAACCTACCCGATCAGGTGAGAATCGGGATTTACAGGCTGGTGCAGGAGGCATTACAAAACGCGGCTACACACGCGCATGCCAAAAATGCGAAGGTTTCTGTCCGATGCGAACCACAGAAGGTCGAGGTCGAAATTTCGGATGACGGAGTGGGTTTCCGGCCAGAACGCACGCGAGGGATGGGAATTCTGGGGATGGAAGAGCGAGTCCGCCAACTCGGCGGATCCCTTGATCTACAATCCAGTCCGGGCAAAGGGACCACTGTGCACGCTGTGTTTCCGATCATCGACAAAGGCTGAAAAATGAGGAAGATTCGCATCCTTCTGGCCGACGATCACCAATTGATGCGCAGTGGAATCAGGTTGATGCTGGAACGTGAGCCCGATCTGAGTGTGGTAGGCGAAGCCTCGGATGGGCGCGAAGCCGTGTCATTAGCGAAAACCCTGAAACCGGAAGTGGCCGTTATGGACATCGGAATGCCCAATCTAAATGGGATTGAAGCGGCTCATCAGATGACCCAGGAGAATCCCGAGTTGGCCGTTGTGATCGTCAGCATGCATTCCGACGAAAGTTATGTGCTTCGCGCCTTAAAAGCCGGGGCACGGGGGTATTTGTTGAAAGATTCGGCCGAGGCTGACCTGATCAAGGCGGTGCATGTTGTCTCCGCGGGGAAGTCCTTCTTCAGCCCGGCCGTCAGCAAGGTTCTGCTGGATGACTACGTGCGCAAACTGAAGCGCACTGGCACGGAAGACGCCTACGACTTACTGACTCCGCGTGAGCGGGAAATTCTGCAGCTCATCGCGGAGGGGAAATCGAACAAGGACATCGCGAATCTCCTCAACCTGAGCGTTTACACGGTGGAAAGCCACCGGTCGAACCTGATGGAGAAATTGAACCTGCGCGGATTGCCCGAATTGATCCTTTATGCCGTACGGCGGGGCATCATTGCCTGAAAGCTCCCTTCCCTGTCAAACCTTTCCTTGGTCAAACCCAATCACCTGATTCCTCAATAAGTTACTTATCCCCAATCGCAGGTAGTGTTTCTCCCCATTAACAGGGAGATGCGCAGGCAGGGCTCAAAGCGTCTTATTGCGCATGAAGAAAGTTCACGCAACATCAGCGCGTTGGTGCTGCGAGGTGCGAATTCTTTAAGGAAGGTTAAATGACAATCCAAAAATCGGCAATTTTCTCAAAGTCCGCGCTGTTGATCGCCGGGCTCGTGTTGGGGGCATCCAGTTTCGCTATTGCACATTCCGCGCAGAAAGCAGCGACGAATCCGCCGGCTACGCTGAAGCTGGCCGATAGCAACGAAGGACCCAGCAGGAGCAGCTACGCCCCAGTGGTCAAGAATGTTCTGCCGTCCGTGGTGAACATTTCTAGCTCCAAGGTTGTTAAGGTCAGTCACGAAATGGGCGAGCAGCAGATGCCTCCTTTCTTCCAGCAATTCTTTGGCAACGGCGAAGCGCCGTTCGAAGTGCCAAAGGGTAGGCGCGAGAAGAGTCTGGGGTCCGGCGTCATCGTCAGCCCGGAGGGCTACATTCTGACGAACAACCACGTTGTGGACGGCGCGACCGAAGTGAAGGTCACGCTTTCCGATAAGCATGAATACGAAGCGAGAATCGTTGGCAGCGACCCGAAGACGGACATCGCCGTGCTGAAGATCGATGCGTCGAACCTGAAGCCGGTGACTCTGGGCGATTCCTCTAAAGTGGACGTGGGAGACACCGCGCTGGCAATCGGCAACCCCTTTGGCGTAGGCCAGACGGTGACGCGCGGCATCATTAGCGCCACCGGCCGCGGTAATCTCGGCATTGAGGACTACGAAGACTTCATCCAGACCGACGCGCCAATCAATCCCGGCAACTCGGGAGGCGCTTTGATCAATGATCGCGGTGAATTGGTCGGAATCAATACCGCAATTCTGACTCACAGCGAAGGTAGCGAAGGCATTGGATTCGCGGTGCCGGTGAACTTGGCGCGCGAAGTGATGGATCAGATCCTGAAGAACGGAAAAGTTGTTCGCGCCTACATGGGCATCCTGCCACAAGACATCACGCCGGAAATGGCGAAAGCGTTTGGCCAGAAGGAAGCGCGCGGAATCGTGGTGGGCGATGTTACTCCGAATAGTCCGGCGCAACAGGCCGGCGTCCAACGTGGAGACATCCTGCTCGACTTGAACGGCAAGCCCGTGACAGACAGTAATGCACTGCGCATGACTATCTCCATGATGCAGCCCGGCACGGACGTCAAGCTGACGGTGTTGCGCGGCGGCAGCGAGCATGAGGTTTCCGTGAAACTGGCGGAAATGCCAACGGAGACTGCGATGGCCAGGCCCGGCAGCGACGACTCCACGAAGGCGCTTGAGGGCATTGAAGTGGCCAACCTGACTCCCCACATGGCGGATAGGCTCGGATTGCCCGGTTCGACGACCGGGGTGGTAGTCACCGACGTCGATCCGTCGAGCAAGATTGCCGAATCCGGCCTTCGCAAGGGTGACGTCATCCAGGAAGTAAACCGCGAGCCGGTAAAGAATGTCTCTGAGTTCCAGAGCGCGGTAAAGAAGGGCGGCAGCGATCCACTGTTGCTGGTGAATCGCCAAGGCCGGACACTCTTTATCGCGGCGTAAGGAACAATGGAGCCGAGGAAGAGGAAGTCGGCGGTGGGCCGGCTTCCTTTTTCTTTTTTCGGGCAGGTCGAGCTGGGGGAAGAGATATTTCCGGATGGATGGAGACATGCAAATGAAAAGAGGAAGAAAAGACGGGGCAATGCAGGAATTCAGCGGGCCACTGTGGGACGACCACCCGCGAGAGTTCGGGGACATAGCAGTTATGGAAGCACTGCTGGAAGCGTCCTACGAGCACCCAGACTGCTTCCATGAAGAATGGGTGACTCCCCTGCTAGCCGAAGGATTGGACTTCGATCGAGTCTTCCACTTGCTGCTATGCGGTGCAGTGCGACCAAACTAATCCAGCACCATCAGGGCAGGCTCATGGGATGGACGCCTAAGATAGTCGTTGGACAAAATTTCCGACGCCTCGTAAGTTGTTGCAAGCACTTACTGTTCCTGCGCTTTCTGGAGCCACGAGTTCAAGCAACGTTGCATAAAGAGCGCTACCGGCCACACATCGAATACCCGCGCGGTTTCCTAAAGTTGTAACTTAAAATCACGATTTGAATCTTATGGTTGCGCCACAAAGGGCCGCTAGAGGTAAAGCCGCGGTCTGGGGTTGTACATGCCAGGCCAAACTGGGTTAGCCGAAGCAGGGATATGTTGAAATACACCAAAGACAAAGAGGCTATCGATCGCCTCACGCCAGAGCAGTACCGAGTCACGCAACAGAGCGCCACAGAACGCCCTTTTCAGAACGCCTTCTGGGACCACGATGAGCCCGGCATTTACGTAGACGTGGTTTCAGGCGAACCGCTGTTTTCCTCGCTCGACAAGTTCGAAAGCGGCTGCGGCTGGCCGAGTTTCACAAAACCGCTAGAGGCAGACAACGTAGAGGAAAGGTCCGATCAAAGCCACGGGATGGTCCGCACCGAAGTGAGATCAACCCACGCGGACAGTCACTTGGGGCACGTTTTTGATGACGGCCCGCGCAACCGGGGCGGCCTGCGCTATTGCATAAACTCCGCTTCCCTTCGGTTCATCCCCGTCGATGAACTCGAGAGCGAGGGGTATGGCGAGTACCGGAAGCTTTTCGAGAAGTCAGAAAAGGAGTAGTTCCATGTCATCGACACAGGAAAAAGTGATTCTTGCGGGCGGATGCTTCTGGGGCATGCAGGATTTGATACGCCGCTATCCGGGAGTGATTTCGACGCGCGTTGGGTATAGCGGTGGCGACGTGCGTAACGCGACATACCGCAACCACGGAAGCCATGCCGAGGCGATTGAGATTATTTTCGATCCGCAAAAGCTGAGTTACCGGAAATTGCTGGAGTTCTTCTTTCAGGTCCATGATCCAACCACGAAGAACCGCCAGGGAAATGACACTGGGACCAGCTATCGTTCGGCCATCTTCTATACCACCCCCGAGCAGAAGCAGGTTGCCGAAGAGACCATCGCCGATGTGAATGCTTCCGGCCTGTGGCCCGGCAAGGTTGTCACCGAAGTGCAACCCGCCGGTGATTTCTGGGAAGCGGAGCCCGAACACCAGGATTACCTGGAGCGCTACCCGCACGGCTACACGTGCCACTACGTCCGCCCTAATTGGAGGCTGCCGGCGCGCCAACTCGAACGCACTGGAACGTAAATCTTGAGGTAGCGGCGGGCTTCCCCCGTTGTCCTAGTCGTTGAAACGATGTCTCCGCCGCGGAATCGCGGCGCGACGATCATATCGTGCCTGTCTTTTGTTTTTCATGTTCCTCCCGCTTTTTTCGTGTACGCTATACCGACTTTTTCCAGGAAAGCGGGTGGAACATGGTTCGCTCAATGCCAAGGCGTTCCTTCCTTGGGACAGCCGGGACGTGCCTAGGAGCTGCACTTCTGGGCCCTCGCAATCGCGCCTCTCTGCTCTTTGCTCAAGACGCAAATCCGCCTCACCCCGTCACGCTGCTAACGAGCATGCGCACGCTGGAGATCAACGGCAAGGCCGCGAGCCTGATGGGCATCGAGCAATCGGACGGGAAACAGGGCCTCAGCGTGATGGTCGATCAGCCCTTCAACGTTCTCCTGGAGAATAAACTCCCCGTCCCGACAGCCATTCACTGGCACGGTCTCCATCCGCCCAACATTGACGATGGAGTCCCCGGTCTGACGCAGCCCGTCATCGAGCCGAACACCCGCAGGTCCTACAATTTTCTGGTGGTGCCTTCCGTCACGCACTGGATGCATTCCCACGAAGGTTTGCAGGAAGCGTTTCTGCTTTCCGCCCCGCTCATCGTCCACGAACCATCGGACAAATCCGCCGATGAGCAGGAGATCATTGTCTTTTTGGGAGATTTTAGCTTTACCCCTCCGCGGGAAATCTTTGCAAAGCTGCGCAAACCATCGGATAAGGCGATGGCCATGGAAGGAAAAATGGCCGTCTGCGACAAGTCGAAGGGTATGGCCATGGGCAAACCGGATGCCAACGACGTGGATTATGACGCTTACCTCGCCAACGACCGCACCCTGGCCGATCCCGATGTGGTCCGCGTGGGAAAAGGCGGAAAGGTGCGCCTGCGCATCATCAATGGCACCTCCGGCACAAATTATTTCGTCAGCCTTGGTGATTTGAAAGGCGAGTTGATCGCCACGGACGGCATGCCCGTGAAGCCGGTGACCAGTTCCCTTTTTCCGCTGGCCATCGCGCAGCGCATCGACGTGCGGCTGCAGCTCCCCCATGACGGGGCGTTCCCCATTCTCGCCTTTCGCGAAAACGCCACCGAACAAACAGGAATCGTGCTCGCCACGCCCAACGCGCCCGTCAAAAAGCTGCCCGTCAAGCGCGAAGCGCCCGTGGGCCTGTTGACGCTCGACCAGGAGAGTCAGTTCGTCGCCGCGCAACCACTGGCGGCGAAACCCATCGACAGGACTTTCGATCTGCGACTCGGCGGCAACATGGCCCGCTACGACTGGACCATCAACGATATCGTGTTCGACATCGCGGATCCGCGCAGCCAGAAAGCGCTAGTTCACGTAAAGCGAGGACAGCGCGTGGCATTGAACTTTGTCAATGAAACCGGCATGCCTCATCCCATGCACCTTCACGGGCACTCCTTCCAGGTGATTGCGATCGACGGCAAACCGCTGGCGGGCGCCCTGCGCGATACCATTCTTGTCCCGCCCCACAAAAGCGTGACCGTCGCTTTCGACGCCAACAACCCCGGCACCTGGTACGTCCATTGCCACATCCTGTGGCATCTGGCGGCCGGCATGGCGGCACTGGTGCAATACGACGAATGATAACGGCCACCGGAGCAAATGTTGGCCCGCCATTTCAGCCTCTTGCGGTTTGCGATCCTCGGGTGCATCAGCGGACTCCTCGTGCTCGCTCCAATGGCTGCGCAGCAATCCGCGCCTGCGGCCCAAAGCGCTCCTGAGCCCAACTTCCGGTGCCCCCACCGCGCCGATCCCCACCGGCGGTCGTGCGTCTGCAATGACGAGGATTTTGACTGGGACGAAACCCTGGCGCGAGGTTGGAACGATATTCGCCAGGTGCTGAAGCACATCGGCATTACGCCGACCGCCTCCTATTCGAGCGCGCTTCAGACGAACGTAACCGGCGGCCAACATCAGGTCTGGTCTTACGCCGGCCAGCTCTCCTTCGCGGTCAGCGCCGATCTCAATGAGCTCTTGAAAGCCCCTGGGCTATCCGCGTATGCCGGCATCTCGTGGGGGACTGGCGGCAATCTCGCCGCTTCCCTGGATAGCCCGATCTCCACATCGAGTTTCTACGCGCCCTCTTTTTATCTCGGACAAATGTATTTGCAGCAACGGCTCTTGCAGAGCAAGCTGACCATTCTCGCCGGCCGCCTTGCCGCGAGCAACGGATTTGCCTCGCTTCCGGTCTTCGCCAACTACGTGACCTATGGCATCGACCCAAACCCGGCTTCCCTTGGTGCGAATGACGTAACCTTCTTCGGTCCGCCGCCCGGATCGGAGTGGGGCGCGCAGGCCACCTACACAATCACGTCCACGATTCAAGTCGCGGCGGGAGCCTTCAACACCAATCTGAATTCCGCGAACGGCGAAAATCACGGCACCTTCTTCACTCTTCAGCAAGGAAACAAGGGAGCTCTCGCCATCGGCGAGGTCAATTACCTGCGCAACCAGGAATCAAGTTCGCATGGCATGCCCGGACAATTCACTGTGGGCTTTCTCCACACCAATAATTCGTTTCCCCTTCTCAACAACCCGCTGAATCACAGCGACGGCTATAGCGGCGTTTACGTAATGGGCCAGCAGGTGGTGTATCGTCCCGGCGGCCCAGGCACATCGCAGGGCGCAACGGTCTGGGGAACATGGACGTACACCTCCAAGGACCTCATCAGCCCCGTTCCTCTATTCTGGGGCTCTGGACTCAGTTACACGGGCCTGATCCCCGCGCGCAAAAACGATGTCGTTTCCCTGGGTCTGGTTCGCGCGGAAGCCAGCGTGTACGTCCCTGCATTGGGGACGGAACAGGTTCTCGAATTGAACTATCAGTGGGTGCATTCTCGCTACCTGACGATCACCCCGCACGGCCAATATCTATGGCTGCATAACAATTCGCAAAAGCAAAATGCAACGGTCCTGGGGATTCAGTTGGCCATCACGCTGTGACGCGCAGTTACCGCGAGCTGCGGCTCATTTGCCCCGTTTAGGGTCGCTCACGAGAGACGGAGCGCGTCTGCCGGCCAGCACCGCATCAATATTGTCGAGGCAGAGCATCCCCATCGCCGTACGCGTTTCCACGGTTGCGCTGCCAATGTGGGGCAATAGAAATGTGTTCTTTAGCGCCGCATATTCAGGATGAAGCTTTGGCTCTCCTTCGAATACGTCTAGTCCGGCGGCAGCCACCTGCCCGCTCCTCAAAGCGGCAATGAGATCTTCGTCCACTACAAGCCCACCGCGCGCCGTGTTGACCACAATGGGGGCAACCACTCCCTAGCCCGAGATCAATGCGAGCGCAACAGATATAAGCGCGTCCCTTTCAAGTGATACCCGTAAACCGAACCGCCAAGCCGGCTAAGAACGCCGGTCAAGCAGGAACTTCTCCTCCGAATGCCCCGAGCCGTGGGGGAAACGAGTCCAGAAAAACGGACGCATGCCTACAATCTGACAGATTGGACAAGGAACTATCCGGCGCATTTGCGTAAGCAGCGACGCATCCGCAGTTCCATCAGCTACTTCGGGCGAAATACTGAATTCCAGTGTCTGGCAGCGAAATTGCCAAATCAACCTGCGGTATCTAGAAATGCCGAGGAGGCTTCGATCCATGATTAGGTGTGGAACTTTAGAAGACGGCCGGGAAACGGACGCATCACTGGTGGCGGCGGCCAAATCCGGGGAGAGCGAGGCCTTCAACGAACTCATTCGGCGCTACCAGCACAGAGTCCTGCGTGTGGCTCAGAGAATCACAAAAAACCAGGAAGACGCGGAGGACGTAACGCAAGAGAGTTTTCAGAAAGCCTATTTGCACCTTCAGGATTTTCAGGAAAAATCCAGGTTCTCCACCTGGCTGATGCGTATCGCCATCAATGAATCTTTCATGCTGCTCCGGCACAGAAATCGGGGGAACGAAGTTGAAATAGGAGACAATCAGGAAACGCGCAAAGTGGCAGACAAGGCCTTTGTCGACCGGCAGCCCGATCCGGAAGCTTCCTGCTGGCAGCGCGAACGTGCAGACGCTTTGCGAAAAGCCATCAATCGCTTGAATTCCTCCATGCGAGCTGCCGTAGTTCTCCGTGCCTTGGAAGAGCGCTCTGTGGAAGAAACGGCTCAAATCCTGGGCATCACTACCGGAACCGTGAAAGCCCGCCTCTTTCATGGTCGTCGCAAGTTGCAGACGATCATGGATCCCAGACTATTTGGAGATTCCAGCTCGTTCCGATCAGCTGAATCATTGACGTAAGGCTTGCGAACCGGCATCTCTGCCTCGCCGTTGCAAAGATTTGGAGGGATTTCTGCGGAGAAGTTAGCCTATGGGTTGTCTTTCGCGTACGCCAAGGGCAGTTGCGACGCTAACTGAATGTCCATCATCATGCTGATGCGCCTGTCTAATTGGAAAAACGTGGCCGCTTTTTTCCCGGGGAGCGCTTGACTTACCTCTAGCACATATTTCAGCCGCAACTGTTGCACCTGATCGTCCACTTCCAGCCAGCGCCGGATGTAGATCAGGGCCTGATCATTCGTCATCGCGCTCCACTGCTCTCCGTACTCCTTAACCAGCCTGAATTTCTCGTCATTGATCTGCCGGAGGTCTTCTGTATAGCGGTTGTAAACCGCCCAAAACTTCACAGCCTCCGATTCTGTCATGGGGAGGTTCTGGGCAATGAGTTTCTGTTTTTGCGTTCGAAGATCCTGACGTAGCAACTGAATGTCCGCGTCCGTCGCCACCAATGCCCTTCCATCCATTGCGACGGACTGTTGTTGTTGCTCCGCCGTCTGAGCCATCAGCCGCCATACCAGAAAGATGCAAAGCGTGGCTAACAAAACCACTATCGATTTGGCTCTCATGTTCCCCTCTCCAAAGTTTCGCTTCCTTGAAATCTTCCTTACCCAGAGGCTACTCACCTACGATCACCAGGAGCCGATGCGCACAACGGCCTGGGTGGAAATCTGCAGGCCCTCCTGAGGGTGAATCTGTCCGATCGAGTTCATCCAGGAATGAGTGTATTTCACATCGAGAATGCGCCAGGCAAAGGGACGCGTGACTACCCAATCGAAGCCACCCCCAGCCGCGATGCTGGGACCATTCTGCGCAACCTCAACCGACCACGCACTGCGCATCGGATAGTGACCCAGAGTCCCATTTCCATCGTTCCACTCTTTCAGCAGCTTATTCTTGAGAGTCAGATCGTCGATCTCCTGGGTGACTTTTCTACCGCCAAACATGAACTCCGCAAAGGGCGAAAAACGGTGTGAGGCCATGGGAGCATAACGAAAACCACCACCGTAGAAGAGCGAGTCCGCGCTCATGTTAGACGCCGGTTGGTGCATAATCAGGCAGCCGCTGACTTCCGTGATGACCTGTAGTTTGGGATTGACGCGCGCCGCGCCCGAACCCCCGCCACCGATGCAGGAGCCGCCGCCGAGAAAAGTCTCGTAATAAGGGAATGCCGTCAACTCAATGGCCGCTTCTTTCGGATGCGGACGATTAAAGTCCACTCCAGCGGGCTTCCAGGCATCCTTTACGAAAACGAACGGCTTCTCCCCACTGCCATCCTTATAATCCGCAACCAGCTGTTTGCGAATCTCGTAACTCTCGCCGAAAAGTCCCAGGCGCGTTTCGCGTGTCCAGGGAACACGGAAGGCCATCATGTTGGCAAACGTGCGGCCGGGATTCAGAAAGCTGCGCGCCAAAATAATGAGCACTCGATTCGTGCTCCGGTTTTCCAAGCCCATTATCGCGTAGCGGTCCGCCGCATCCTCCGCGAGCATGACCACAAAGCCGAGCGTGGGTGTGTCCACCAAACAGATGAACCCGGGCGAGGTGTGCAGCATGACGTTCGCAATGGATGCTTCGCTGGCCGGGCCGATTTTCCATTGCGTGTGCCAGACGGCGGAATAGGCCATCGAGCGCAGCATGCTGATCCAGTACTCCCTTCCGTCGCCCCATTGAACGAGTCTGTACTTAGGGTCGTTCTGCCGCTCGATGAAACCGAAGACGGAACCTTCGATCGGATGGCCAACGTACGGGGCCATGAACCGGTCCCCGTCACTCCACCCGCGCAGTTCGGAAACAGATTGCGTGTAATGCTGGAACCAGTGACCGTTCAACGAATCTCGCGTGCCCGCCTGCGAAGCAATGTCAAAACTGTGCATGATTCCCGTGTACAGCAGGGATTCTCCAATCGCCGGCATCCACCGGAAGTGTGTGACTTTCCTGGAGCTTGTATCGGGCTGCTTTTGCTGGATGTAAGCGTCCGTAGAGCTCTTCGAAGGCTGGTTTCCCGGATCAAATACACTGAACTCACTGGAGGACTCTTCCGGAAGGGCATCCAGGGATACAAAAGCGATTTGTGGCCAGGGCGGAAGGGGCGCATAAAGGGGCTTTTCCAAAGAACGAAGAAGCTCGGCCTGGTTATAGAGCTCATCCGCAAGCCCCGAAGTGAGATTAGGAGCGCCCTGTGCAAAAAGGAGCGAACTCTGCGCCCAAAGACACATCAAGACCACGCCAAAGAAATGTCTCACGTGCACCTTCACGGCGCAGAGCGCTCCTCCAGCTAAGTAGTTTTGCGGGACCATTCCGCCATAAAACCGCATAGTGGTCTCCGGAACATTTTGTCGGATTAATTCTGCTGTTGAACGAGCGGAATCTCCTGGGCGAGTTGCAAATCAAGCAGGGCGGTTATGCGGCGATCCATTTGAAAAAGCGTGGCCGTCTTCGTGCCCGGAAGTACTTTGTTTATGATAGGTACATACTTAACGCGCAATTGAGTGATCTGTTCGTCCAGCGCCAGCGAGCGATTGAGCAGACTCAACGCTTGCTCGTTCGTCAGCGTCCCGAAACCCTGCGCATATTCTTTAATGAGGGCATACTTCTGGTCTCCGAGCTTAGTCAGCTCTGCGGAATACTCATCATAGACGGGCCAGAATTTTGTGGCCTCAACATCGGTCAATTTAAGATTCGCCGCGATTAACTGCTTTTTCTTGGACCGGATATCCTGCCGAAGCAACGAAACGTCCTGGTCGATCGTAGCTTGGTTCGCCTTGGCCCCAGACGCCGTCTGACCCGACGATGTTGCCTGGGCGTGCAAAACAGGCACCGTCAAGAGCCACACGCCCGCCAGGCCCAAGGCCAATTTCATTAGCTTTTTCATTCTCATTCCTCCTCAGATTTCAATGCTCTCGAGTTCCACTTCTTCAAACATCTCAAAAACACACCTAGCAATACACTTCTGCGTTGCTCTCTTCCTGTCCCTTGCAACCAAGGAACCATGTGCCGCTATCTCGTGAGCAAAGCTAGCCTGCTGATTCAAGTTGGGTTATGGAGTTCTTTTTTGTCGTCCAACATTTCATGCCACGCCAGCTTGGAGGTTCCCCAAAATATTGGAGGCATCGATCTCAGCATTCTAGTTCCCCAAATACCAGGTCACCGTATTCCGAAAGGATCTAGCCTTCATCGGTTGCCGAACTTCCAAACTAGACCGGAGCTGGTACCGTAATCGGAGCCGGAGAATCCCGGCGGGGGACGGTTGTCCCAGTTGCCGTAAAAGGTGATATCCCAAGTGAGCTTCTTCCACAGCTTAATGTAGTAAGAGGCGTTGAGGTTGAAATGGAGGCGGCCGGGATCCGAGAGAGCGGGCAACAGCATAGCGTTCACGCTGAGGTTGGTCTTGTCAAAATAGTAGAGATTCACTTGCGTGGCGATCAACGCCGAAGTGACTTGCTGTGTGCTGGAGGGGAGTAAAGTTTCCTGGTAGTTGATCTGCTGCCAGCCGAAGCCTCCAGTCAGATTCACGGAAGCGCGGCCGGAGTTCACCAGGTAACGGCCAATGCCGCCGCCGTAAGTGGATTCCAGCGTAATGCCTTGTTGCGTGCTCTGCAGGAAATCCGCCAGACCGGAGTAGTACCAGTTTTTCCAGGGCAGGAGGCGTTGAGCCGTAACATCAATTTCATTGCGGGTAGAAGTAGAAGCTCCGTTGCTTGACGATAGATTGGAACTGTAAGACGCAGATGCAGACCAGCGTTCCCGGGGATAATTCACATCCGCGTTCAGATTGTATTGGGCTGACTGATTGCCTCGGTTGTAGATCGATCCCAGTCCGACTTGGCCATTGAAGCGCTGTATGAACGTCTGCGCTGTTTCTTCCATCTTGATGATCTGGCCTTTGTCCAGTTCTATCTTTTTCGATGAAGGCTCCAGTACTTCAATGGTGGCAGGCCGCGCGCCTGGAGTTTCAACTGCGGAGATCGTGCCGGAATAAACCAACCCATCTTGAGTTTTGATAAGGAAGAGCTGCTTGCTTTCGATGTGATCGACCTTCTTCCAGTCTACGGAAATGGTCCCCAGGACGTAATCCAACTTGATGTAGAGAACATCGGAATCGAGACTCCTGATCTCGCAAGTCAAACGGTCGCCATTGCGCATCACAAGCACGTCGTTCTTCTCCCGCGCAACAACCGGTGAGACAAGCATCAGAACTGAACACAGAAGGAGTAATTTTGTGTTCACGATGGTTCCTCCTGAGGGTCACCCATGGCGAAAGTATACGATTTGTGCAATTCGGGATACTTTTTCGATCCAGCCCGGCCGTAATCCCCTGCTCTTCGTAATTTCTAGTAGAGATTTAGGATTAATCCTAGTTGGTTCAACTGTTGATTTGGGCGCTTGTTGGTGATGTTCTGGTGCTCGTAATAGGGATCGAATTCGAAATGCTTTCCGACCGGAAGCAGACAGCCGGCATAAAGCGCCGTAGTGCTCCATTTTTGGTACTGGCTCTGGTAGAACACTTCCGCACTTACGTAAGGTGCCGGGTGGTAGGAGCCAATGCCAACTCGCCGCTCCAGACTCAGTCGATTGCGGTACCGCCACGTAAGCTGATTTTTGGACCAATCGAGGTCTGCACGGTTCCGGTCTGTGAGCAGGATCTTAGCCACGAGCGGCCAACGCGGAGTTGCTGCCACAATCATTCGTTCAACGTGTGGTTTATCCGGTGAGGGAACGTATCTGAAACCTACGGACAACTGTAGCGGCCGAGACTTGGAGTCGTCCAGATCGAAGGTGTTGATGTTTTTCAGGCGAACAAGGGGCTTAAAGAAGAAATCAAAACTAGGGCCGATTTCGGCTTGAGTGGGATCACCGGCTTCCCTGGTTTCTTTGGCTTGGAAATCGAATCTGATATTCCGCTGAATTCTCGAATAAGCGTCCACCTCTGGCAAAAATTGAAAGGTCTGCGCAACACTTGGTCTGCAGGAAAACAGAAACAGGGCGAAGGAAATCGCAAAATTAAACCACCTGTGGCAAGGAGAGGACTCCCTTCCGACCGGTTCCTGACGCGCGGTAGAGTGGCATACAAATCGATTCATCTGTCTTAGTGGCATGAGCTGTCATCAACAAATTGTCCACTCGCAGCCATCGCCCCCAAAGACTTGCCGCAGGAAAGAATGTTCTGGTTCAGAGCGTCGTTTTGCAGTGAGTCTGGCGCAATGTAGGTCATATTTGCTCTCTTCGCGACGTACTTGTCACTCAACTGTTTCATCTTCTGGAACACGTTCGTGATCAACTGCATCGCGCCCCGGTCTCCATCCGTTGTAATGGCCGTCTGTGCGAGCCGCAGGTTGGTCATTGCAGTCGCCTGATAAGGCGCCAGCCCCGCTTGCGATATCGGAAACTGATTCTCGATTGCACTCGCTAGCGCAGTGTGCCATTCACGAATGGAAGTCATTGCTTCAATCCCGGCCCGGAGGAAGTCGCTCGAAAATCCGGGATTTGAAGCCGGACTGGATGGAGTTGCCGCCTGTACGTCCTGTCCGCCAGGCGAAAGTGTCAATGTAAATTGATTCCCATTCATCGTGAGAGAGGCGCCTGCCATGCGGGCAAGAGCCTCAATCTCGACGTAATTCCTCCCATTGATCTGTATCACCGGGACGCTTCCACTGCGCCCACTCATGGTCAGTATCTGGTTCTGACCTTGCGTTAAGGCCGTAAGTGAGGCAAGCATGCCGATTGCGAGCAGGAAAAAGCATAGACGCATTTTCTTTCTCATGTCTCCCTCCCTGGACTGATAACTTGGCTTGCAGCCAGTCAGAAGTAAATGCCAAATCCCATCAGTGGTCCGTTAAACGTTTGCCGGAGCTGCCACGGATGCTTGTGTACAGAATCTCCCGCGGTTTCATAAAGGATGGTGTCTCACTGGCAGATGCATGTCCGTCTGCCGGTGAGATTTCCGGGGTCACCAATGGAGAGGGGGTGGGGCGTTCGGAGCCTGCACCAGCCGCAAACGCCCCTGGACGATCACAAGTGTTGATAATTGCTGTTCTGAATCGCGATCGTCAGTTGCTTG